>Ga0207646_10000146_pt1 | contig 96384 bp, 101 predicted proteins | sample KBSK5502metaG_FD_184343 | JGI IMG/M metagenome (GOLD analysis project Ga0207646, IMG submission 184343) | Corn, switchgrass and miscanthus rhizosphere microbial communities from Kellogg Biological Station, Michigan, USA - KBS K5-50-2 metaG... | ecosystem: Host-associated > Plants > Roots >... | reverse complement strand
ACACTCTTGGGTTCCGCCTGTACATGAACACAGCCGAGAATTACCGTCAGCAGTTCGCCGCCAATGCCGGCATCTTCACGCTCGGCCTCCCTTATGCGATCGTCTTCGGCTGCGTGAGACAGTGGGCCAAGGCATTCGAAGGTCTCGACACGAGCGGATTCGGGTCCTGGTACTCCGGCTCGACCGGATTCCAAGCTTCAGTGATTGCGGACAGCCTTCTGTCTCTCAACTCGGGCATCTCGGCCGCAATCTCGGCACCGTCCGTGAGTGCCGTGAGTGGGTTCAGCGGGGCTGGTGGAGCTGGTGGGGGCGGCGGCGGAGGCGGCGGGGGGAGCTGGTAAGGCCCGGTGCTGCTAATGAGCTGGAACTGGTAGGAAGGTGTGTTATAAGGCACGAATGCTACTCAATCCCGGCATCGTCAAATCAGCCAAAGCGCGGTACCCGGGACGTGTAGTCGGCTGGCTCAGTTGTCTCGTTCTACTTGCCGGGTGCGGTGCGGCTACAACATCTAACCAGCCGGTAAGCTCTCCGGTGCCCAACCATTTGGTGGTTGGAGGTGACGTGTCGACGACGCTGGTGGGAACCCTTGAGAGTTGCGTCGATGACAGGGTAGGTTCCAACGCGATCAAGGTTGAGATACAAGGCAAATCCACAGAGGGCAAATTCTTCGATCTCACGGCTACGGACCTGACGTCGGGTGCCCTACTGGGCGCAGATCTGTTCTTAGGAACTGCCGCGCAAGCCACGGAATACAACGACGGGGCATTTACCAGCGGCTATACAGATCAACAGCTGACGGTCAGCCCGAAGCAGGCGATTTATTCTGGTGCCAAACTCTCCTCCAGCTCAGGCTCCCATATAACTGTCACCGGAACGGTGGTGTGCTCATAGGAGGCCGACGCACTTCAGAACCACCACTCGTAGCGTTACATGTAACGTAGTCGCGCGATGCGGCGCCGAAAGCCCGAGCCGGTGGGGCGTCGAGTTCAGTCCCATCGAGCGCGGCTTCGTTCTCAGGGGATGAGGCCGATCCAGATCTGGGTACCGGATGTTCGTTTACCGGAATTCGCGGCTGAGGCACACCGACAGTCGGCCGCGGTTGCCGCCTCTCGTCGTGCGGCTGACGACCAGGCGTTCATCGATGCCGTGAGTGCCGACGAGGATTGAAGCCGGGCGAGATCTGGACCGCCGCGGGCGGGTCCGGCTACGCGGGAAAACCATCGCTGGCCGATGAAGACCTGATCAGACTGGGACGGGCCATCGTCGTGTTTCTCGGACTCGCCGGTCAATAGCGTAGGCCGCGCATGAGCTGGCTCTTCCGTAAGAGCACCAGATCTCCGGAGGACCAGTTCGCCGACGAAATCGTCGCGCTGGCGCAAGGTGCGGGCTTCAAGGCGGAGCGCATGGACGGCTTCAGGATCCGCCTTCAGCACGCCGGTGGCTCGCCCGTGATCATGAACCTGGGCAACATCTTCGTCGAAGCCCGGCAGCTGACTGGCGAGGCGCGTGCGACGCGACTGCGGACGGCGGTCCTGGCGATGTCGCCGCCGCCGCGTCCGGCGTCGTGGAACGAAGCCGCGCCCAAGCTCATGCCGGCGGTGCGTACGGTGGCCTGGCTCTCCGGCCCTGACACCGCCCCGCCGATCAACAGGCCGCTTCTTCCATTCCTCCGATCCATGTGTGCCATCGACGCCGGGCACGCCATGACCTATGTCACCGACAAAGATCTCGCGAAATGGGGAGTCGACGCCGGCCAGGCATTCGATACCGCCGCAGCAAACCTGGAGAAGCAGTCGGTCCAGGTTGGCCGAGCGGGACAGATCGCTGTGGTGATGGGGCCTGACAGCTACACGTCCTCGTGGTTGGCGGCGCCGGCAAAGCTGCGCCGCATCGCGGCCGATGTGGGTCCGGAGGTGGTCGCCGTCGCGGCGTCACGGGATTCGCTCGTCCTCGTAGACACTGCCGACATCGCAGCGACCACCAAGGTCTTGCAGGAGGAGCTGAAAGCCTACGAGGAGGCGCCGCGAGGTCTGTCTCCAGTGCCGTACCTGGTCACTGAGGGCAGCTTCCAGGTCTGGGATCCGCCGAAGGACCACCCTCTGAGACACCTCGTCCACAAGGCGCAGCTGGTCCTCGCGAACGTCGAGTACGGGTTCCAGAAATCCGCCCTGGACGAGCGGCTGAGCAAGGCCGGGGAGGACGTGTTCGTCGCGACGTACGGGCTCAATCAGCGTCCAGACGGGTCCCTGTGGTCATGGGCCGTTTGGGCGAGGCAGGTGACCAACGCCCTCGTTCCGCAAGTTGATGTGCTGCTTGTCGCCGACAACGAGAACAAGAAGGATCAGTTCGCGGTGCGGTGGGACGACGCCATCAAGATGGCCGGCAAAGCGCTCGCGCAAGAGACCACGCTCGATCCGCGGCGATGGCGCTACCGGGGTTGGCCGGACGCGTCTATCCTGGCCGCGCTTCGTCGCGTGGCGGTGCCGTTTCCGCCGCCTCCCGACCTTTGACCGATCGGCTCGGCCACAACCGCCGTTCCAGCAGATTCTCGAAGTCGGCTGGGCCGCGTCGGTAGGCGCGATAGGCGGTGACCAGGGGCAGGTAGCCCGCCTCGGTCAGCTGCGTGTACGAGACTGCACCGCGATTCCGCGGTTCGTGCCGGCCCGTCGCCGCGAACCGGAGCTGCTCCTGGATCACTCCGTCCAGCCGCCGCAGCGTGACGTCCGAATCGATGAGCGGGAAAAACCAGGTCGACCACGTGAACCGCGAAACGTCGACCCCCACGCCGTACAGCTTTCGGTTGAGCCGGCGGATCACGTAGCGCGCCGCGTTCGGCCGGCCACGCGCCCGCCGAGCCAGCCGCCGCGCGCGGTGGCGCATCTTGTCCACCGTCGTCGAGGCGAGGTCGATCCGCCCCCGCTCGTGGCGCAAGCCCAGAAACTCCCACGCCGCTCCGGCGGGGCTCACTCGCGTCTTCCGCTGGTTGGTCTCCAGGCCCAGCTCAGCCAGTCGCCCCTCCAGGGCCTCGCGATGCGAAGCAATCTCCGAGGGCGAGCCGAAGACGATCAGGTCGTCGGCGTACCGCAGGTACGCGACCCCCGCGGCTTCGAACATGTCGTCCAGGGGGCGGAGATAGAGATTCGCGAGCAGCGGCGCCAGCGGCGTGCCCGCGAGCACGCCCTTGCGCGAATCCGCCTCCACGTGGCCATCGACCACCACCGCCGGTTCGAGCAGCATCTCGCGCAGCAGCTTCAGGAAAGGCACGTCGTCGGCCAGCTGTCTCGGGAGGGAGTGGAGCAGTCGCTCTGCCGGGATGCTCGCAAAGTACTCGCGCACGTCCAGGTGCAGGCAGGACATCGAATCGAGTCCGGCGATCGAACGCAGCGCCGCGTAAGCCGTCCGCACTCCGCGCCCATGCTGGAACGAGTGGCACAGCGGCGAGTGGAGATCCGAAAAAGGTTGAAGCGCGAGGTTCAGGCCTTTCATGAGCAGCTCCTCGCGCGGCGGAAAGATGTAGATGGTCTTCTTGCGGCCGCCCGACCGATTGATGAGGTACCGGCTCGGCGGGCTCAGGGTCAGCGCGCCGGCCCGATACAGGGTTGTTGCCTCGGTCATCGCACCGGACTCGACCAGCGCGCGGTAGGCGCGCAGCTTCCGTGGTCGCGAGGTCGCGCGGACCGCAAAGCGGTCGACGAGCGCGTCCCAGAACCCCACGGCCGCCAGCGTGTCGGAGGTCATGAGCAAGGGAGAGGCCGCTTAAACGGCCGTTGTAAACGGCGTAACGCAGGCGTACCGCATGCGCCCACCCTCACAGGCCTCCGTTGCATGTGGCTGGTCCGCGCCGAGGGTGCCCCTGACGGGGACAGCTCCCTTGCTCGCGGACATTATCCACGGGGGTAGCATCTGCGCGAATCATGCCGGGGAAAAGGGGACCGACAAAGCTCCAGCAGCTGCGCGAGCAGATCGGCCAGGGAGGCCAATCCCTCGACGAGGTCGAGCGCATCGCCAGGTCGATCGGCGCCTGGGAGGACCGGTTCGCCGCCAGGCCAGCGGCCGAGATGCTGATCGAGCAAGGAGCGCCCGGCGCCGAGGTGATGAAAAAGACGATCGGCGACATGCCTTTTAGAGGTACGGACGAGCGGGCCGAGATCCTGCGCGCCGCGTGCCGCGCGGCGATGACCAGGGATGGCATACCTCCCGACGTCGAGCGACTGGCGCGCGCCTTCTACGAGACAGGTCGGAGTCGTGGGCACGCGCCTGCTCCGGCTCGCGTGGCGGTGACGGCAGGCGGCACGGACACCTACGCGCCCATTCAGCCCACAGGCAGCCTCGACATCTTCAGCGCGATCGCGAAGGCCTTGCGGCGGCTCTTCGGACGCTAGGCGACGGCGCGGCCGAACTGCCGGGCGCCGATCGCGACCGCCACGACCGATAGGACGACCAGGATCACCACGCCCCTGGCCACGCTCGGATCGGTGAGGTTGTCGTTGAAGATGTGCCGTGCCGCGTCCACCGCGTACAGCAGCGGGTTGACGGCCGCGATGTTCTGCAGCCACTGCGGGGCGATGCTCATCGGCAGCAGCACCCCGGACAAAAGCAATATGGGCAGCGCCGACGTGAACACGATCGGCGCGTAGCTGTCCTCGCTCTTGACCGCCAGCGCGACGGCGTAACCGATCGACGCGGTCAGCAGACCGATCAGTCCGATCAAGAGCAGCACGACGACGATGCCGATCGGGTGGATGCTCAGCCCGAACGGCAGCGCGATCAGGATCAGGATCAGCGACTGCACGACGATCGAGAACATGTCCCGCAGTGCGCGGCCGAACAGCAAGGCGACGCGGCTGACAGGCGTGACCCGCAGCCGCTCGATCACGCCCATCCGCAGCTCGGAGATGAGGCTGAAGCCCACGCCCGCCGCGCCGAACATGCCCAGCTGGACGAGCAGCCCGGGGACGAAGACGTTGTAGGCGCCGCCCGGCGGGAACCCGCGCATGGCGGCGATGGGCTTGAGCAGCGGCGCGAAGAGAACCAGGTAGAGCAGCGGCTGCAGCACGCCGAGCGCGACCCAGACCGGGTTGTGGATGAAGATCCCGAAGTAGCGGCCGAAGATGAGCCACGTGTCGCGGAGCAGCTTCATGCCGCGGCCTCCCGCAGCGAACGCCCGGTCTTGCGCAGGAACACGTCGTCGAGGCTCGGCCGGTGGAGCTCAACCGTCATCAGCTGCAGCCCGGCGCCGTCGAGCAGACGCAGGATGGCCGGCATGGCGACCTCGCCCCGATCCACGTAAAGGTGGACGGAGCCGTCCTCGACGCCCGCCTCGCGGACGAAGTCCTGGTCCTTGACCAGGTCGAGCGCGCGCTGGGGATCGCCCGCGATGCTGAACGTGACCACGTCGCCCGCGATCGCGCGCTTGAGCTCCTCGGGCGTGCCCTCGGCGACGATCTTGCCGTAGTCGATGATCGCGACGCGGTCGCACAGCGCGTCCGCCTCGTCGAGGTAGTGGGTCGTCAGAAACACCGTCGTCCCGCGGTCGTGCATCTTGCGCACCTCTTCCCAGACACGCGCGCGGCTCTGAGGGTCGAGGCCGGTCGTCGGCTCATCGAGGAACAACAGCTCGGGGTCGTGCACCAGCCCGAGGCCGATGTCGAGGCGGCGCTTCTGCCCACCCGAGTAGGTCCCGACCTTGCGGTCCGCGGCGCCATCGAGCTCGAGCATGTCGATCAGCGCCGTCGCGCGCTTCTGCGCCGCCTCCGTGGACATCCCGTGCAGCCGGCCCTGGAAGACGAGCTCGGTGCGGCCGGTGATCTCGCGGTCGGCGCCTCCCGCCTGGCCGACGTAGCCGATCCGCTCGCGGATCTTGCCAGGCTGCGTGGCCAGGTCGCAGCCGGCCACCCGGGCGGTGCCGCCGCTGGGTGCGAGCAGCGTCGCCAGCATGCGCAGCGTCGTGGTCTTGCCCGCGCCGTTCGGACCGAGAAAGCCGAAGATCTCGCTGCGCACGACATTCAGGTCGACGCCCACGACCGCCTCGACCGTCCGGTTGCGCGACTTGAACACCCGGCGCAGGCCGCGTGTTTCGATTACCGCCTCAGGACGCGCCCCTTCCATCGGAGGAGATTTTCGCGGAAGGGCCCTTCACGTCGCCGGTCAGCATCGTCCAGAACGCCTCCTGGGCCGGGCCACCCTTGCCGTGTCGGCGGACGACGCTGATCGTGCGCACGATCGGCGGCAGCGGCAGGGTCTTCAAGATTCCAAGCCTGATGTCCTGCACGACCGCGCGCCTGGGCAGCGCGGCCCAGCCGAGGCCCGCGATCGTCGCCGCGCGCACGTACTCCGGGTGGCCCAGCGCCATCGTCTCCATCTTTGCGTACGAGTCGCCGAGCATCTGGCGGACGTGGCGCTCGGCTGAGAACTCCGGCCCGCGCAGGACGTATCGGTGACGGGCAAGCTCGCTCGCGGTGACACGCTTCAGGTGTGAGAGAGGATGGTCGCGGTGCGCCACCAGCACGAGCTCGTCGGGCGAGAGGTCGGATGAGAGCAGCGCGGGGTCGGGCTCACCCTCGATCAGGGCGCAGTCGAGTGAGCCGGCGAGCACCCGGCGGTTGAGCTCCGAGGTCGCCGCCACCGCGACCTCGAGCCTGACCGAGGGGTGCTTGCGCGTGAACTCCGCCAGGTGTGGCGGCAGGTAGTAGGTCGCGCAGGTCGGGCTGGCGCCGACGTGCAGCGAACCGGCTTCCAGCTCGCGGATCGCTCTCGCCGTGTCATCCATGACCTGGACCGCGCGCAGCGCGCCGCGGCTGGCCTCGGCCAGCGAATGGCCGGCGTCCGTCAGGCGGATGCGGCGGCCGTCGCGCTCGAGCAGCTGCAGGCCGATCGCCTTCTCGAAATGCTTGATCTGCTGCGTGACGGCGGCCTGGGTCAGGAAGAGGTTGGCGGCCGCGCGGGAGACGTGCTCGGTCTCGGCGACCTCGACGAAGGAGCGAACCTGCTCGAGGGTGAAGGCCGGCCGGCGCACGACGACATATTAGGCCGGCTTATGAATACGATCACAACTTATAAGCACCCGAAGACTTAATGAAAGATGAACCCCAACGTTATACCGCTACGTTTCCACAGCCGCGACAAAGCGCAGCTGAATACAGAGAAAGGAGGTGACACGGAGGTGGGAACCAGGTCGGGACGCGAACAGAGCGGCCAGGGCATGGTGGAGTACGCCTTGATCCTGGTCCTGGTGTCGATCGTCGTCATCGTGATTCTTTTGACCATGGGCAACCAGATCCAGAACGTCTTCTCCAACGTGGTCGCCGCGCTGGGCGCCTGACACCGACCCACGCTGGGGCATAGTTAGGGCATGCCCCAGCCCTGGTGGCGCAACGCTGTCTTCTACCAGGTCTACGTCCGCAGCTTCGCCGACTCCGACGACGACGGCATCGGCGACCTGCCCGGGATTACAAGCCACCTAGGGCACGTCCGCGACCTCGGCGCGGACGCGATCTGGATCACCCCTTTCTACCCCTCTCCGCAGAAGGACCACGGCTACGACGTCAGCGACTACTTCCAGGTCAACCCGGAGTACGGCACCCTCGAAGACTTCGACCGGCTGCTCACCCGCGCCCACGAGCTGCGCCTCAAGGTGCTGGTCGACATCGTGCCGAACCACACGTCCGACCAGCACGCCTGGTTCCAGGCCGCCGTCTCGGCGCCGGACAGCCCATTTCGTGAGCGCTATCACTTCGCCGACCCGAAGCCCGACGGAGCGCCGCCCAACAACTGGACCTCGTCGTTCGACGGGCCGGCGTGGTCGCCGGAGCCCGCGGGCAAGCAGTGGTACCTGCACCTGTTTGCCCCGGAGCAGCCGGACCTGAACTGGTGGAACCCGGCCGTGCCCACCGAGTTCGAGCGCATCCTGCAGTTCTGGCTCAACCGCGGCGCCGACGGTTTTCGGATCGACGTCGCCGGCGCGCTCTTCAAGCGCCGAGACCTCGAGGACCGGCCGTTCCTGGTCGACCCGATCAGCGGGCTGCCGAAGTTCGACTCCGACTTCGCGATCGTCGACCAGCCGCCGCTCCACGACGTCTACCGGCGCTGGCGGCAGATCGCCAACGCTTACGAGCCGGCACGGGTGCTCGTGGGGGAGATCTTCGATCCCCGCCGCCACGCCAAGTACATCGTCCCCGACCAGCTGCACATGGCCTTCGCCCTCATCCATCAGCGGTGGGACGCCGGACTGTGGCGCCGCTCGATCGAGAACAGCCGGCGAGCCCTGCAGGGACCCGGCGCCGGTCCGACCTGGACCCTGTCCAACCACGACGTCGTCCGTCCCGTCACCCGCCTTGGAGGCGGCACCGTCGGCCGGGCCCGCGCGCGGGCGGCGCTCCTGCTCTTGCTCGGGCTGCCCGGGCAGGTTTTCCTCTACCAGGGCGAGGAGCTCGGCCTGGAGGAGGCGGACATGCCGGACAGCGCGCGGCAGGACCCGATCTTCTTCCGCACAAAAGGCCGGTTGAAAGGACGCGACGGCTGTCGCGTGCCGCTGCCCTGGCGCCGAGGCCGGCCCAACGCGGGCTTCTCCAACGGAAGCCCGTGGCTGCCCATGCCCGTGGGGTGGGATCGCTTCGCCGTCGACGCCCAGGAGGGCTCAGGCGATTCGACCCTGGCCCATTTCCGCCGCGGCCTGGCCGCGCGCAGGCGCCTGGGGAGCCGGCTTCCAGACCGGATCGACTGGCTCCGCACGCCCGACGGCGTCCTGGCGTACGCCCGCGGGCCGCTGGTCGTGGCCTGCAACTTCCTCAGCCGGCCGGCGAGGTTAAGGCTCCAGGGCAGGCTCGAGGCTGCCAGCGAGCCGCTGGTGGCCGAAAAAGCCGGGATTCTGCATCTCCCGCCGAACGCGGCGGCGTGGCTACTCCGGGTAGCCAGGCCACGACCGGCCGACGGCCAGAGCGACTTAACCAGCGCCTAACCAAGGCCCGGTAGGTAGGCGGTAGAGTTCGTTCGTGGCCGTCGGAGCCCACCCCGAGCCAGACTCGCCGCCCGTCCTCGCCCCGGTCAGTTCCCGTTACATCAACCGCGAGCTTTCCAGGCTCGATTTCGATGAGCGGGTGCTGGCGATGGCCGAGGACTCGAAGCTGCCCCTGCTCGAGCGTGTCCGCTTCCTCGCCATCTTCAGCCAGAACGTCGACGACTTCTTCCAGGTCCGCGTCGCGGGCCTGAAGGAGCAGGTGCTCGCCGCGGTGGCGGTGTCGTCGCCCGACGGCATGTCGCCGCTCGAGCAGCTGAAGGCGATCCGCACCCGGGTCGAAGGCCTCATCCATCGCCAGGTCGGCCTCTACACACGTGAGATCGTGCCGGCGCTCGGGCAGGCGGGGATCGCGATCATCCGTGGGGAAGAGGTGAGCAGGCGCGAGCTCACGCAGCTGCACTCGGTTTTCCGCGAGCAGATCTTCCCGGTGCTGACCCCGCTCGCCGTCGACCCGGGCCATCCGTTCCCCTACATCTCACACCTCTCGCTGAACCTGGCCGTCCGCGTGCGTGATCCGCAGCGCAGGCAGGTCAAGTTCGCGCGCGTCAAGGTTCCGCCCGTGCTGCCGCGCTTCATCCCGCTCGAGGGCGACCGGTACGTCCCCCTCGAGGACGTGATCGCGCTGCACCTTCCGCTGCTGTTCCCCGGCATGGAGATCGTGTCCAATCACCCGTTCCGGGTCACGCGCGACGGTGACCTCGACGACGTCGACAGCGATGCCGAAGACCTGCTCGCCGCGATCCAGACCGAGCTTCGCCGCCGCCGCCGGCACGCGCGCGTCGTGCGCCTCGAGGTCGATCCGGGCATGTCGGCCGAGGTCCTCGACCTCCTGACCCGCGAGCTCGAGCTTCAGCCCGCGGACGTCTATCAGCTCGACGGCCTGCTCGACATGGGCAGCCTTTCTGTCCTGACCCAGCTCGACCGGCCGGACCTGAAAGAAGAGACCTGGACTCCAACCACGCAGCCTCGTCTGCGCGGCATCGGCGCCGAGGCGCCGGACCTCTTCGCTGTCCTGCGCGGCGGCGACGTGCTGGCGCATCACCCGTACGACTCGTTCGCGACCTCCGTCGAGGCGTTGATCGACCAGGCCGCGAGCGACCCCGACGTGCTCGCCATCAAGCAGACGCTGTACCGGACCTCCGGCCCCGCAAGCCCGATCGTCCGCGCGCTCATCCGGGCGGCCGAGCGCGGCAAGCAGGTCGTGGCGCTGGTCGAGATCAAGGCGCGCGGCGACGAGCAGGCGAACATCGGCTGGGCCAGGGCTCTCGAGGAGGCGAACGTGCACGTGGTGTACGGGCTGCTCGGCCTCAAGACGCACGCCAAGGTCACGCTCGTGGTCCGGCGCGAGGGCGGGCATATCCAGCACTACCTGCACGTCGGCACTGGTAACTACAACCCGAACACCGCGCGGGGCTATGAGGACGTGAGCCTGCTGTCCGCGGACTCGGACCTCGGCGCCGACGTGACCGAGCTGTTCAACCTGCTCACCGGCTACAGCCGGCAGAGCCGCTACCGCAAGCTCCTCGTCGCGCCGACCAACCTACGCGCGAGCATCACGCAGCTCATAGTGCGCGAGGCTGTGGTCGGGGGCCGGATCATCATCAAGGTCAACAACTTGATCGACCAGGAGATCATCGACGCGCTGTACAGCGCGTCGCAGTCCGGCGCGCAGATCGACCTGCTCGTGCGCAGCATGTGCTCGCTGCGGCCGGGCGTGCCGGGGCTGTCGGAGCGCATCCGCGTACGCTCGATCGTCGGCCAGTTCCTCGAACACTCGCGCATCTTCATGTTCGGCAACGGCGGGCGGCCCGAGTACTACTTAGGTTCGTCTGACCTGATGCCCCGCAACCTCGACCGGCGCGTCGAGGCTGTCGTCCCGGTGAGCGACTCCAAGCTGCGTCACCGCCTGCAGGAGATCCTCGACATCTCCCTCGCCGACGACGTGCTCGCGTGGGAGCTGGGCCCTGACGCGTCGTGGCGCCGCGTCCCGACAGTACGAGGTCTGAACTCGCACGGCCGTTTCAAAGAGCTGGCGCTGGAGAGCGCTCACGGCAACGGGGTGAGCCACATCACGAATGCGTGAGAGCCCCACGAATTCGGAGCCTACGGCTGTGAATTCGCGGGGACCCTGGTGAAAGAGCGCGAGGTGAAGCTCGGGGCCGGCCCCGCGTTCCACCTCCCGGAGCTTGCCGGAGTCGTCGAAGGCATCACCGCGGACGCGACTGAGACGGTCCGCCTGGAGACGGTGTACTACGACACGCCGGACCTGCGCCTGGCGCGCTGGGGGGTGTCGCTGCGCAGGCGCGCGGGCGAGGGCTGGACGCTCAAGCTGGCTCCGTCGAAATCCGGCGCGCTGCTCGAGCGTGACGAGCTGACGTTCGAGGGCGCCGGCAGCAAGCCGCCAAAAGGCGCGCTCGAGCTGGTGCGCGCGTACGTGCGCAGCTCCGAGCTCGTGCCCGTCGCCCGCCTCTCGACGATCCGCAAGCGGGTCCGCCTCAACGACGCCGCTGGCGCACGCGTGGCCGAGGTTGTCGACGACGAGGTGTCGGTCCGCGACGGCCGGCGGGTGGCGGCACGGTTCCGTGAGATCGAGGTCGAGGTCATCGGCAGCAACGGGTCGGACGCGGTGATCGACCCGCTCGTCACGCGGTTGCGCGGCGCCGGCGCCGGCGCGCCGGACCTGACGCCGAAGCACATCCGGGCCATCGGCCCGCGCGCGGTCGAACCCCCGGAGGTCGCGCCGCAGCCCCTGGTTCCGGGCGCGTCGGCGCGCGACGTGACCAAGAACGCGCTCGCAGAATCCGTGGCCAATCTCCTCCACCACGACCCTCTCGTGCGCACGGGACGCGACCCCGAGGCCGTTCACCAGGCGCGCGTGGCCACGCGCGAGCTGCGCTCCAACCTGCGCACGTTCGGGTCGCTGCTGGACCCGGAGTGGACGGAGCCGCTCCGCTCCGAGCTCGGCTGGCTCGCTTTCAGCCTGGGCGCGGTGCGCGACCGCGAGGTGCTGCTGGAGAGGCTGCGCGAGCGCGCGAAGGCGCTGCCGGCCAGCGATGCGCGATCCGCGACGTCGCTGCTGCAACTGCTCGAGGTCGAGATCGACGCCCTGCGCAAGAAGCTGCGCGCGGACCTCGACTCCGACCGCTACATCGAGCTGGTCGAGCGCCTGGTCGTAAGCGCGCACGAGCCCGCGACCCTCCCCGACGCCGACCAGCCCGCGGCCGGGGTGCTGCCGGCCCTGGCGACGACGCCGTGGCGCCGCCTCCGCTCCGCGGTGCGCAACCTGCCCGAGTCGCCTACCGACCCGGAGCTGCACCGCATACGCATCCTCGCCAAGCGGGCGCGCTACGCGGCGGAGGCGGTCGCTCCTGTCGCCGGCCCGGACGCCTCAGCGTTCGCCCGGGCCGCCGCCAAGCTGCAGACGGTGCTTGGCGAGCACCAGGACAGCGTCACCGCGCAGGCGTGGCTCCGGGCGGCGAAGGTCACCGGTCGCCGGGCCTTCGTCGCGGGCGAGCTGATCGCGCTCGAGCACCTCGCCGCGGGCAAGTCCCGCGCGGACTGGCCCAAGGCGTGGAATTCGCTCGACCGCAGGAAGCTCCGCGACTGGATGCCGTCGACAAAAGCGTAGTTGCGCACCTTCTACGTCATCCGCCACGCCAAGGCAGGCAGCCGTGGCAACTGGACCGGCGACGACCGCTCGCGGCCGCTGTCCAAGAAGGGGCAGAAGCAGGCCGAAGACCTCGTCGGGCAGTTCGAGTCGTTTCCGATCGGGTCGATCTTCTCCAGCCCGTACCTCCGGTGCACGCAGACGGTCGAGCCGCTGAGCCGCGCCCGCAAGGTGCAGGTCAAGTCGTCGATCGAGCTCGCGGAAGGCCACGGCCTCGACGGCCTGAACGAGTTTCTCGGCAACTCGAAGCTCGACCACGCGGTGCTGAGCACGCACGGCGACATCGTGTGGGAGCTGGTCGAGGAGCTGGTGTCCCGGCACGTGATCAGGGCGGGTGACGGCGGCTTCGACAAGGGCTCGACGTGGATCCTTCGCGTGCAGGACGGTGTCCCGCTGAAGGCGCGCTACCTCCCAGCCCCGTAAGCCCCTCTCCCCATCGGGGAGAGGGCTGGAGAGAGGAGCCCCGTGACCCCCTCTCCCCATCGGGGAGAGGGCTGGGGAGAGGGGCTTAATCCACCATCCCGGTGAGGAGAGGGCTGGGGAGAGGGGCTTAAGCTTTGCCCCCGTGACGGTCACGCTGCGGGGCCCCGGTCTTACCGAGGACCAGGTCGTCGCCGTCGCCCGTCACGGCGAGAAGGTGGCCCTCGCGGCCGCAGCCCGCACCCGGATGGAGAGAAGCCGCGCGCGTGTGGAACGCGCTGCGAGCTCGCGCGAGCCCGTGTACGGCGTCTCGACCGGCTTCGGCGCCCTCGCCGGCACGCGCATCGCACCCCTGCGCCAGCCGGAGCTGCAGCTTGCGCTCATCCGCTCCCACGCCGCCGGCGTCGGGCCGCCGGTCGACGTCGAGGTCGTACGCGCGACCATGCTGCTGCGCGCGCGCACGCTGGCCATGGGAATGTCCGGCGTGCGGCCGCTGCTCGCGGAGGCGCTGCTGGGAATGCTCAATGAGGGCATCACACCGGTCGTGCCGCGGTACGGCTCGGTCGGCTGCAGCGGCGACCTCGCTCCGCTGGCGCACATCGGCCTCGCCCTGGTCGGAGAGGGCGAAGTGATCGACGCCGCCGGCGGGCGGAAAAACGCGGCCCAGGCGCTGAAGGCCGCGAAGCTCAAGCCGGTGAAGCTCGAGACCAAGGAAGGCCTCTCGCTGATCAACGGCACCGACGGAATGCTCGGCATGCTGGTGCTCGCGTGCACGGACGCCGAGCGGCTCTTCCGCACCGCCGACGTCACCGCGGCCATGTCCGCCGAAGCGCTGCTCGGCACCGACCGGACCTTCCAGGCCCGCATGCAGGAGGTGCGGCCGCACGCGGGACAGGCGGCCAGCGCCGCCAACCTCGCCAGGCTCATGAGCGGCTCGCAGATCGTCGCGTCGCACCGACACTCGCAGCACGCCGTCCAGGATTCCTACTCGGTGCGCTGCAGCCCGCAGGTCGCGGGCGCGGCGCGCGACACGCTGGAGTTCGCGCGGCGCACCGCCGAGATCGAGCTCTCGTCGACCATCGACAACCCGATCGTGCTCGAGAACGGCGAGGTGGAGTCCAACGGCAACTTCCACGGCGAGCCGCTCGCGTTCGCGGCCGACTTCCTGGCCATCGCCGCGGCCGAGGTCGGGTCGATCGCCGAGCGGCGCGTCGATCGCATGCTCGATCCGCACCGCTCGCAGGGCCTGCCGCCCTTCCTCGCCGAGGAGCCCGGCGTGAACTCCGGATTGATGGTCGCCCAGTACACGGCCGCCGCGCTGGTGGCCGAGAACCGGCGCCTGGCCGCGCCGGCCAGCGTCGACTCGGTGCCGACCTCGGGGATGCAGGAGGACCACGTCTCGATGGGCTGGGGCGCGGCGCTGAAACTGCGCACCGTGCTCGACAACCTGACGAGCATCCTGGCCGTCGAGCTGTGCGCGGCCGCTCGCGCGCAGGAGATGCGCAGGCCGCTCGAGGCGGCGCCCGCGACGGCCGCGGTGCGGGCCGCGCTGCGCGAGCACGTCAAGGGCGTGGGCCCGGATCGCGTGGTCGCGCCCGAGCTCGCGGCGGCGGAAGAGCTCATCCGCGGCGGCGCCGTCATCGAAGCCGCGGAAGCGGTCGTGGGGAGGCTGAAATAGCCCACACCGTCCGCGCCCCGCGCGGCGCCGAGATCACGTGCAAGGCCTGGCCGCAGGAAGCAGCGATGCGGATGCTGATGAACAACCTCGACCCCGACGTCGCCGAGCGGCCGGAGGATCTCGTCGTCTACGGCGGCACCGGTCGCGCGGCCCGCTCGTGGGAGGCGTTCTACGCGATCGTCCGCGAGCTGCGAGCCCTGGAGAGCGACCAGACGCTGCTCGTCCAGTCGGGCAAGCCGGTCGGTGTCTTCGACACGCACGAGTGGGCGCCGCGCGTGCTCATCTCCAACTCGATGCTGGTGCCCGAGTGGGCGACGTGGGACGAGTTCCGGCGCCTCGAGGCGATGGGGCTGACGATGTACGGCCAGATGACGGCGGGATCGTGGATCTACATCGGCACGCAGGGCATCCTGCAGGGCACATACGAAACGTTCGCGGCCGTCGCGCGCAAGCGGTTCGGCGGCTCCCTCGCAGGCACGATCACGCTGACCGCCGGGCTCGGTGGCATGGGCGGCGCCCAGCCGCTGGCGGTGACGCTGAACGGCGGTGTCGCGATCTGCGTCGAGGTCGATGCGGACCGCATCGCGCGCCGGCTCGATCACGGCTACCTGGACGTGCGCGCGGAGGTCGACGACGCGCTGCGCCTGGCCGACAACGCGAAACGCGAGAAGAAGGCCCTGTCGATCGGCGTGCTCGGCAACGCGGCGGAGATCTTCCCGGAGCTTGTCGCGCGCGATTTCCAGGTCGACGTGGTCACCGACCAGACCTCCGCGCATGACCCACTGAGCTACATCCCCGCCGGGCTCTCGCCCGAGGACGCGGCCGAGCTGCGCCTCGACGACCCGGGCGAATATGTAAGACGCGCGCGCGAGAGCATGGTGCGGCACGTCGATGCGATGGTCGCGTTCCTGGACCGCGGAACGGAAGTCTTCGACTACGGCAACAGCCTGCGCGCCGAGGCGCGGCTGGGCGGCAGCACGCGCGCGTTCGACTATCCGGGCTTCGTGCCCGCCTACATCCGGCCACTGTTCTGTGAAGGCAAGGGCCCGTTTCGGTGGGTGGCGCTTTCAGGCGACCCCGCGGACATCGCCGTCACCGATCGCGCGATGGTCGCGGAGTTCTCCGACGACCCCGCGCTTGTGCGCTGGATCAAATCCGCGGGCGAGCGCGTGCGTTTCCAGGGCCTGCCCGCCCGCATCTGCTGGCTCGGCTACGGCGAGCGCGCCCGCGCCGGCCGGCTGTTCAATGAGCTCGTCCGGACGGGCGAGGTCAAGGCGCCGATCGTGATCGGCCGCGACCATCTTGACTCCGGCTCGGTCGCTTCGCCCTATCGCGAGACGGAGGCGATGGCCGACGGCTCGGACGCGATCGCGGACTGGCCCATCCTCAACGCCCTCCTGAACACGTCGAGCGGCGCGTCGTGGGTCAGCGTCCACCACGGCGGCGGGGTCGGCATCGGGCGCTCGATCCACGCCGGGATGGTCGTCGTCGCCGACGGCACCGAGGACGCCGCGCGCAAGCTCGAGCGGGTGCTGACCAACGATCCCGGCACCGGCGTCATGCGCCACGCCGACGCCGGCTACGAGCGCGCCGTCGAGGTCGCGCGCGAGCGCGGCGTGCGCATTCCCATGAAGTCCTAGTTGAACGGTTCCGGCAAGTGGCACGCCGAGCAGGCCTGGATCGGCCACCGCGCGGAGAACGTCCTGATCGAGGTCGACGGCGGGCGCATCACGTCGATCGAGCCCGACACCTTCGCGCCTCCTGACGCCGTCGTCCTGAAAGGCTGGACCATCCCGGGCCTCACCAACGTTCACAGCCATGCATTCCAACGCCTGCTCCGCGGCGAGATCGAGGTGGGCGATGCCGGCGACTTCTGGGAGTGGCGCGAGCGCATGTACCGCTTCACGCAGTGGGAACCGGCCGACTACTTCAAGCACGCGCGCGTTGTATTTCGGGAGATGCTGGAGGCGGGGATCACCACCGTGGGCGAGTTCCACTATCTCCATGGGCATGGCAACGAGCTGGGCGAGGCGTTGATCGACGCCGCCAACGAAGAGGGCGTCCGCATCACCCTCATCGACGCGTGCTATCTGCGTGGCGGCCTCGACGGCCGCCCGCTCGACCCCGACCAGATGACCTTCAGCGACGGCGACGCCGACGCGTGGGCGCGGCGCGTCGACGACCTGGTCGAGCGCGACGGCGTCCGGCTCGCGGCCGCGATCCACAGCGTGCGCGCGGTCGACCCCGAGTCCATGCGCATAGTCGCGACCTACGCGCGCGAACGCAAGATTCCGCTGCACGTCCATCTCGCGGAACAGCAGGCCGAGGTCGACGAGTGCGTCCAGGTCGAGGGCTGCACGCCCGCCGAGCTGCTGGAACGCGAGGGCATCCTCGGGCCGGATCTCACCGCCGTGCATGCGATCAACCTCACCGAGCACGACGTGACGCTGCTGGGCCAGAACGGGGTGTCGGTCTGCGCCTGCACGACCACGGAGCGCGACCTGGGCGACGAGGTTGCGCCCCTGCAAGCCTTGAGCCAGGCCGGGTGCAGGCTGACGGTCGGCAGTGACTCCAACGCGGTGGTCGACATGCTCGAGGAGGCGCGCGGGCTCGAGCTCGACCAGCGGCGCGCCCTCGGCCGCCGGGTGCTGCATCAGCCGGGTGAGCTGCTGCAGGCGGCCACGGTCAACGGCGCGCGCTCTCTTGGCTGGGAGGCGGGCGAGCTGCGCGTTGGGGCGCTGGCCGACTTCGTCACCCTCGAGCCACCGGGCGGGCTGTGGCGGGAGATGACGCCCGCGTACATCGTCTACGGGCTCTCGGGACACGACGTCGTCAACGTGGTCGTCGGCGGCTCGACCGTCGTCTCCAGGTGAAGCGCCTGCGCAACATCGGCCGCCTGTTCACGGGCACTCCGGCCGGCGTGATCGACGACGCGGCCGTCATCTGCGACGGCGCCGAGATCGCGTGGTGCGGCAAGCACGGCGAGGAACCGCGCGGCCTGATGGAGTCGGTGAGCGACGAGCATGACTGCGACGGTGGGCTCGTCACCGCGGGGTTGATCGACGCGCACACGCATCCCGTCTACGCGGGCGACCGCATGGCCGAGGTCGCGATGCGCACCGCGGGTGCTTCTTATGAGGCGGTGGCGAAGGCAGGCGGCGGCATCCGCGCGACCGTGCGCGCGACGCGCTCCGAGGACGTCGACGCGCTCGAGCAGGCGACCGCGCGCCGCCTCTGGTCATGGCTCGAAGGCGGAGCGACCACGGTCGAAGCGAAGACCGGTTATCACCTCACGCGTGACGGCGAGCTCGAGGCCGTTCGGCTGCTCGCGCGGCTCAGCACCCGCACGGACCTGCCGCGCATCGAGGTCACGTTCCTCGCCGCGCACGCGTTGCCGCCCGACCGCTGGGCGCGTACGGGCTCATACGCGAAGCAGGTCGCGGAGTGGTGCGCGGACGCGTACCAGGCGGGGGCACGATTCTGCGACGTCTTCTGCGACCGCGGATACTTCAGCGTCCCTCAGTCCCGCGGCATCCTCAAGGCCGGGATCGAGGCGAAGCTGATCCCGCGCATCCACGCCGACGAGCTCGCGCGCACCGGAGGCTCGCGCCTGGCGGCCGAGCTTCACGCCGTCTCCGCCGACCACCTCTTGCGCGCCAGCCGCGGCGACGCGGTCGCGCTCGCGCGCGCCGGCGTGGTCGCCACCCTCGCCCCGGGCACCGCGCTCTCGATCGGCAAGCTGCCGCCGGTCAAGGACCTGCTCGACGAGGGGGCGGTGATCGCGCTCGGCACCGACCACAACCCGGGCACCAGCGGCATCACGAGCATGAGCGTGGTGATCGCGCTGGCCGTGGCCGTGTTCAAGATGTCGGTGGAGCGCGCGCTGGTCGCCGCCACGCTCGGCGGCGCCCTCTCGATCTCGCGCTCAGACCGGGGCGTGGTGGCCCCGCACAAGCTCGCCGACCTCGTCCTGTGGGACGCGGAGCACGAGGGCGCCTTTGCCTGGGCGTACGGCCTGAAGCCGCGCATCGTGTGGTTGCGGGGAACGCAAGTTTTTGCCGACTAAACGGTTGCTAATTGCGTGCACTCCGGCTATAAGTTGCACCTGAACGGCCGCCGCCCAACGAAATGACGCAATCCACCGCGGTCGAAATGGAGGAAGGCAAGTAGTGCAGTCAATGGCAAAGTGGAATCCCCTGGCGCTCAAGCTCCTGTTGTGGGTCGTGGGAGTCCTGCTCGTAGTCAGCTCAGCGGCAAGCTTCATCGGCGTCGCAGTCATCCAGACCAACACCGGCATCGCCGGCTTCGCGTCCGCACCGGTCGCGGGCATCGCCTTCGGCGCCGGGATCATGATCGCCGGCTTCGACCCGATCGCCAACGTGAGCTGGGTCCGCGCGGTGGTCGTTTACGCGATCCTCACGGTCGTCTACAACATCTTCACCCAGATCGCGATCGGCGTCTTCGACATCGTCGGGTTCATCATCGGCATCCTCGTCGCGGTGCTGGTGCTCGTGCTCTACCCGAACAAGCCGGCTCTCTGGATGCAGGGCGGGACCGCCTCCGGAGCGCGCGCCTAAAGTCTTTCTTCCGACCTTTCGATGCGGCAAGGGGCGGCCATGAGGCCGCCCCTCACTTCTATTCGGCGATGACCGTGGTCTGCGCGACCTCGTCGTGAACGGGGCGCCAGGCGACCCACGACACCGGTAACAGCACCATGCGCAGGAGCGATTGCGCGGGCAGCAGCCTCGACCCGTCGACCGACACCACCCGCTGGCGCAGCACCATCCCTCCGAGCGTCTGGCCCGACGTGCTCCAGCAGGCGACGTGATAGACGGCGGCGATCGCGAACAACCTGCGCCAGGTACGCCGCCCTGTGAGCCTGGTCAGCGTCAGGCAGAACGCCGCATCGACGCTCGCGGCCCGCACCCGGTCGGGTGGAGACGCGACCGTGCCTGGCAGTGGTTCGCGTCCGCGAACCCGCAGCAGGTACAGGCGCGTGAAAAGCAAATGGACCTGCAGGTGGCTCACCGAGTACAGAGGTTTCGGCAATCGCGGGATGTAGCCGCTGACGCTTGCCTCCACGCGGCCGCCCGAGGCCTGGATGCGCCAGTGTCCGCCCGGTGCTCGCGCGAGGAGGCCGCCTTCGATCGGCCAGTCCACCGCGGTGCGGGTCACTGCCGGCCGGCCGAAGCGCATCAGCTTGATCGGACCGAGCACGAGCGTGTTGCCGCGAAACCGGATCAGTCCGAACGTCAGGGCGCCTACGAACTCGATGTAGCTGTCGCGCAGCCGCGCCCCCGTCGGTGGTTTGGTCACGGCGACCGACGCCCGCACCGACACCCTGCCGCCGTCCCAGGTGACCACCTCCATATCTTGGTGGCATGGCAAAGCTCGAGTTCGAGTCCGCGATCGACGTCAAGACCACGCCTGAGCGCGCCTTCGACTACTTCGCTGACCACCGCCACGTGGCCGATGTCCTCGAAGGCGTCACGCGCTGGCAGCCGATCGGCGGCCAAACAGGTGAGGTCAAGACGAGTGGGATCGGCGCGCGCTACGACGTGGAGATGGTCACGTTCGGCGTCCCGCTTCGCAACGTCCTGCGCCTGAGCAGCTGGCGGCGGCCGGAGGTCATCGCCTGGGTCTCGGAATCTGGCCTCGTCAAGCAGGAGGGTGGATTTCGGTTCGTCAGGATCGACGACGGGGTGCGGATCGAGCTCCACATCGCCTACCAGCCTCCCGGGTCTGTGCTCGGAGCGGCGGTGGCCCGCAGGTTCGACAGCGTCGTTCGCGGCCGCCTCGACCGCGCCCTCTCCCGAATTCGGGACTTGCTCGAGTCCTAAAGTTGTTGCTCGCATGAAGCTCACCAAGAGCGCGAGCGACATCCTGGGCCGCTCCTCGATCGGCATGCTCGCGCTGCGCTCGGGCCGGCTGCCGCTGGTCAACCCCGCGGTCTTCAGCTTCGCCGGCGGCTCGCTGTGGATGACGACCTCGCGCTACGCGGCCAAGACGCTCATCGCCCGACGCGACCCGCGCGCGGCGTTCCTGGTCGACGCCGGGGACAGGGCGGTGCTGCTGCGTGGGGCGCTCGAGGTGTTCGACCCGATCAACCTGTCCAACGACGTCCGGGCCGTGCTCGAAGGGCCGTCGTTCTTCATGGGCATGGCCGGCTACGCGCTGCGGAACGCGCCCTTCGTCGCGGGCTACGCGCTCGACCTCGCGCGGCTGCCCCGCGAATGGATGCCTTACAACCGGGTCATCCTCCGGATGAAGCTGAGCGACGCCGACATCGTCGAAGGGGCGCCGTTCCCTCCCGCCCAGGCTGCGCGGGTACCGGCGGTGCCCGCGGAGGTCAGCCGGAGGCTGGCCGGCGTCTCGCGCGGCTACGCGTGCTGGATCGAAGGCGGGCTGCCGCTGATCCGACCGGCGTTCTGGGATGTCGACCGCGGCCGGGTCAGCGTCGCGCCGACGAGCGGCCGGCCACGCGCGGGTGCGCCGGGCGCGCTGGTGGTCGAATCGCATCACCGCTTCCGGCCATCGATGATGGTCGGCGCGTGCGTGCGCGGAACGTTCGCCGCATCGAACGACGGCGACGCCGTCGCAGAGCGTTACGGCGTGTCGGCGGCGGAGGTTCCTGCGGTCATGGACCTGAAGGTCGAGCGCGTCACCTCGTGGCGCGGGTTCGCGATCACCACGGCGGTGCCGCGCACCGCTCGCCAGCTGCGGGTCGCCGAAGGCTGATGGCCAAACCCGCGGCACCGGGGCTGCACATCCGCAGGTGGGACGCGGGCCGGTGGAGCGATTCCCCGGACGCCGTAGTCACCGAAGAGCCGCTCCAGCTGCTGCTCAACGGCGAGCCACTGTCGGTGGTGATGCGCACGCCGGGCCAGGACATCGAGCTGGCGCTGGGCCTGTTTTTCGCCGAGGGCATCGCGCGCTCGCTCTCCGACGTCAAGTACATGCGCGTGAGCGCCGAATCAGGCGAAAGCGAAAACGCCGTCCAGGTGGACGCTTCGATCGTCGACTCCAACCAGGTAGACGTCCAGCTCGCCCACGCGCCGCGCCGAAAGCCCGAGCGGTCGATGCTCGCCAGCTCCGCGTGCGGGGTGTGCGGCGCTGTCTTGATCGAGGACCTGCGCCGTGACCTCTCGACGCTCGCAGCCGGTCCGGCCGTCGATCCGAAGCTTCTGCCCGGCCTCGTCGACCGCCTTCGCTCGGGCCAGGGCGTGTTCGAGCGCACCGGCGGCCTGCACGCGGCGGGCCTGTTCACGGCGTCGGGCGACCTTTTATGCCTGCGCGAAGACGTCGGCCGCCATAACGCGGTCGACAAGGTCGTCGGCCGGATGCTGCTCCAGGGCCGGCTGCCCGCACGTGACACGGTGCTGGTCGTGAGCGGCCGGGCGGGCTACGAGATCGTGCAGAAGGCGATCACCGCCGGCATCCCGATCGTGGCCGCCGTGGGCGCCCCCTCGAGCCTGGCGGTCGCGCTGTCGCGCGAGTTCAACCAGACGCTCGTCGGCTTCCTGCGCGGCGAGCGGTTCAACGTCTACTCCGCGTCGGAACGTCTGATTAGTTGATCGCCGCGGTTCGAGCACGGCCGGCGTTCCGCGCCGGCCTGGTGGGGTGCGGGGTGCTTCTGATCGAGTGGTCGAGGGCGCTGCTCGCCCAGCAGCCCGGCCTGACCATGGCCGCGCTGGTGCTCGGGGGAACGGCGCTCGGGGTGATGGCGTTTGGATGGCCGCCGGAGCGCCTCGGCCTGGGAACCTCCAGGTTCGGGCTGCGGATACTTGGCGGGATGGCGCTCGGCGCGGTGCTGCTGCTTCCGGCGGCGGTGCGCCCGGGCGCGGCGCCGCTGCTCCCGGCCGGCCTTGCCCTGGCCGCGGTGGTGGTCTCGGTCGGCGAGGAGGTCGCCTTCAGGGGCGCTCTCTACGCGGCCCTCGAAGATGCCGGCGGCGCGCCGCTTGCGATCGCCGGGAGCACGGTGCTGTGGACGCTCGCGCACGCGCTCTCGCACCCGCTTCCCTTCCTTGGCGCGGTCGCGGCCGCGGGCCTGTTGCTCGCGGTGTGGCGCTGGGCTTGCAAGGACCTGGTGGGGCCGATCGTCGGCCACGTGATCGCGGACCTGGCCCTTTGAAGCGGGCCGCGCTTCTGGCGCTCGGTGTGGTGATGTACGCGGTCGCCGCCTGGATGGTCGCGCCAGGTTTCTACGACGGATTTGGACCGCCCCAGCCCTACAACTTCACCTGCCCGCCTCCGCAGGCAGGCGCCAACAGCAAGCCCAGCTCCGGTCACCTTGACATCAAGGTCATCGGCGGGGTCAGCGACGCCAACTCCGCGTTCACGGACGACGGTCAGCTCGTGATCGGCTTCCTGCCCGGCGCGTTTGTGGTCGACGGCAAGTCGACGATCTCGGTCGACATCAAACCCCTCGACACATGCCCGAGCCCTTCGGGCATTCGCTTCGTCACCAACGTGTACCAGGTGACAGCCGGCGCGCCGCTCGATCCGACCAAGCCTGCCAACCTGACGATCCGCTACTCGAACCTGGAGCCAGACCCCTCGATCGTCTACCAGGCTTCAGACCCCGCCGGGCCGTGGACGGCCCTGACGTCGCAGCCGGGGCAGCCGTACACGATCGAGACGCGGACGACGACCTTCGGCTACTTCGCGACGGGGTACCCGTCGAGCTCGCCGCCGCCGGGGGCGGTCACGGTCGGCGGCGGCCAGGTCCTGCCGATCGTGGTCGCGGTGCTGATCGTGATCGTGGTGTTGGCCGGTCTGCCGATCGCGGTGATGCGCCGCCGGCGCCGCTGATCAGTACTTGATCGCTTCGAACACCGTTCCGCATTTGCGGCAGCGGTACTGAAGCGTCATCGCCTGGGTGCCGAAGAGCGAGATCACCTCGGCGTCCCTCGCTTTGCAGTGAGGGCAGCGCGGCTCAGCCCGCGGTTTGTTCCCCTCCCCACCGCGTGGGGAGGGTGCCCCGGGCCGCTTAGCGGACCCGGGCGGGTGGGGACGCGGTGGGTGGCGCGTACTTTTTCTCCTCGAGACCGCGGAGCATGGCGAAGGTGGGCTCGTCGATCGCGCCTTCGGCGGTGCGCCTGCGGAGCGGGTCCCAGACATTCCAGTGGATGACGACGTCGGGAGCCTTCGTCTCGAGCTGCTCCTCCAGGCGTGCCCGCATCTGCTCCGGGCCCATGCTCAGCCCTTCGACGTCCGATCCGGGCGGGCCGAAGAACTCCAGCGCCTCCTGCCAGGCGAGCAGTAGCGGCGCCGGCTCGATGCCTGAGCGCAGCCAGCTCCGTCCGTGCAGAAAGTGGTAGCGCTCCTCCATCAGCATCTTGCGCAGTCTCTGACGCAGGACCTCGACGGATCCGTTGACGCATGCCTCGATCACGACCGTGAATGCGGTGTCGAGGACGGCGTTCGCGGCAACGAACTGGCTCCACTCGGTCCACGGCTCATCGAAGTAGGCGAGGTTGCGAATGCTCGCCGGGCTCGATTCGCGGTCCTGCGTTCGTGGGTCGTCGCCGAGGGGCTCGAGGCACCCGTACAGGACGCGGCTGTGTCCGAGGTCGTCGAGCCCCATCGCCGCGGCGGCGATGTCGGCCTCGAGCGACGGCGCGCGCGTCGCCCATTCGGCGTAGCGCAGGCCGAGCATCTGCTTGTTGTCCGCGAGGGACAGGACCAGGTCCGAAAGACTCACGGCTCTCCCGGAGACCAGAGGCGGATAACGTCTTTTTTGCGCACGATCGCCATCTCGCACCAGCGCTCCTCGTCGTAGGTGGCGCGGGCGTAGGCCATCGCCAGGTCGGCGTCGGGCGCCACGACGCTGCCGACGAGGTGAAGCGAATCGATGCGCGCCTTGCGCGCGAACACCTCGTACTCGACCGCGTCGCCGCTCACGCGCTTGTAGCCGTTCTTGCTCTTGCTCAAACCGCCAATCCCCACGCCTCGAGCGCGTCGCGGCCGGCCTCGGTCATGCGCGCCGTGGTCCAGGGCGGATCCCACACGACCTTGATCCGGACCTCGCTCACGCCCGGTTCGCGCAGCAGCCTTTCGCGCACGTCGTCGAGGATGAACTCGGATGCGGGGCAGCCCATCGCCGTGAAGGTGAGGTCGACGTCGACGACGCCCTCTTTCTCGGTGATGCCGTAGATCACGCCGAGGTCAACGAGGTTGACGGGCATCTCGGGGTCCTCGACCTCGGCGAGGGCGGTCCACAACCGCTGTGTCATGAGTCCCTGTCGTGAGTCTTGCGGAAGTTGTGGAACTCTTCCTGGAACAACGCGACCATCTCCGCGTTGCGGGGACCTCTCGCCCGCCATCGCGCGAGCACGTCGTCCCAGGTGATCGGCTGCTTGAAGTCCCAGCGCTTGTGCTCGGCGTCGAACTCGCACGGGAACGGGTAGTCGAGCTCCCAGACGTCTTTGCCGTCCTTCGTCTCTTTGTGCGCCGGGACTTTGATATCGATCTGCTCGCAGTACGGCACGACGGTGGAGAGCCACCACTGCCGGAGCTGGTCGTTGGTCAGGCCCTTGAGGCGGTATTCGAGCTGGGTCGAGTGCATCTTCTTGTCGTCGGGCAGTCCGAACCACTCGACGCTGAGCGGGAACATCCAGTCGACCGCCCTCTGCAGCTCGTCCTTCGCCGCGCCGCCCGCGGCGCTGATGCGCTTCATCCACGTGCGTCCGTTGCGGAGGTGGAAGTTCTCCTCGAGCATGACTTTGTTGAGGCCGCGCTTCCAGGGGCCGTACGAGCATTTGTCGTGGATGTCGCCGAGCAGGCAGAAGCCGGCCTGGTCGTAAAAGCCGTTGGCGACGACGAGCTCGGTCCAGGTGTCGAGCGGGACATCGAAGGCGTAGGGGTAGCGGAAGCTCTTGGGGTCGCGGCTGAAGATGAGCTTCTCCTGGTCCTCGCCGAGCTCTTCGAGGATGTGGTAGGCGATGTGGGCGTGCGCGAGCTCGTCCTGGATGATGGCAATGCCGGTCATGAAGGCGTTGATGCTCGGGGCGCGCTTGGCGGCCAGGTAGTAGGCGGGAGCCGAGATGAGCTCGGTGTCGCCCGAGACGATGAGCGTGTGCTTGAGCTCCCGGAGGTAGTCGGGCGTCATCTCGCTGGTCGACTCGATGAGCTCGCCAGACTTGATCATCTGGTCGAACTCGGCGGGGCTCGGCACGAGATCAATTCTGCCCGAAGCCGGGCGGTAGAATCCTTTTCTCTCCCAGGCGATTCGGTTCGCCGCGCCGCGGTGGCTATAGCTCAGTTGGCAGAGCACCAGATTGTGGATCTGGGTGTCGCGGGTTCAAGTCCCGCTAGCCACCCTTTCCGAGCTGTATGACTGACGGTGTTCACCTACACCGAGGGCTGGGTCAACTGACGTAGGCGCTCATCGGGGGTCTGGCCTCCAAGGGCGCCGTGCGGTCGAGAGAAATTGTAGAAGCGCTCCCATTCATGGAGCTTCGTGTTGAAGAGCTTGGCGTCGTCGATAACCTCGCCGGCGAGGAGCCGGTAGAACTCCTCGTCGTCGATTCGGTGCGACCTCTCGACTTTGCCGTTGAGTCGTGGCGTCGATGGCCGGATGTAGACATGCTGGATGCCTTTGTCGAGAAGGTGCCAGTGGAAGCCGGCCTGAAACTCGGATCCGTTATCGGTCTGGATCTTCATGACCGGGAAGGGCAGCTGCTCGAGGACGTAGTCGACGAACCGGATCGCGGTCTTCTGGTCCAGGCGCTCGTAGATCCGCAGGACCCGCAGGCGAGTGCAGTCGTCGATGGCGGTGTACTGGTAGTGCTTCTTGCGCTTTCCCTTGATGGGCTCGATGAACTTGACGTCGATCTGAACGGAGTGGCCAGGCTTTTGCTTCTCGTAGCGCTTCCAGCGTTCGGTATGACGTCTATAGCGCTGCGATGCCGGCAAGCGGTTGAGGTTGGCTCGCTTCAGGATCCGCCAGATCCCGGAAGGGCTCACCGTGACGTCGTGGTAACGCTTGAGATACATCGAAATCTTCTCGGGGCCAAAGTGGTAGTGCTGCCTCAGGTGGATGATCTTGCCAACTACCTCGGCCTTGGTCGCGTGCGGGCACACCAGCGGCCGACGCGACCTTTCGCGAAGGCCTTCCGGCCCGAGCTGCTGATACCTACGCAGCCAGTAATAGAACGTGTGCCGTGAGATTCCGAAGTACCGGCAGGTCATGGCGACGTTGCCGGTAACCTCCTCGACGTGCTGGATGATGGCCAGTCGCCGAGCTGCTCCCCTGGATAATTCTCGTTCCGTCAACTGGGCTTCCTCCTCTGGTGAATTGGAATGCCCCAGTGTTATGGATCTCCGTCAGTTCTAGAGCCACCCTTTCCGAGCCACCCTTTCCGAGCCACCCTTTCAGAGCCACCCTTTCCGATACATCGGACTTGACCAAATGTGCCCAGTTGCCGGATCCAGATGGCCGGAACACGACCGTTGTGCCCGTATGGCTGCGGATCAGCTCCTCGGACGCCGCAAGACGCGACCCAGCCAGCCGTGACTCTCGGGCTCTTGGGAGGCGCGTTTTGCGGGCCGCAGCCTCGCGAGAAGCTCTTCGGCCTCGTGGTCGTTGGACCAGAACGAGTCCATGAGGTCCGATAGGGTCAGCTGCCACTCAACTTCGCGTGCGAGCGTCACCGGATCGCCAGCGGTCACAAACCAATCGCACTGCGAATCGCCTGACCACAACGTGACCGTCAGCCCGCCTTCGCCCTCGAACCGGTACGTGTTGTGTGCCGGCCATCCACGCGTTTCTGTCACTTCGAGGTAACGAGATCGGAGCGCAGCCAGCGAGGGTGGATCGAGGGGCTTCGCTTGGGCCTGCAGCAGCGGGCTCTGCTCAAAACGGTGGCAGTCCCACGCCATTGCGTAAACGAATTTGGCAACGCTTGGGGCGAACTCGATCAGTGGATCGGCGGTGTCGCGCCACCCAACGAGGACCGGGGGATCGTCTCCCTGGTCGAGCGGGAGCCCCCAGGCGACGACGCCCTGGTTCTCGACCAGGAGCTCCAGTATGGGGTCCGCCTCCCAAGGCAAGAACGAGTCGTCGACCAGCTCGGGCGTGGTCGGGAAGGTCGTACTGCCTTCGTACCCAGTGGCAATTGCCGGCATGAGACCAGGGAACCGCAACAAATCGATGGCAGACGAGGGTAGCTTGAAACCAAGCCCGGATTCGATAGCTCGGGCCGCCTGGCTGGGATCGACGGCCGTCTCCGGGTCGATACCCAGATAAATGACGCCCTCTCGAAACAGTGGATCCACGGGGTTGAGATTAGGACCTCGCTAGCAAGTCAGGGCATGTCTCCAGCGACACAGATACTGAGTATCGATTCCGCCTGGACGCCCACTGAAATTGGTGGCTACACCGCACGGACCTTGCAGGATTGTGTTCTGAGTGTCGCGGGTTCAAGTCCCATTAGCCACCCCTCAAACTCAGGATGACGCCCTTGGTCGAGTAATTCGGCTAAGCGCTGTGCTCCAAGACAGCCTAAGGGCTTGTCCTACATGACCACGAGGGAAGCCACAGGATGGATCTCTAACCACCCGTGATCCAGGTCGAGGACGTGCGGCCCGGTGACGGTTACATGACTGCCGACCGGCGGAACGATCAGCGGATTGTGATAGCCGGTGCAAGCCGCCACCGCGTCCGCCTGGGTCACCGGTAGCTCGCAGACCGGCTCGAGCACCAGGTCGCCGCGCTCGGCACCACCGAGGCATGTCGCGTTGCAGCTGTTGACCAGGCCGGCGTACTGCGGATCGAGCTTCAGGCCGATGTGATAGTCGCCGTCCGCCTCGTGGCGCTCGAAGTCGATCGTCCCGCTGGCCGCGATGCACGGCTGTACGACTTGCAGGCGGTCCGGATGGTAGACGTGCGATCCGGCATCCGTCGGCTGGACGCACTTCGACCTCTCGGTCGGTGACGTCGACGTCAAGCGCGGCGCCGATGCGACTACCGACGCGTCAGGCGACGGGCTGGTGTCGGTCGCGGCCGTGCCTGCGTTACATTCTGCCAGGAGGAAGATTGCGGCCAGGCCGGCGAGCCGTCCAATCGCGCCGCCAACCTTAGAGGGGTTCTAACCTTCCTTCGTGGACGAGTACGGAGTACAAGGGTTGACCGATGAAGAGCTCGTTTCGCAGGCACGCCGCAACGCGCTTGGGGAGGGCCTTCTGGCAGAGATCGGCCGGCGTCAGCTCCACGCATCCAAGGACCTGCGCCTAGCGCTCGAGACGACTAGCAGGCGCCTTTACTGGTTGAACGTCGTGATGGCCATTTACACGGTGGCGTTGCTAATCGCGACGGTCGCAGCGATCCTGAGGCGCGCTTAGAACGCGGCCAGTACGCTCGACCGCGGGCGTCCCGGGCGGCCCTTTGGTTAAACCTTGACTAGCCGCAGCGGCCGAGGCCGATGGGAGCGTGTCTTGGCTTCTCGCAAGCAGGCGCGGGCTGCGCTTGGTCGTTAGGACACGCCCGGACTGTTCGACGGTAAGCCGATCTCTAGTCCGTGACGTCCTACGTAGCGCCCGCTCCTGCGCAGCACAGACCCTCGAAAGCTGTCAGCGTCCTGACGCCAGGTGAGGCTTGCGCTCGGCTCGGAATGAATCGCTCGCAGCTCGAGGCCATGATCGCCGCCGGCAAGATCCAGGCATTGCCGACTGGTTTTACTCAAACCATCCCCACGCGCGAAGTTGCGCGGCTTACAGCTCACCCCTCTTCAACGGACCCGAACCTTAGGGATTAGACTGCGCGGCTGCCTCGGGAGGAGTGATAACGAATCGATCGAGCAGCATCCAGACGAGTTCCGGCGTCCTTTCGCCGTACCGCGAAGACGTTCGCTCGTACTCCTTGTAGCCGAGTCGAGTCCAAAACCTCAACGCATCCTCGTTTTCAGCCCAACACTGTAAATACAGAAAGCGGGGAGCGCCTAACAAGCCGACCATCGCCTTCAGCAGCCATACGTGCATCTCCTCGCCATAGGTGTGGTGCTGATACTCACGGTGGACACCCATGTACGACACGAGCCAAACCGGAACGTTTTGGGTCTCGACGCCTGGCGGCGGACCAAACTTGGGGTAGGCGCCTTTGATTTTGGCCAGTTTCAGCGCCGACGAAGAGACCGTCAGAAATCCGACTACGTGTCGTTCTGGGGGTCGCGTGAAGATCACGGTGTCGTTGTAGCCGGCGCTGGCCTGCTCGAGTGCGTACTGACGTAGGAACCCCGTGACCTCTTCGCACCACCATTGGTCGCCAGCGTCGAAGAGTGTTAGCCAGGCCTTGTCGTCAGGAGCAAGGATGTGGGCCTCGAGCTCGAATGGGGAGTCTTCCGACTCAGGACCCGGTTGGGTCGCCGGGGGGTCTACTTCTTGGAGCGGGCGGCTGCCCTGCGGCGCCGCAACGACTCCTCGGCGCGCGCCAGGTTAACCCGAGCCGCAGCTGGATCATGGCGCGCGTTGACCATGTCGGCAACCCGCTGGGTTGCGTCTTCGGATAGCTCGAGATCCGCCATTCTGAGCTTCGCGACCTTCTCCATAACCTTGTTTTTGTCTACTCCCTTACCTGATGACTTTCCTAACGGAAGAAACGCGAAAACGTTGCGGAGAACCTGAACCGAGAAACCCTCTGAACTCCTTCCCAAACCCAGCGTAGCAGGCACCAACAGACGGCCTCGGCGCTCCGCCAGAGGGCGGCTACCTGCCCGGGTGGTGCTGGGACGTGAGCTGTGATGGAGTTCAAAAGCGCCGGGGTGCCGCGAATTGTAGATCATGGCGCCCGCGCCGAAGCGCTGTAAATCTCCGCAGGAAAGCCAGGGGCGTCGCGAGCCCAGCGGGCGCCGTCTGAGCCCAAAGCCTCACATACTCAGCCCGAGTTTCTTCTCAATCTGCGCCACTCGGGAGTCGAGTTGGAGAACGCCACCAAGGCTGGCGACATTCGCAGCCAGCGCCTTCAAGGTGCGCTCCAATTCCTCGATCCTCTCCTTGAGCTTTTCGACCTCTTGCTCCGTCGTCATTGCCAATCTCCTCCACGATTCGGCCGCAAAACACCCTATATATGCTGCCCCGTAGGTGCCCCTCTGAACATGAAGCACTGCCTGGCGCTTTGCCTCTAGTGGATCCGGGTGTCGCGGGTTCAAATCCCGCCAGCCACCCTTCTATCCGGACCCCCGTCCGCACCGATGCTCGGGAGATTGAGTACAGGACTCCCCTCGTAAGCTTGCAAAGCTTTCATCGAGCCGACTAAGGCCTGGTAACGAAGCCGTCCCGCCACGTGGGGTGTCGGGGCGCCCAGCCCAGCTCCCGTTTCGCCTTCGCATTGGACGCTCCGCGGCCCTCCTGCAGAGTCGCCGCGGCGAAGCGGCCCGCCAGGAGCCCGACCAGCCATCCGGGCACATGCATCGGCGCGGGCGCGCCGATACCACGGCAGAACGCGGGGATCCAATCGCGAGCCGCGGCAGGATCGTCGTCCACGATGTTGTACACGCCGTCGCCATGCTCGAGCGCCACGACCGCCGCGCCGGCCGCGTCGTCCACGTGGACGAACGAAAAGACTCCACTGCCGCTGCCGACAATCGGGAGCATCCGTCGCCGGGCCTGGCGGGCGAAATCGCCATCGCGGTCGAAATAGGTTCCCGGCCCATAAAGCTGCCCGTAGCGAAGCACCACCCCCGTGATGCCATCGGTTGACAGCATGAGCCGCTCACCCTCGGCGGTCGCACGAACGGCCGAGCCGAAAGGCTCAGGTGCACTCAAGGCCAGTGCGGCGTCCTCTGGAAGCGCCGCGGGGCCAGCTGCCGCGTACATGAAGGCTATCGACTGGTAAACGAAGCGCTGCGCTCCCGCCTCCGTGGCGGCAGCCAGCAACGTGCGCGTCGCCTCGACTCGCAATCGGTTTGTGCGCTCGTAAAAAGGACCCAGCTTGCGCGGGTTGTATCGCTGCGGCAGGTCGGTCAACTGGTTCATCACCGCCTCGGGTCGGAAATCGGTGATGGCCTTGATCAGCTCAGGCGCATCGAGCGCATCGACCACCACCGGTATCGCGCCCAGCGATTCGAGGATTGGTGTCTTGGTCGCTCTCCGGGTCGTCGCCGCGACCTGGTGGCCGGCTGCCACCAACTGTGGAATCAGGCACCGCCCGATCACGCCGCTCCCGCCGGCGAGGAAGACCTTCAAGCGCGGTGCGCCTTCACCTCGACCAACAGCGCGACTGCTAGCGCGATGCAGATCAGAGTCAGCACCGGCAGATCGGTGGTCGGGTGGCCGCCGAGACGTATGTCCTCGACGTGGGCGAGAACGTGTAGGAGCGATGCACCCAGCACGGCGACGAGCGACGCGCGTAGCGGAACCCGCAGCGCGACTGGAACTATCAGGGCTAAACCCAGGCCGATCTGGAACGCGCCCGCATCGTGGAGCAGATGAATGTTGAGTGGTGCGAAGGTCGCCTCAGAGCTGAAGAAGCTCATCGGGGCCAGGAATGCCCAGGCGCCGGTCAACAAGTAGAAGACTCCGACAACTACCCCCACCACCCGCGTTGCCAATGGATCCCGCATTGACCCATTCTGGCTGCGCAGTGGTGGGCTGGATCGCCGTCCATGTCGTGCTGGACCGGAACATCTAGAGTTCAAACATCAAGCAGCCTATGGCTTGAGCGCGCCGCGGCGACGCCGGCGCTGGATTCAAAATCGCGGTTCTAAAATCGTCCAGGTAGCGACCCTTTGCCGCTACTTTTGAACTCTTTTGGACAGAGCTGCGGCTGAAGACTGGATCCGGGCGTTCGTGGAACCGGTCGGCGCCATCGAGTCGGTCCACGAGCGATCGTGGGCGACGGTGATGCAGGTGCCGGTCGCGGGCGGCGTGACATGGTTCAAGGCCTGCGCACAAGTTCAGGCATTCGAGCCGAGGCTGACCGCAGAGCTCTACGCTCGATGGCCTGATCGAGTCACCGAGGTCCTCGCCGTCGACGAATCACGGCGATGGCTGTTGCTGGCCGATGCCGGGATCGCGGTCAGGGAGCTTGGAAATCCGCCCGAGGCGTGGCTCGAAGCATTGCCGTCATACGCCGAGTTGCAGAAGGGAGAGACGGCATGCGCCATAGACCATGTCGGGCACGGCGTGCCGGACCTGCGAATCATGGCGCTGTCGGCGGGTTATGAACGTCTGCTGGCGAGCGAACTGCCACTTGCAAAAGATGACGTCGACCGCCTGAGGGAGTACGCGCCGCGTTTCGCCGAGCTCTGCTCTGCGCTGGCTCAACTGGGAATCCAGGAGTCGATCCAGCACGACGATCTCCACATGGCGAACCTGTACTCAGACGGCGGCAAGCTCCGCGTCGTGGATTGGGGAGACTCATCGATCGCGCATCCCTTCTTCTCCTTGCTTGAGACTTTCCGGTTTCTCGAGGAGTTCAATCACCTCGCTCCCGATGACCCTTGGTTCCGCAGGCTGCGCGACGCCTACCTGGAGCCGTGGGGGAGCGGGCTCGAAGAGACTTTCGAAATCGCGATGCGCGTCGGCTGGTTTGTGCATGCGATGGCATGGACTCGACAGCGGAATGCCCTGCCGCCCGAGGCACGGGCCGACTTCGACAGAGCCTTCGCGATCATTCTGCGGCGGGCATTCGCTCAGATGCTCTCCTAGGACAGGCCTCGTTAGAGGCACGTTCACGGTCGCTCCTGGGTCCTCTCCCTCGCGAGGTATATCGAAAAGTCGTGAATCCGGTCAGGACCTCCAATCCGTTTCAGATGCCCAGCGCTCGGCGTCTTCCAGGATGTCGAGGATCACATCGGACTTGGCATCTGTGTACGCCCACCCGTCGTCACTCCAAACACGAGACGCCTCCAGCTTCGTCCTCGCATAGACCTCACACGCGCCCTCATTTGCGCGCAGATAGTCGCGAAAGAGTAGGTGCTCCCGCTGCCATTGCGATCCGTGGGCGCAAACGTGGACATGTACGTCTCTCGGCCGGCCCTCAAACGGCCGGAAGAACCGGTGCAGGTCGTCTCGGCTGCGCAGCTGGACTCCGAGCCGCTCGAGCGGCGTGACATACATTTGCTCTTCGGACATGTCCGCCACGCTGACCTGAACGTCGACGATTGGCTTGGCCGCCAGGCCAGGCACCGACGTTGAGCCGACGTGATCGATTCGAATCGCCACTCCTTCGAGGGCTTTTGCAATCAGGCTCCGCCATGCTGCGAACCTGGCGGGCCAGTCCTCGTCGTACGCGGCGACGTGGATCGGGTCGAAGCGCTCGCTGCCTTCGGTCACCTGAAACCCGGGCCAGAACGTGGGCGCGATCGCGCGCGCCAACCGCTTCCGCTCCTCGAGAGGAAGCTCTTCGGGCTCAAGTCCCCGGGGCTCGCTGACCAGCCTGTACAGGTCGATGACCGTCGCTCGCCGGCCCTCGACGTCGTGCAGGCGGACCCAGGTGGTCACCGGGTCGGCGACTCGGGTAACGCCCGCCCGCCTCAAGCGCTCGGAGAGGCTCGGTCGAGGCTCAACCGTGCGCGCCACTCGAAGAGGATGTCAGATGATCGTCCAGCAACGGGTTTGAGTCCGCCTAACATGACCCCGGGAAGTCCCAACGCGCGGGCCGGAATCTCCGGCCTGTCGCGGCATCGGCTCCCACCAGCCCTGCAAAGGCCTTCGAGCCAAACCTCGGGGGGTCGGCGCCTCGGCGCAGCCGCCAAAGAGCCCTGCGGGTTAAGACCCCCGCTCGGCGGCGGTGACCTTCCGAGGCGCGGCGTTAACATCGCGATCCATGGACTGGTTGTGGCTGGTGCTCGTGGTCGCGGTAGTCGGTGGCCTGGTGGCGCTCGCCTACTGGTCGCCCTCGCAGATGACCGTCTTCGAGTACGAGCGGGGACTCCGCTACAGGAACGGGCGACTTGCCGGCGTGCTGGGCCCCGGTCGGTTCTGGTACTCGAAGAGGACCGGACGCATCACCAAGATCGACGTCAGGCCGATCATCCTGCCCATCCCTGGACAGGAGTTGCTCACCTCCGACGCAATCGCAGTGAAGGTCAGCCTCCTCGCGACTTACGAGGTGGCCGACGTCGCCCTTGCGACGAACAAGGCGCAGAACTACGTCCAGAGCATCTACTCGGCGGTCCAGGTAGCGGTCCGCGAAGAGGTAGCCGCGCTCACCATCGAACAGCTGATCGCGGCGCGCTCAGAGCTCGGCAAGAAGCTGCTGGAGCGATCGACGCAGCCCCTATCTGAGTTCGGGGTGACGCTCAGATCCGTCGAGCTTCGCGACGTGATGCTTCCGGGTGACATCAAGCGGGCGTTTGCCCAGGAGCTCGCCGCTCGAAAGGAAGGCGCGGCCACGCTGGAGAAGGCTCGGGGCGAGACGGCCGCGCTGCGCAACCTTGCCAACGCCGCTCGCATGGTCGAGGACAACCCCGCCCTCTATCAGCTTCGGCTGCTGCAGCAGATCGGAGGTTCAACTGGCAACACGGTGGTCGTGGGTCAGCCGGACATTGTCCCTGTGAAAGCGGACAAGCCACGCCGGAAAACCTCAGAACCGGGACCGCCACCCGATAGCTGAGGGCCGTTGGAAATGCCGTTAGGCGACCGGCCTCGAGGTGCGAGGTTGGCCTCCGGAGCGGCCGAGCGCCCAGCCCAGCCATCCTGACCAGGCCAAGGCCAGGACCGCGCCAAGCGCCACCAGCAGGGACCCGAGCTCGTTCGCAAACGAGACGCCGGCGTCAACCAGCAGCAGGTTGGCAAGCCCGAGCCAGTAGAAGACCGCCAGCACGATGCTCAGCCAGCCCAGACCGACTGGCAGCGAACGCCGCCTAAGGACAAGGCGTCCAGTCCATAGTGTGCCGAGGCTCGCGAACAGAAGATAGCCTCGCTGCAGCCAGTTGATGACGCCGGACCAAATGCTGGACGACGTCCCGAGAATGTTCAAATCCTGGGGGCTCATTCCGGCGCTGTCGCGAGCGACGACCTGCGCCGAGCCAATCTGGGACAGCATCCACAGCGTCCCAATCACTCCCGCAGCGAGGAAAGACGCGTACATCAACTCGCTCCTGATGCCGCGACCAAAAAATTCGCGCAGGACCACCGCGATCACGATCAGACAGACGAATGCAGCCATGAAGAGGAGGAACGAGACGTAGAGCTCGGGCCAGATTTGCCGGACGTAGGCGTAGTGCTTCGCCAAATCCGGCTGGGTCGGCGGGATGCCCACGCTCACGATCGTCACGAGCACTCCGGCTGCGATCAGGAGACCGCCATAAGTCCATGCAAACGCCCGGCCGGTACGCGCCCACTCAGTGTCCATTTATTCCGCGTGCAACACCTCGACCACGTTGGTGCGCGCCGCCCAACGTCCCGGGATCAGCGCCGCCGCGACCGCGACGAGCACCCCGATGACTGGAATCGCCACCAGCTCGAGCGGGCCAAACACGGCGTACGCCGCCGGTGGCGTGTCGTTGCCGGCCGAGACGCTGATCAGGTCGAGCAGATACCTGTGCAGGCCGACCCCTGCGGGAACCGCGATGATCCCACCGACGAGCGCGATCAGGCCGGCCGAGGCGGCCACCATGGCCGTCACCTGGCGTGGGCTCATCCCGACTGCCTTCAATGTCGCCGTGTCGCGCACGCGCTCCCGCGTGTTGAGCAGGAGCGTGTTAAAGATCCCGGCGACTCCGATCAGCGCGATCACGATCGCGAGGATGAGCAGGACCGTGTCGATGATCTTGACGGGCCCGATGATGCTTGTGTTGTTGGGCTGAACATCGAGCAGGTCCGGTTGGGCGGCGGCCACGTGCCGGACGTATGCGTCGACGGAGGCACCCGGAGCCAGCGTGATCAGGTAAGCGTCCGGCGTCACGTCTGCCTCGACCGGGCTCAGGGTGCCCCAGTCCATGAACAGAGAGAGGCCGAGATTGTCGATGTCGTAAATCTCGCCGACGACCACCAGCGGAACCGCGCTGCCATGCACCGATGCGGTGAAGTGATCACCGATCCAGAGGTGGGCGTCCTGAAGCAGCGCCTTCGGCGCCAGCACCTCACCCGGCCCGCTGAACCATCGGCCGGCCACGAGCATGTAGCCGAGGTGTGATGAATCGCCGCGGAAAATCCGCGCGTTGACTGGATCGCCGATCCCAGGCACAGTGAAGTTATCCCCCGTCTCGGCGACCACGCGCGCGGTTTCGGGCTGGGCGTTGATGATGGCCAGCGCATCGGCATCCGCGAGGGCTGGACTCTTGCGCACGACCACGTCGACGTTCCCGGCGTGGGTCTCGCTGTTGTTGATCGCCGTGAAGCTCCTCGGCAAACCCAGCGCGACCGTGATGGTCGCGACGCCAAGGAGGATCGCGACAAGGGTCAGGATCGCGCGAGTCGGCCGGGCAAAGGCGTCGCCGATCCCAAGGACGATCGGTCGTGGAAGGCGCACGTGTGCGGCGAATCGGCGCAAGCCACGGCCGCTCCGCCCGCGCGGAGCGCTGGCGTTGGCGATGACCACAGCCGGCTTCAGCAAGCCGGCGCGCAACGCCGGCAGCAACGCGGCCAGCGCCACGATGAGCAGCGCGCTGCCCAGGGCAACAAGGTCGAGCGGAAACGAGAAGCTCGGTGTGTAGGCCAGGCCGAGGGCGTGTGAGCTGTTGGCGAGCAGGGGCTGGCTGGCCAGCGTCCCGGTGGGGATGCCGACCAGGCAGGCAGCTCCGGCCGGGATGAGGATCTGCAGCTCGAAGACGGTGACTACCTGGCGCGGCGTGAAACCGACCGCCTTCATGATGCCGATCTCCCGGTAGGCCGAGATCACGATCCCCGTTACGAGGTTGGCCGCGATAGCCGCCGTCGCCAGGAGGGCGAAGACGCTGAAGGCGATCAGCACGCTGGTGACGATCTGGTTCGTAATGTTGAAGACGTTGCGAATCAGGATGTAGTTGACGGAGCCGGTAACGCTTCCTGGGGGCAGGGTGGCGCGGAGTCGATCAACATCAGCGTGCAGCTGCGCGCTCGAAGGGTCCGTGGCGAACCGGTATGTCATCAGGTAGAAGGCAGAGTTCTTGCCGGTCACGGCAGGTATTGCGGAACTGAGCATCCAGGCGTGCTGACTGCTGAGATCCGCGCTTCCTTCGTCGATGTCGACGACCTGCGCCACGACTGTGAGCACAGGTTCCTGCGGGACGCTGACGACCTTGAGCTTCTCGCCAATCGGGATGTTGTTTAGCTCCGAGAACGATCGCGTGAGAGCGATCTCGTCGTTAGAGCTTGGCCATCGGCCCGAGGAAAGGCGAAGCTGCTCCACGAGTCCACCTGGGTCGTCCCGGCCGAACGTATCCATGGAGAACTTGCGGCTGCCGGCCTGGAACTCGAGCGAGGTTGCGGAGTAAGGGCCGCCAGAGGCCGTCGTGCCAAGAAGCTGCGCGGTTCCAGCAATCGCCTGAGGATCCGTGCGGCTGTCGAAGGCCACCTGCAGGTGTGCGCCTCGCTGCGCTTCGAACGCGGACTGGTATGGATCGTGTGTCTGCGAAAGCAGGGTGAGCGCCATCGTTCCGGTGCCGACCGCCAGGAGAGTGGTGATGAAGATGACGACGGCCGGGAGGCGGCGCCGCTTGAGGTCCGAGACGGCCTTGACCAGGATCGCGGTCATCGGGATGCCTCCTCACCGCGAACGCGAACCACTTCCGAGGTGGCGCGCTCCTTCGACTCAAGTCGAGCGTCGTCGACAATCTTGCCGTCCCTTACGCTGACCACTCGCGACGCCTGTCGCGTGGCGAGCTTGGCGTCATGGGTGACGAGCAGGATCGTCTGCCCGTCGCGGTGAAGCTGGGCCAACAGCTCCATGACCTGTTCGCCGCTGTGTGTGTCAAGAGCTCCAGTGGGCTCGTCGGCGAGCAGCAGGGTCGGGTTGTTGATCAACGCCCGGGCGATGGCGACGCGCTGCTGCTGCCCGCCGCTCAGCCTCGCCGGGTAGCGGTCGGCGACATCGGCGATGCCGAGTCGTTCCAGCAGCTTTCGTCCCCGAGAGTCGGCGTTCTCGCGGCCCTTCAGCTGTGCCGGGATGAGGACATTCTCGAGAGCCGTCAGGTTGGGGAGGAGGTGGAAGAACTGGAAGACGAAGCCGACGTGATCACGCCGGAACCGTGCCAGGCCTGCCTCGTCCAGCGCGCCGAGGTCCGTCCCACCAACAACCACATCGCCAGACGTCGGCCTGTCGAGTCCCGCGATCAGGTTGAGGAGCGTCGACTTGCCGCTGCCAGACGGCCCCATCACCGCGGTGAACTCGCCCTGTTCGATGCTCAGCGACACACTACTCAGCGCTCCTGTGATGCCGCCCTGGTACACCTTGGTCACGTCGGTAAGCCGAACGAGCTCGGTCATTCCGTTTTCCCACCATGCGCGTCTGCCGCCAGCTCGTCCACCCATTTCAAATCTGCCTCCGTGTGAAGTAAGGCGCCGCGAATGAGCCGCGCCAGGTCATTGCGTCCGTCGCGTCGCGCCCGCTCCTCGAGCTGGTTGAGGTCGCGAAGTCGCTGCAGATAGGCGCGCTTCTGCCGGCCCAACAGTGCCGGCAGGCCCCCGTTCGCCACCCGGGTGGCGAGGAGCAGCTTGACGTAGATGTCCTCGTGGAGCTGCTGCGGCCCGGAGTCGGGCTGTGCCAGCCAGTTGATGAGTGCCTTTCGGCCCGGCGGGGACAGCTCGTACAGCAGCTTGCCCCGATCGCCCCGTGCGCCGACTGGCCTGACCAGACCGTCGCGCTCCAGCCGTTGGAGCGTGGTGTAGATCTGCCCGATGTTGACTTCCCACGTGCCGCCGAGCATCGACTCAAACCGGTTCTTGACCTCGTATCCGTGGAGCGGCTCCTCGGCAAGGAGCCCCAGCACCCCGTACTTAAGCGACAACTTCCATGCGATCCATACTGAGTATGCATGCAGAGTATGCATCCATACAACTGGTGCTGTCAAGGACCGAGTTTCCAGCCGCCCTTGAACCCGCTAGGAATTCAAGAGCTTCTCCAATGCATGAGATAGCGGTAGTACAGGCCGCGACGTATGCGTGCCCTGGGCAGCTCGTGCAGCACAATGTCCTGAATCTCGGCCAAGCTCTCGTGCGCGTTGATAGCCGTGACTCCAACATCTCGTGTCTCGTGATGCATCCAACTGCCCAGTCGGACGAGGGGCAGCTTGAGCCCGGACAAGAACCAATCTGCGGGTGTCTTGTTCGCTGACAGACCAATCACTAAGAGCTCGCCGCCGGGACGCAACAAAGACCGTGCCTTTCGGATCCCGAGGACCAGATCCAGGTGATGAAGGCTCGCTACGAATGTCACGACATCGAAGCTGGCTTCCTGCGCACGAAATTCGAGGAAACCTGCCACCTCTAGCTTCACGTTGGGAAGGCCGCTTGTTCGCAGGCGCGCACGCTCGATTGCGCCATGATCAGGATCTATTCCGGTCACGGACGCCGAAACCGACGCCAGCCGCTCGATGAGGAGCCCCTCCCCACATCCCACATCAAGCACGCTCCCGTGGTGTTGCGAAGCCACACGAACGATCCATCCGTGATAGGCAGCGTTGTGGTTCCAGTAGGCCGCCTTGACTCTTGGATCGTCTGGCTTAGTTCGGGCCATCGCTCGTCAGTTTCTAGGATCGGTGCTATTGGATCCAAACGGACCGGCCGGCCTCCTGGGACTACGCGCTTTTGGATCCAAACGCACCGGTCAGCAGGGCTCCGAAGTCGGTCGGGTTATTCAGGCGCGGACGTTTCGGGCCTGAAGCGCCGATGCGAGGGCGCAACCTGGCCGGTGCCCCGTGCCGTTCGGCGGCGCGGTGCCCAGGCACTCGGGGCACGCCCCGATCGAACCCACCGGCGTCAGCCCTGACCACTGGTGCTTGAGCAGCAACCGCTTCAGCTCGGCGTTCTCGGCCTTCAGGCGGGCGACCTCGTCCTCGCTCACAGCATCAACAGTAATCTGATCCGGTGCCCCGGGCTTCGATGTACGAGTTCGCCGGCGGCGAGCCGGCGTTCCTCGCCCTGGCGGCCGCGGTAACCGAACGATGCATCGAAGACCCAGAGCTCAACCACGCTTTCTCGCACGGGCTCAGCCACAACCACAACGAGAACCTTGCCGCCTACTGGGCCGAGGTCTTCGGCGGTCCTCCGAGGTACTCGCGCAATCTCGGCGGCCATTCCGGAATGCTCACGATCCACGCCGCCCAGGGCGCTCCGGACGAATGGGGCGATCGCTTCGAGGCCTGTTTCATCCAGGCGATGGACGACGCCGAGCTGCCGGACGACGCTGAGTTTCGAAAGGCGATGGGCGAGTACATCCACTGGGCCACGCGCGAGGTGAACGCCTATTCGCCGCGGGGCAGCAGCGTGGAGCCGAACCAGCCGGTGCCGCGCTGGTCGTGGGACGGGCCGGTGGAGGCGTAACCGAGGTTCCAGGCCTGGCGTTACCCGGACGGCATGCCCCGCATCAAGATGGTCGAGGAGTCTGACGCCACCGGCTCGCTGGCAGAGCTCTACGCGCAGGGCAAGGCCCGCAGCGTGGCCAAAGTCGTCCCCGACATCCTGCGCACCATGAGCCTGCGGCCTGACTTCCTCGCCGCCGTGAATCAAGCTTCGACGCTCCACTTCACCGACGGCGCGCTGACGCGGGCGCAGCACGAGATGATCGCGTCGTACGTCTCCGCGCTCAACAAGTGCCGCTATTGACTCAGCTCGCACACCTGGTTCCTGCAGTTGCAGGGCGAGACGTTCGGACAGGTGGCGGAGGCGCTGCGCGCGGGTGACCTTGACGCGGCAGGGCTCGACCGGCCGCACCGACTCCTACTCGATTTCGTGGCGACGATCACCAGGCACGCGTACCGCGTGACCGACGAGCAGGTGCAGGAGCTCCGCGACGTGGGATGGAGCGACGAGCAGATCGCGGAAGCGGCCTACGACGCGGCGCTATTCAACCTCTTCGTCCGCCTCGCCGACACTTTCGGCATCGAGCCGCCACCCGTCTACGAGCCCAACGGAATTCCGCCCGCCGCGGCGCGTTAGGCGAGCTTCAGGTCGGTGTAGTCGTTCTGGATGATCTGGTAGCTGCCGTCGGCGCTCCGCGACCCCAGGCCCCAGCTCTTCGCGTAGGGCTGCGTCACCTGGGACAGGACCTTGCCCGACGCGTCACGCGTGATCAAAGTCGTCGTCCCGCGCAGCGTCACCCCCACCAGCCGGCTGGCCTGCGTGCTGAACTTCGGCAGGAACAGCGTCATCTGGATGCGGTTGAACGAGTAGGTCTTCTGCACGCTCACGTGCGCCGCGACGTCCTGTCTGATCACGTCCTGGAACTCTTTCAGCCCGTCGCCCTCCGCTCCAAGCCCGGCGAGCACGAGGTCATGGGTGCGCCGGGCCTCTGACTCGATGATCAGGTCCAGGACCACGTCGTGCGCCTGCTGGTTGGCCTGCGCCTGTGTGATCCCGAACGCGGCCACATTGTCCGGGACGGTCACGGGCGGCAGCGGGGGCACGAACCACACTCGCGACGATGCTGACCCGGGGGTCGTACCGCCCGGCGGCGGCAGTGCCTGGCCACCGGCCCGGAACGCCCACGAGCCGACGTCTTGCGCAGGGGGGCCGATGGTCAGGGCCAGCGTCGGCCGCGTTCCGTCGGGAAGCTCCGGCGCGGGGACCACGCTGTGCAGCGAAAGCTCGGCTGACAGCGGCAGCGTCGTCATCAACAGCGCCACGAGGCCGATCACCGCTGGCGCCCTCCCGCGCAGCGACCAGAGTCCGGGCAGCAATCCGCCCGCCTCCTCCATTGGCGCGAGCAGCCGGGCCAGCGCAAACCGGCCGGCGCACGCGAACACCAGGCTCGCGAGGATCGCCGTCTTGGTCCAGAACTCGAGCGTCGTCGGGCCCAGCAGGACGACCGAAAGGAAGGCGACGATCACGCCGAACACGAACCGTGACACCGGGCCGTCGGGCACGGTGCGCGGGTCCGGGACCATGAAGAAGGCGAAGATCAGCACCTCCGGCGAGGTGACGAGGATCTGCCAGAGCTGCGCGCCGCACATCGGCGTCGGGTACCAGGACGCGATCATGCAGTGGTCCGGCACCGGCAGCAGGGCGAGGGCGGTGAAGGCCGCGAATGCGGCCATGTAGCCGAGCTCCAGGCCCAGCAGCTTCAGCTCGCGGCCGATGTAGAGGCCGCCGCCGATCAGGATCGCGTAGGTGACGATCATCCACGGGCCCATCGGGATCCACCACAGGTCCTGCGGCTCGGTGTACTGCGGACCGAGGACGACGAAGGCGAGCACCAGGCCCAGGTTCGAGGGGTTGAAGATGTGCCTCCCGCGCCAGCGGATCAGGTATTTCGACGCCATCGAGACGGCCACGACGCCGAGGAAGATCTGCCAGCCGTGGGTGCTCCACCACTGGCCGTGGAAGGTGCCCGGCACGCGGAGGATGAAGGCCGTGCTGTTCCCGGTCAGCATCCCGCTGGCCGGCCACAGGATGGTCTTGTTCTTCAGGAACTCGACACCGAATTCGATCAGGGCGCCGCTGACGAGGCAGATCAGGATCTGGGCGATGGAGAGCCGGAAATCGAGTACCGTCTGGCCCAGGACCTGGAGCGTGATCAGCACCGCCGCGACGTGGAGGCGAGGGTCCCGGATGCTCGGCCCGAAGACGCGATACTCGCGGCCGCGGAGAGTCACCTTGCGCGGTTCGGGCGCCATGGTCAGGTAACGCAGTTTGCACTGGCGGCGTTACTGGGTCTAGAGCGATGAGGAAGGCGATCTTGCTGGTCGGGATGGCGGCTGCGCTGGCGGCGTGCAACCCCTTTGGTCTGCCTTCGACGCGCTCGCTCGAGAACGGCGCCGAGACCATGCTCACCTCCGCCCCGAGCTTCCAGGTCGCGGGCCATTACCAGGCCGGCGGCTCCGATTGGAAGATCACCATGCAGCTCACACGGCCCGACCGCGAGCACGTGATCGCAACCAGCGGAGGCCAGCAGCTGGAGGCGGTGGTGATTGGCGGCACCGCCTACTTCCGCGGCCAGAAGTTCCTGGCCGCGCACCTCACCGACCCGCGCTCGCAGAGCCTGGTCAATGCGACGGGCGACGCCTGGTGGAAGGGAATCGCCGTTGACGTGCCCACCTTCCCCGACCTCACCGGCGGAGCGGCCTTTCGCTCGGACTTTCTCGGACCCGCGGTGACGAAGCGCGTCGACGGCCAGTCGGTGAATGGCGTCGCCGCCGTCGAGCTCTCCGGCGCGAGGGCGGACGTGTACATAGGCGCCGACCCGCCCTACCCGCTGCTGCGGGTCCGACTAAAGGACGGCGTGACCGTGGACGGGATCACCAACGCCGACTTCGTCTTCAGCCAGGTCGGCGCCGACTTCGGCATCGGCGACCCCTCGCCCGTCATCGACTTCAGCAACCTGTCCACCCTGCCGCCGATCTACACCGTGCTCGCGGTCGACACGACGGGCTGTGGGTCGCCTTGCGTCGTCTCGGCGACGCTGAAGAACCTCGGCGGGCCCACCGGGGCCGCCGCGCCCTCGACGGTCACCTTCACCATGACCGACGCGGTGTCGAAACGCACGCTCGGCACGTGCAGCGCCACCGTCCAGCCGGACGTCGGGTACAACGAGACGACGAACGTCTCGTGCACGATCGCCGCCCAGCCGGTGAACGCGGCCGTCGTCACCGCGGTGGCGACCAACCCGGGCCGCGGCTAGAACGGGAATAGAGGCCTGGCGCGGAAGGATTACACCGGCTGTGGGCGAGCAGTTGCGAATTCCGCCGAAAGGCACCAGGGGCACCGGGATGCCGGGCGGCCGCGTCCTGCAGTGGATCTTCAAACCGCTGATGGAGGGCCAGGTCTCCCGTTATCGCAAGAAGGCCGGGGCGGAACAACCGAAGTTCATGGACTTCCCCGCCGTTGTGCTGACCACGAAAGGGGCCCGCACCGGCAACGAGCACAGCCACGTCCTCGGAGGATTTCCGGACGGGCAGGACGCCTGGCTGGTCGTGGCGTCGAAGGGCGGGGCGCCGACCCACCCGCACTGGTTCGTCAACCTCGCCAAGCACCCCGAGCACGTCTGGCTGGAGGTCGGCAAACGCAAGCTTCAGGTCCGGCCCGTGCTGCTGGAAGGGAAGGAACGTGAGGGGGCGCTCGCGAGAATCGCCGCGGTCTCGCCGCGTTACGGCGAGTATCAGAAGAAGACCGACCGCGAGATCCCGATCATCCGGCTGACCCCGATCTCGTAACCTCGACTCCTGTGACGCGGGCCGCCGGGCTCGTGCTTGTCGCGCTGGTTGCCGGGGGTTGCATGTCGACGTCGCCGCCGGCCACGCCGCCCAGGCACGTGTTCTTGATGGTGATGGAGAACCATTCGGCCCAGCAGGCCCTCGAGGGGCCGTTCGTAGCGTCGCTGGCGGCGAAGTACGGCGTGGCGAACGACTACCACGCGGTCGCCCATCCGAGCGTGCCGAACTATCTCGCCCTCACGTCAGGCTCGACATGGGGCATCGACGACGACAGCTTCCACAACCTGCCGCGTCGCGACCTTGGCACGGAGCTGACCACCGCGGGGGTCAGCTGGCGCGCGTACATGGAAGGGCTGACAGACGCCGGCTGCCTCGACAGCCCGCTGCCGTACGACCCAGGCCACAACCCGTTCGTCTTCTACGGCGGCAGATGCCCCGCGAACGTGGTTCCCTTCAGCGCGCTGGGCAACGACCTCGCCGGGAACACGCCGCGCTTCACGTGGATCACGCCCGACCGGTGCCACGACACGCACGACTGCGATCTGTCGGTCGGCGACGACTGGCTGCGCCAGCACGTGGCGCAGATCATGGCCTCTACGGCCTGGAAGAGCGGCGGGGTCCTGTTCATCACCTGGGATGAAGATGACAAAGCGGCCGGCGACAACCAGGTCCTGACCCTCGTCATCCAGCCGGGCGTGGCCCACCGCGCGACCTCCAAGCCGTACACCCACTACTCGCTGCTTGCGACGGTCGAGGACCTGCTGGGGGTCAAGCGGCTCGGCGGCTCGGCGCAGGCGACGCCGATGACAGACCTCGTCAAGAGCTAGCGTCCTCCCCATCCATGGGGAGGTGGCGGCGATGCCGCCGGAGGGGCGGTGTCCTCCCCATTCATGGGGAGGTGGCGGCGAAGCCGCCGGAGGGGCGGCGTCCTCCCCATTCATGGGGAGGTGGCGGCGAAGCCGCCGGAGGGGCGGCGTCCTCCCCATCCATGGGGAGGTGGCTGCGAAGCCGGCGGAGGGGCGGCGTCCTCCCCATTCATGGGGAGGTGGCGGCGATGCCGCCGGAGGGGCGGTGTCCTCCCCATTCATGGGGAGGTGGCGGCGATGCCGCCGGAGGGGCGGTGTCCTCCCCATTCATGGGGAGGTGGCGGCGAAGCCGCCGGAGGGGCCTCTACCTTATCTATATGACTCTGATCGTCTGCGACGTCGGTCCTCGCGACGGGCTTCAGAACGAAGCCAGGACGCTCGAGCCACCGGTTCGCGCGGAGCTGTGCGACCGCCTGGCTTCAGCCGGGGTGAAGCGAATGGAGGCGGCAAGCTTCGTCAGGTCGGAGCGGGTGCCGCAGATGGCCGGCGCCGAAGAGGTGATGGCCGCGCTGCATCGCAAGCCGGGCACGGTCTACGCGGGTCTCGTCCTGAACGAGAAGGGTTACGAGCGCGCGATGCAGGCCGGCATCGACGAGGTCCATTACGCGTTCGCGGCCACCGACGAGTTCGGCCGCCGCAACCAGAACGCCACCACGGCCGAGGGCCTGAAGACCGCGCTGGCGCTCATCGCCCGCGCGCGCAGCGACCGTGTGCCGGTCACGGTCACCATCAGCGTGGCGTTCGGCTGCCCGTTCGAGGGTCCGGTTCCGCCGGAGCGCGTGCTGGAGATCGTCGAGCACCTGATGGCGGTGCCGCCGGACGAGGTGTGCCTGGCGGACACGATCGGCGTGGGCGTGCCGAGCCAGGTCCACGAGCTCGTCCGCGGGTCGCGCGCCTTCGGCGCCGCCGTCGGAGCGCACTTTCACAACACCCGAAACACGGGCTACGCGAACGCGGTGGCGGCGCTCGAGGAGGGTGTCGTCTCGCTGGACGCATCGGTGGGCGGCGCGGGTGGCTGCCCGTTCGCGCCGAACGCGACCGGGAACATCGCCACCGAGGACCTGGTCTACCTGCTGCGCGGGATGGGCGTCGACACGGGCATCGACCTCAACGCGCTGATCGAGACCTCGAAGTGGTTGGGCGAGAAGCTAGGCAAGGGCCTGCCGAGCATGCTCGACCGGGCGGGCGACTTCCCCTATTCGACCGCTCGGCGTGCGGGCGAGATGGAGTTTGAGCCGCCTTCGTGGCGTAGCTAGTTGCTTACCGGCTGCTTCAGTCCGTACAGCGCGCCGAACTTCTTGTTGACATAGGCGATCCACGGCGCCGCGGTGAGCGGCTTGCCGGTCGCGCGCTCGAGCAGCTCGTTCGGCGTGAACTTGCGCCCGTGGATGTGCACGTTCTTGCGCAGCCAGCTCAGCAATGCCGCGAACTGGCCGTTCTCGATCTGCGCGTCGAGGTCGGGGATTTCCGCGCGCACCTTCTCCATGAGCTGCGCGCTTACCAGGTTGCCGATGGTGTAGCCCGGAAAGATGCCGAAGCTCACGCTCGACCAGTGGATGTCCTGGAGCGCGCCTTCGCGGTCGTTGGGGACGTCCAGCCCGAGGTACGACTTGAAGCGGGCGTTCCACGCCTCGGGGACGTCCTTCACCTTCAGCTTGCCCTCGAGCAGCTCGTTCTCGAGCTCGAAGCGCAGCAGCACGTGCATGTTGTAGGTGACCTCGTCCGCCTCGACGCGGATGAGCGAGGGGTGCGCCTTGTTGACCGCGCGGTGGAAGGCCTCCGCGTCGACACCGCGCAGTGGCTCGGGGAAAACCGACTGAAGGCTCGGGAAGAAGTGGCGCCAGAACGGAAGGCCGCGTCCGACGACGTTTTCCCAGAGCCGCGACTGCGACTCGTGGAGTCCGGGCGAAGCGCCGTCCCAGAGCGGCGTGCGGTCGATACCGGAGCCGATGCCCTGGTTGTACATGCCGTGGCCAGACTCGTGGATCGAGCCGAAGAGGCACTCGTTGAAGAAATCGCGCGAGACCCGCGTGGTGATGCGCACGTCGCCGGGATCGATGCCGGTCGAGAAGGGGTGCGTCGAGATGTCCTGGCGGCCGCGCTCGAGGTCGTAGCCGAGGCGCTTGACGACGTCGAGCGCGTACGAGAGCTGGAGGTCGGGGTCGAAGCCGCGGTAGAGGACGCTGTCGTCGACGGCGTCGGCGTGCCTTGCGATGTCGGCGACCAGCGGGACGATGGCCTGCTTCAGCTCGTCGAATATCTGCGCGAGCTGGCTGGTGGTCATGCCAGGCTCGCTGTGGTCGAGCAACGCGTCGTAGGGCCGTTCCTCGTAGCCGAGCGCGTCGGCGATCCGGCGGTTGAGCTCGACGTTCTTCTCGAAGTAGGGGGCGAAGATGCTGAAGTCGGCGTCGCGCCGCGCCTTCTCCCACATCGGCCGGGCGACCGAGCCCGCGTGCGCGGCCTCGGCGACAAGGTCGGGTGGGAGCTTGCGCGCCTGGTCGTAGTCGCGGCGGGTGACGCGGACGATGCTCGCCTCGTCGGAGTCGAAGGGCGCATCGGCGAGCTCGTCTTCCAGGTCGTCGAGCAGCCGGCCGACCTCGTCGGACGTGAGGCGTACGTGCGAGAGCCTGAGGAGGGTCGAGAGCTGCTCGGCGCGGCCCTGCACGCCGCCCGGCGGCATGTTGGTCTCCTGGTCCCACTCGAGCACCCTCGCGGCTCGAGCGAGGTCGGTGACCTCGGCCAGGATCTGCCGCAGCTGCTGGAGCTTGCCGCTCGCTTTGACCGCCACCCTCTTACGGGTATTCTCCCGAATAGCCGAACGGACGTGTCGCCCCGCTAGCTCAGTGGATAGAGCATCTGCCTTCTAAGCAGAGGGTCGGGGGTTCGAATCCCTCGCGGGGCGCCAGCTTTCCGCGGGGGCTCGCGGTGAGGCCCGGACGGAGGGCCGGGCCTCGGTTTGACTACTTGATCGAGATCTCGTTCTGGGCCTGGGCGAAAACAGCCCCCGACGCGACGAAGGCGCTTGCGCCGGCGCTGCCAGGGATGAACGATCCAGAGAAAGAGGTGACGACGACGCTTGCGCGATGCGACTTGTCATCGCACGTCGGCTGGAAGGAGCCGAATCCGAAGACGTCGGTTCGCGAACCGCTCGCGGCTCCGGTCGCCTGTGACTGGTCGACCTGCACGTCGCCGAAGCTGAACTGCGACGGCAGGCAGGAATAGTCGACCGTGACGATGATCGAGGTCGGAGGGTTGGCCAGGGTGGCGGCGGGCGCGATCTTGATGGTCGCACCCGCGGACGCGGCGTGAACCACCACGGCTGTCGCGAGGACCGCGAGGATCGCGGTCGACACGAGGAAGGCTGATCGCGTGTGCAATCTGTTGGTTCGGATGAACATGAATGAGCGCTCCAGCTGTGGACGAGAGCTCCCCCTATTTGGCGTCAAGCAGGTCTAGGCTGCGCGTAAGACCGGTCATCACCTCCTTCCTCCGTTGCGTGCTTAACGGAAGAGAGGCAGTTTGGTATCGGCCCGGCAGCCCGCTTCGGCACAGTGTGCTGAAACCGGGCGCTACGAGGACTTCTCGACGCCTTTTCGGCACACTTTGCCGGGTGTCGCCGATCAGGTCGCGGCGATCAGCGCCACCGCCACGATCGCCGTCACCGCCCCCGCCGCCTGGATGACGCTCAGCCGCTCCTTCAGCACCAATCGCGCGCTCAGCACCGTGAACGCAGGATAGAAGGACGTGAGCAGGGCGCTGAGCGACAGCAGGCCGTAGAACGTGGCGTAGAGGTAGAGCACGACGCCGACCCCGTCGAGCGTCCCACCGATCCCGATCAGCCGCCAGGTCGTGCGCCGCGGAATCGGGGACACCCGCGTGAGAAGGGCAAAGGTCAGCGAGGCGACAGCCGATCCGAGGCGGCCGCTCACGAACGCGGTCACGCCGGCCGAGCTCGCGTAGTGATAGAGGATGAAGAACAGTCCGAAGCCGATACCCGCCAGGACGGCCAGGCCGATCGCCGTTCGCGCGCCGGTCCCGGCGGTGCTGCCGCCTCCGTTGATCAGGACGATGGCGACCAGCCCCGCGGCGATGCCCGCGATCTGCCCGACGTGCAGCCTCTCGCCGCCCAGCAACCCGAAGCCCACGGGCAGCGTCACGGCGACGACCGCCGTGATCGGCGACACCACGCCGATCAGGTTCAGGGCCATCGCGCGGTAGAACGCGATCAGGCCGAGGCCACCTATGGCGCCGCCGGCAAAGGCGAGCAGAGCAGCGCTGAGGTCCAGGCGCGACGGCAGCAGCCACATGGCGAGCGGCAGCGCCACGAAGCCGACCGCCTCGACGCCGATGACGACGCTCGGCGGGGCCGAACGCCGGCCCGCGACCCCGCCGGTGAAGTCGGCCACACCAAGAGTCGCGGCCGCGCCGAGCGCCGCCGCCGGGGAGAGGAGCTGGTTCAGGGAGTGGATCGTAACGGGGCGTCAGGCCGCGCCGGCGACCGGCGCCTGTTCGCGGCGAGTAGCGTTTAGAAAGACATGTCGAGCGAACAACAGCAACCGCCGCGACCACAAGTTCCCGAAGTTCCCAAAATTCCCAAAATTCCCCAGGACATGAATGCTTTCAACGCGGAGCTCATCGCGGAGTACCGAGCCACGGGAGGCAAGCTCACCGGACCGAGGGCGGGGATGAACCCGCTGCTGCTGACCACCACCGGCGCAAAGTCCTTCCTCGAGCGGACCGTGGTGGTTGGCTGGCGGCCTTTTGGCAACGCGTTCGCGGTCATCGCTTCGAACAACGCCGCACCGACGTCACCGGCCTGGTTCGTCAACCTGAAGGCGAACCCGGTGGCCATCGCCGAGGTCGGAGGCGAGAAGTTCAAGGTCAAGGCGCGTGTGGCCGAAGGTCAGGAGCGGGCTGAGCTCGCGAAGCTGATCGACTACTACGAGCGCCAGCAGGCGCTTACTTCGCGCGAGATCCCGATCGTCGTGCTGGAGCGGGTCTGACCGTCAGCTTCTCGCGCAGCCCGGCCATCCGGTTCTTCGACAGGTTGCTCTTCATCACCCACATGACATCCTTGTCCGTCGAGCGCAGCCACTTCTCCAGGTACGGCGTCGCGTTCGCCGGCGCTGCAGCCGCGGCCACGCTCCAGCCGTAGCCGAGCGCCTGCCGAAGCACCCGGAAGCCGTCGTCCTTGTCTGAGCCGCGGCCGGTGGCCGCCGCGAGTGACCGCGTGATGTGATCGAGGATGGCGAGCACCTCGACGGTGTCGGCGTTGCTCTTCAGAAGCGCGGGCTCGCACAGCCCGGCGACGACCGCGCGCTGGACGTACGGGTCCCCCTGCGCCCACGTCCTCATCTCGCTGAGCAGCCTGGCCATGTTCTCGCGCCCCAGCCGCTGCAGCGCCATCGCGACTCCCTCGCGCACGCGCCAGCGCGGGTCTGACGCAAGCTCGCGCAGCCACGTCATCACGGTGTCCGGCTCGAGCAGGGCGATCCGGCCTAGGCCGGCGGTGCCACACAGGGCGAGGAACTCGTCCTCGGACGCCGAATAACGCCACAGGCGGTCGGCGTCCGCCTCGTCGGCGACCGCCGTGACGAGCTCGAGGTTTGCGCGCGGTCCGGGCAGGCCCGAGTGCTTCTTCAGGTAAGGCTCCCAATCCTCGAGCTCCCTCAGCTCCGTGCGATACGCCTCGACGCGCCCGGCCATTCGCGCGATCGTAGCGGTGAATAATGTCCGGGTGAGCGACGGAAGCGCGGACGCGCCAAGACACCTTCACAACAAGCGCCGCCTGATGGTGACCCAGGTCCGGCGCAGCCCGGTGCTGAACCCGGCGGGCACCGAGGTGGGCAGGGTGGAGGATTTCATCGTCAAGCTCTCCGACGGCGCCTACCCGCCGGTCACGGGGCTCAAGGTCCGCGTGGGCGCCCAGGACGTGTTCATCGGCAAGGACGTGATCGAGACGCTCGAGCCGGGCGGAGTTCGCCTCAACACGCACACCATCCGCACCGAGGCGTTCCAGCGCCGGCCCGGCGAGGTGCTCCTCGCGGCCGACGTCCTGGGCAGGCACGTCGTCGACGTGGTCAAGGGGCGGATCGCCCAGGCCCACGACCTGGTGCTCGCGCCCAGCGACGACGGCTGGTATCTCGCCGGCATCGACCGCAGCCCCCAGGCCATGCTGCGGCGGTTGCTTCCGCGCCGCGGCCGCCCCGACCTGCGCCGGCACGCGATCCTCGACTGGAAGGACATCCAGCCCTTCGTCGGCCAGGTGCCGACGGCCAAGCTGCTCATGCCGCTCCAGCGCTTGCGCCGGCTGCACCCCGCGCAGATCGCCGACATCATCGAGGGCGCCTCACACGAGGAGGGCCAGGAGATCATCGAGGCGGTCGAGAGCGACCCCGCGCTGACCGCTGACATCTTCGAAGAGCTGGACGCGGAGCACCAGGTCGAGTTCCTGAGGTCGAAGTCCAACGAGGAGGCGGCCCGCATCCTCGAGCGGATGGCGCCCGACGACGCCGCGGACCTGCTGGGCGAGCTGGACCAGGAGCGGCGAAAGCCGATCTTCGAGATGATGACCACGAGCCAGCAGCACAAGCTGCGCAAGCTCCTGCAGTACCACCCGACGACGGCGGGCGGAATGATGAGCCCGGACTACGTCTGGGTCGTGCGCGGCTCGACTGTCGACATGGCCCTCGAGGCCGTGCGCACCGACGACAAGGCGCCCCACCAGCTGCTGGCCACAGTTTTCGTCACCGAGCAGGACGGGAGCTTCGCGGGAAGCATCGGCGTCGTCGAGCTGCTGCGCAGCGACCGCGCGCGCAAGGTCGATGACCTCGAGCTCACGCATGTGTCGGTGCTCGGCAACGCCGACTTCGCCGATGTCGCGCTGATGATGGCCGACTACAACCTCACCGCGCTCGGCGTGGTCGACGCCGCGGGCAACCTGATCGGCGCGATCTCCTCCGACGATGTGATCGCCGAGCTCATCCCCGAGAACTGGCGCGACCGCGCCGAAGCCAGCACCGGCGTATAGACCCGGATGGGCGAGCGCGAGCCAAACCGCAAGGACTCGCGCTTGAAGCAAAGCTCATCGCTTCTCGCCGACCTGCACGAGGGCGATATCCGCGGGGCGTTCGGGACGATCCGCGTCAGCGACGTCAACCCGCGGCGGACATGGCGCCGCCGCCTGCTCACCCTGGCCGCCATAGTCGGCCCCGGCCTGATCGTGCTCGTCGGCGACAACGACGCCGGCGGGGTCTCGACCTACGCGCAGGCCGGACAGGATTACGGCTACTCGTTGCTGTGGACGTTGCTCCTGCTGATCCCCGTGCTGATCGTCAACCAGGAAATGGTCGTGCGCCTGGGCGCCGTGACTGGCGTCGGCTACGCCAGGTTGATCAGCGAGCGGTTCGGCCGGGCGTGGGGAGTGTTCTCGGTCGCCGGCATCTTCTTGCTGAACTTCCTGACCATCAGCACCGAGTTCATGGGCGTCAGCCTGGCGGGGGAATATTTCGGATTCAAGCCGCTGGTCGTCGTCCCGCTCGCCGCGTTGATTCTGATCGGCATCACCGTCAGCGGCAACTTCCGTCGCTGGGAGCGCGCGATGTTCGTCTTCCTGTTCGCCAGCCTGCTGGTCCTGCCGCTGGCGGTGCTGAGCCACCCTGACCCTGGCGCGTCTCTAAAAGGATTCGTCGTTCCCGGCGTGGCGGGAGGGCTGACCTCCAACTCCGCCCTCTTCATCGTGGCGGTGGTGGGGACGACGGTCGCGCCGTGGCAGCTCTTCTTCCAGCAGTCCAACGTCATCGACAAGCGGATCACGCCGCGCTGGCTGGACTACGAGAAGGCGGACACCGTGATCGGCGCGTTCGTGGTGGTAATCGGGGCGGCGGCGATCATGATGGCGACCGCGTCGGCGTTCATGGGAGCGGCCGAGTTCGGCCACTACCAGGACGGCCTGCATATCGCGCTCGGTCTCCGCGAGCACATCTCGCCGGTCGCCGGCGCCCTGTTCGCGGTCGTGCTTTTCGACGCCTCGATCGTGGGTGCGTCGGCGGTGACGCTGGCCACGTCCTACGCCTTCGGCGACATCTTCGGCCTGCGGCACTCGCTTCACAGGGGCTTGCGCGAGGCCAAGCTCTTCTACTTCTCCTACGCCGCGCTGGTCGCGGTCGCGGCCGCGATCGTCCTCATCCCCCACGCACCGCTCGGTCTCTTCACGACCGCGGTCCAGGCACTTGCTGGGATCATGCTGCCGAGCTCGACCGTGTTCGCCGTCCTCCTGTGCAACGACCGCCAGGTCCTGGGGCCCTGGGTCAACAAGCCCTGGCTCAACGCGATTGCGGGCATGATCATCGGCACGCTGCTCGTGCTCTCGCTGATCCTGGTCATCTCGACCGTCGCCCCATCGGTCGATGTCACGTTGCTGCTGCTCGTCCTCGGTTCCGCGGCCGCGCTGGTGCTGTTGGCCGGCGGCGCGTGGAGCTGGATCGCGGGACGCGGCCGGCCGCGCGAACCTGAGATGCCACGCGAAGAGCGCGAGAACTGGAGGATGCCCGCGTTGGCCCTCCTCGAGCGCCCGACGTGGTCGCTTGCGCGCCGCGCGGCGATCGCTCTGCTCAGCGGCTACGTCGTGCTTTCGATCGTCTTGCTCACGGTGAAAGCCGTTCAGCTGGCGATGCACAGGTAGCCAGAACTTCAGACTCGTTAACAGCCCACTTACAAAGGAATACCGACACCCGGTCTACAATCCTCCTCCGTGCCCCTCGGCTTCAGACCGGGGCGCCGCATAAGAGCATCTCGCCGGCGGCTTAGCCCACTTCGCACCAGCTTCCTCGTCGTGCTCGCCATCGTGCTGTCGTCGGTGGCGGGCGGGATCGCGTATTTCATGCCTGCAGCACAGCTGGCGCTCGATTCCACGGGCCAGGTCATCCGGGTGCCCACGCCCTCGCCGACCGACTTCCTCACCTCGCCCAGTCCTTCATCGGCACCTTCGGTGCAGCCGATCACTGGCGCGTTCACGGTGCTGCTGCTCGGCTCCGACGATGACTCCAAGTTCGAGGGTGACCACGTGCTCACCCAGTCGATGATCCTGGTCCGGGTCGTGCCATCGCAGAAGAAGGTCACGATGCTCTCCATCCCGCGCGACCTCTACGTGCATCTGTCCACCGGCGGTTACGGCAAGATCGACGGGGCGTACTCATACGGCGGCGCGGGGGCCGCGATCGCGACGGTCGAGCAGGACTTCCAGGTCCACGTCGACGACTACATCTGGATCGGCTTGCTAGGGCTGATCAAGCTGATCGACGCGATCGGCGGCATCGACGTCGTGACCAGTCATCCGGTGATGGACGACTACTACCCCTCGGACGTTTACAGCCGCGATCCCTACGACTACGAGCGCGTCGCCGTGCTGGCTGGTCCGCAACACCTCGATGGAATCAACGCCATGCAGTACGTGCGCTCGAGACATGGCGACTACCAGAGTGACTTCGGGCGCTCGCAGCGGCAGCAGGAGGTGCTGACCGCGATCCGCGTGAAGGCGAAGGAGGTGTCGCCCGAGGACCTGCCGGCTCTGTCGGCGGCGCTCAAAGGCGAGCTGAAGACGAGCATCGGCCTGTCGCGCGTCGCCCAGATGCTGCCCCTGGCGGCGAGCCTCGACGACCCGAACGCGATTCGCCAGCTCTTCCTCCTTCCTCCCTACACGCACGGCGGCGCGCCGGGCGGGAGTCTCATCGCGGACTGGGGAGCGATCCTGCCGCTCGTTCACACGTACTTCCCATGATCCCCATCTCCCGCATCGTCCTCGCGGGCGCCCTCGCGGTGCTGATGATCTTGAGCGGCACCGTGACGTACGTCGCCCTCGGGTCGCGGACGTCGAAGGTCGCCCTTCCGCCCGCCAAGCCCACCGAGGCGACACCGCGCGCCCAGGGGCTGACGCTCCCGGGCACCCTTTATGTGTCGCAGGACGGCGCCATCTACAGCCTCAATGCGGGCAGGTTCCACCAGCTGACGTCCGAGTCGGGCTGGACACAACCTGCGATCGCACCCAACGGCGACATCGTTGCGGTCAAGCGGTCCGCTTACTACTCGGACCTCTACCTGCTGAATCCGTTTGGGACTGTCAAGCGTCGAATCACGAACAACTCCCAACCGAGGAACTCGGACACCGGGCTCTATCACTGGGTCTTCTATCCGCATGTCAGCGCCGACGGCAGGACCATATGGCTCGCTTACGACAAGCCGAAATTCGCATACGACGTCGTCCTGTCCATCTGGTCGATGCCTTATTCGGGGTCGATCAGCCAGGGCCGGCTGTGGGGCAACGCCGCCGACTACACCGGCGGTGACGTGCAGCCGCTCCCGGTCAGGGGCGGCGTCATGTACACGAAGTACGACTACGCGTCGCGCTACAACGCCAACCTCGAGTCCAGGCTGGTGGGAATGTTGTTCATCACCAACGGCAGCTCGCCTGGCCGCGAGCTCACGAGCCCGCAGGCGGACTGCCGCGACCCGGCGCTGTCACCGGATGGGACGAAGGTCGCGATGATCTGCACCTACATGAAGCAGATCTCGTACCTGACCATCGCGTCGTGGAACGGGTCGAGGCTCGTTGTGCTGCAGACCGTCATCACCAACCAGATCGTCGCCCAGCCGACGTGGGCGCCCGACGGGTCGGGCATCGCGTACCTGGCGCCGGGCGCCGGACAGTCAGGGCCATTCCAGCTGTGGTGGCTGCCGAGCGCCGCCTACGCGCCGCCGCCCACGCCGGTGCCGACGCCGACTCCGGGTGGGCCGTACAACGGATCGCTGCCGACGCCGAGTCCGACGCCGGCGGTGGTCATCAAGCCGGTCCAGGTGACGACGAACAACGGCTTCGACGCGACCTCTCCCCTGGCCTGGGGGGCGTAGGCCCTCCTCCGGCGCGGCATCAGGCGATAGTCCGGACCATCCGCCATGTTCGCGTCCCGAAAGGGCCGTCAGTCCGGACTATCCGCCGTGGTCTAGCAGCCTGGGCCGGTGCTCAGCACCGGTTCGGCGTTGGCGGCGTCCGCCTGCGCCCTGCTCACGTAGTGCTCCGTGAGCATCTGCGCCAGCACCTGTGAGCGCCGGTCCCGCGCGGCCTCCGGGTTGACCGTCGGGTCGTAGACCGACGGCGCCTGCGTGACCCCGGCCAGCAGCGCGTACTGACCCAACGACAGGTTTTTGAGGGGCGCGTGGAAATAAGCGCACGCGGCCGCCGTCACCCCGTACCGCCCGAAGCCCGTGGTGATCTCGCTCAGGTAGTCGGCCAGGATTCGCTTCTTGCTAAGAATGCGCTCGACCTTCAGCGCGAGCGCCATGTCCTCGAGCTTGTTGTAGCCGCGGTCGGAGCCGCCGAGGTAGACGTCTTTGACCAGCTGCTCAGTGATCGTCGAGCCGCCCTGGCAAGGGCAGAGGTTGGTCACGTCGTAGAGCACCGCTCGGCCGAGGCCGACGGAGTCGATGCCGTGGTGCTGGTAGAAGCGCTCGTCCTCGATCGCGACCACGGCCTCGGCCAGCTGCGTTGGGACCTCGTCCTCGCTCAGCAGCGGCGCGCCGCGGGAAGCGGCCAGGGCCTGGGCCCGGGCCTGGATGTCGTCGCCGCTCGGGGTCCACACCCAGAGCGTGGCCGCGCTCGGCGCGAGCAGGGCAGCCGCGATGGCAAGCGCCAACGCCAGCCGCCTTCCGTACACGCTGGTACTGAACGCCGCGCGGAGTTCAGCCGTTACGCGGTTCCCGATTAAAAATCGGCGTTTCCGTGTGAGAATGGCTCATGCCCATCAAGTGGAAGGTCGCTCTGGTGGAGGACGACCGGCGCCTCGCAAGGGCGGTCGCCACCGGCCTGGGTGAGGAAGGTTACACAGTGCGGGCGGTCGAGTCAGCCGGGCGCGGGCTCGAGCTGGTCAGGGAGTGGAACCCGGACGTGGTGCTGCTTGACCTGATGCTCCCCGACAACGACGGGCCGGAGGTTTTCGAGAGCTTCCGGGCCGAGACCGACGCCGCGCTGGTCGGCATCAGCGCCAAGGCCTCGGTGAGCGACCGGATCGCCGGCCTGAAGCTCGGCGCCGACGACTACGTCTCCAAGCCCTTCGCGCTCGAGGAGCTGATGGCGCGGGTGGAGGCGGTCATCCGCCGGCACCGCGGCAAGGGCGGCGCGCGGCTCGTCTCGGGCGACGTCGTCGTCGATCTCAGCGACGGCCGGGCCACGCGGGGCGGCCGGCAGCTCGCCCTCACCGGGATCGAGTTCCGGATCCTGGCGGCGCTGATGCGGAACAGCGGGCAGCTCGTCACCTACGCCCAGCTGGCGGAGGCCGTCTGGGCGGTAACGACCGGACCCGAGTCCAATTCGTTAGAGGTACATGTGTCGCGCATCCGCCAGAAGCTGGAGCAGGATGGTGCTTCGAGGTTGATCCACACGGTGCGGGGGCTGGGGTACAGGTTCAGTCCGGAATAGAAAGGGTTCGGAGCAATGGAGAAATGAAGGCGAGGAGCATGGTGGCCGGCGTCCTGGCGGCCGGGGCGATGGTGGTCGTAAGCGCGGTGGCGGCCTCCGCGAACCTGATCTGGTGCATGGAAGATCCGCCGGTGCAGGTCCAGACGGCGACGGGCACCAACCTGACGGTGAACGTCACGGTCGCGGTGCCCCAGTACCAGGCCAAATACATCAATAACGTGCTCGTCACGACCCTGACCGCGCCGGATGGCGCCGGCGGGACGCTGATCACGGTCGACGTGACTGTGCCGGCGACGATCTCGACCGCGAACGTCACGGTCACGGTCAAGAAGTACAGGGTCACCGACTCCGCGACCGTGCCGGGAGGCGTCACGACGACTCTCCACCTGGACGTGCCGGCAGCCTGACGCCAATGGGTGCGGCCTCAACGACGCAAGCGCGCCCGCTCCGCGTCGCCCTCGTCGGCGTGCCCGCGGCGTCCGTCGCGCTCGCGACCGTCGCCGCCGTCATCGGCGGTTTCGGCGTCGCCGACCGGTGGCGGCTGTTCCTGATCCCGGGCTGCTTTGTGGCCGTCGCGCTGGCCGAGCGGTTCCCGGTGAAGATCGGGCCGCAGCAGAAGATCAACCTGGGCGCGCTGCCCTGCCTGCTGGCGATCCTGCTCCTGCCGCCAGGCCTCGGTCCCTTGACGGCGGGGCTCAGCGTGCTGGCAGGCAACCGCTTCGTTCGCCGCAGCTGGACCGAGAGCGTGTACAACGCGGGCAACGTGCTGGCCGCCGGCGCGCTGGCGGCCATAGTCGGCTCTGTCGGCGCGACCACGAGCCTGGTCCAAGATCTGCGGGCGACGCTCGCCGGCTTCGTTTATGTGGTCGTCAACCTGGCGCTGGCCGTCCTGCCGCCGGCGCTCATCACAGGCCGGCCGTACGTTCAGCTCGCGCGCTCCGCGGCCGCAGCCACCTGGCCCGCGCTGCTGACGCTGGCGGCGTCGGCGGTGGCGGCAGCGCTCTTGTTCGTGATGCAGCCGGTCGAGGCGCTGCTGCCGCTTGTGGTCCTGCCGCTCGTCTACCGCATGAACCGCGCGATCGAAGCGCAGGCGAAGGCCAACGAGCAGCTGCAGGCGGTCCTCGCGTCGCAGCGGCGATTCCTCACCGACGTCTCACATCAGGTCGCGACGCCGCTGGCGACGATCATGACCAACCTCTCCATCCTCCGCCGCGCCAACCGCGGCGCGCCCGCCGAGAGCGCGGTCGCGGACAGCGTCGCCGAGGCCGAGCGGATGAAGCGGATGCTCGGCCGCCTTCGTTCCCTGGCCCACGCGGACGAGGACGTACCTTTGCGCCGCGAGCTGGTCGACCTCGCCGAGCTGACATCGGACGTGGTGCACGCGTATACCGCGCAGGCGGCGACGTCGGGCGTGGACCTGGTGGCGGAGATCGAGGAACACGCGCAGGTCAGCGTCGACAAGGACCTTCTGCGCGAGGCGGTTGCGAACCTGGTCGACAACGCGGTGCGCGTGAGCCCGCGCGGCGGGCAGGTGACCCTGACGGTGGAGCGGGGGTCAGCCGGACCGATGATCGCGGTCGCCGACCACGGGCCGGGGATCGATGAGGATCGCCTGCCGCGGCTGTTCGAGCGCTTTCAGCGCAGCGATTCGGGCAGCGGCCTCGGGCTCGCGATCGCCCGTCGCGTGGTCGAGCGGCATGGGGGGACGATCAAGGTGAAGACCGCTCGCGGCGCGGGGAGCACGTTCATTATCGAGCTGCCGGGTTAATCCACAATCTTTTCCGTGAGGCTCCTGGTCGCGGTGCTCACCGTCGCCGTCGTGGCCTGCGGCGGGACCCCTCAGGCGGCGGCATCGCCGGCGGTCAAGCCCACCCCTGACTGCACCGCGGATGGGCAGGGCTTCAACGTCACGTCATCCGCCGGCTACACGCGACGCGGGGCGGTCTATGGCTCTGGCCCGGCCGTGGTCATCGCCCACCAGAGCCAGCAGACGCGGTGCGACGTGGTGCCCATCGCGCGCTGGCTCAGCGAGAACCACTACGCCGCCGTCGTGGTGGACCTCGGCGGCGATTGGACTGGTCTGCTGGCCGCGACCGCGATCCTGATGCGCGAGCGTGGCAGCACTTCCGTCCAGCTGCTGGGTGCTTCGATGGGAGGCTGTGACGCCATGGTGGTGGGATCGCAGGTCAATCCGCCGGTGTCCGCGGTCTTGAGCCTGGGCGGGGAGCGAAGAGTGCGCCCGGAGCTCGATGCCGACACGGCTGTTGCGCATTCTCACGTGCCGCTCCTCATTGTCACAAGTGAGAACGACGGGTTCTTGTCCGGCGACGAAGCGCGGATACTGATGAAGGAGTCCACAAGCACCGACAAGAAGCTGCTGGTGCTGCCGGGGTCGCTCCACGGATTCGCGATGCTGGACGGGCCCGACGGGTCGGAGGTCCGGCAAACGATACTGGGGTTTCTCGCCGCTCACGCCGGCTAGGCTCGCTAGCGGATCAAGCCTCCGTCGTAGGGCTGCCCCGCGACGGCGTTCAGGCCGCAGACCCACTTGAACACCTGCTGGCCGTTGCCGCCGCCCTTCACGGTCATCGACTGGAAGAACACGGAGCCGGTGAACTGGGGACTCGAGTTGCCGTCGCTCACGTAAGGGCTCTTGGGCAGGTAGATGATCCCGCTCATGTCCGTGCTCGCGGCCGGGCCGATCGACACGCCCGCGGTGTAAGGGTTCGGACCCGAGCCCCAGATGACGAAGTTGTGCGTGCCCATCGGGTCGCGTGGACCCGTGTAAGCGGGCGGCGGCGGATTCAGGTCGTCGAGCCCGTTCAGCACCGCCTGGGTGATGTCGAGGCCCGCGTCGCTTCCGTCGATGACTATCGCCACCGCGCCCGCCGGGTCGGAGACACCCGACGGCATGTGGACGGTGTTCGTGATGTTCCCCAGCGCCATGCTCGGAGCGTTGATGATCTTGAAGACGCCGCCGTTCATCAGGCCGCCGCTCGGCGCGAAGCCGTTGTAGATCCCGGGCATCCAGCGGCCCTGCGCGTCCTTGGCCTGCACGGGCGAGGTGTAGGTGACGTTCGGCGCGATCGGGCTCGCGTTGTCGTACTGGTTGGGCGGCGCGACGTCCGGGTTTGGCGGCACGGTGCCGCCGTCGGTGGTGTGGTACTGAAGCCCGTTGCTGCCGCCGCCGATATCGAGCCGGTTCGACAAGGTGGGCGAGCACGGGTTGCCGTCGTAGTTGGTCTGCTGCGAGGGCACTCCGGTCGAGTGCGGGCCGTCGTCGGCGCCGAAGGATTCGTACGCGTAAACCGGACCGGTCACGGTCTGGAACGCCGCGCCACCACCGTTGATCAGCGCGTCACCGCCGACGGCCGCGACCGCGTAGGCGGCGCCGTTGAACTGCGGACCGGGAACCGTAGCGCGCGCGGACGCGGCGGACGTGAGCGTCGAGAAGCCCAGCATGCGCGCGAAGATGCTCGGCTGCTGGTGCGAGATCACCACGTCGAGCACCGTCGGGTAGTTGAAGATGCCGTTGTAGCGGAACGAGTCCGCCAGCGTGATGCTGTATCCGCCGACGGCGTAGGTGCCGGCGGGACAGTTGGCGGAGCTGCCGCACGGGCCGACGGGAAGGGCGAAGTTGAGCGACGTTCCGAGGTACTGCATCGCGACCCAGTGCGCGTTGTCGCCGCCTGGTCCGTAGGAGCGCGCGCCCGCGAGCGCGGACGCGTCGGCGTAAGCCTGCAGGTTTCGGCGGTCGGACATGGCAAGCCCCGCATCAAACACCATCACGCCGAGCACTGTGAGAGCGACGATCATCGCGACGACGATGACGACCGCCTGACCGCTCTGCCGCCGTCGATTTCGTGGACTCATGTCAGTACTCCGCGAGCATCGTTGTGGACGACGCGATGCGCAGCAGGTTGGGGGCCGCGCCGCCGAGGAACGGCACCAGGCTGTCGTAGCGGTAGATCACGCTGACGACGATCTCGAAGCAGCCCTTGTAGCGAGGGCTCGTGTACTCGGCCGACCGCGAGCCGAGCTCGCCGGGCATCGGGTCGTGGCCCAGCGCGCTTCGGGCCGCGGCGCAGTCCGCGTAGCTTCCCGCCGCGCCCTGCTCGCCCGGCCAGATGCAGACCTGTGTGGTGCCGGCGGGGGGAGTGGGACAGCCGGAGGGCGGGGCCTCGATCATCGACGAGCTGCGGCTGTAGGAGCCCATCACGGCGTCGACGGTCTCGTCGATGCGCGCGTCGGTCAGGCAGCCGGAGCCGTTGGCCGAAGGAGTTAACGCCACGCCGGAGCATGTGCCGGAGACGCCGCCGAACCCGTTGTCGATGGGCACCTGGTTCGGCACCGCCTGGCGCGCGGCCTGGCGCGCGGCCTCCGCCACCGTCGACGTCACCCAGTCGACGCGAAACAGGTCGATCGAGATCGCGAGCAGGAAGAACAGCAGGGGAAAGACGAGCGCGAACTCGACCAGCGCCTGCCCATCTTGCTTCTGCCTGCGCATCAGTACTCGACCCTCTGCGACGAGGTCACTGACATGGGGAAGGACGGACCGAACATCGGCCAGAGCACGGGCGTTACCAGGCCCATCGGTTTCGTGATGGTCGCGGTGATCGAGTCCGAGCCCGGGCTCGTGGGCGGACCGCCGCTGCCGGCTGCGTTGGTGATCGCGGCGCTGTTGAGGCAGTGAAACGTGACCGTCAAGGTCGCGCCCGCGAGGACTGAGCCGGCGGCGGTTCCGTCTCTCGAGCTCTCGAGCGCGGCCTGGTTGGCGATGGTGCCGATCACTCCGCCGGACGGCGGCAGGGCCGAGCTGATGGAAATCGCGAGTGGACCTCCACCGGTGCCGGCGCAGACGCTGTCCGCGGTGCCGTGCTGATACGAGGACACCGCGATGCGCAGCGCCTGCCGCACCGAGTTCGTCACCGCCTCGCGGTAGTAAAAGGACCTACCGAGGTCGGTCACGCCCAGCGCGAGCAGCAGGACGATCGGCAGCGTGATGGCCGCCTCAACGAGGGACTGGCCCCTCGATCTTCCTCTCACTGTTAAGCGAAACGGACCGGCCGCGACGCGTCTTGCAGTCTTTGAATCGCACGGGCGATTCCTCGAGGTGGAGCGCTGATTTAACTTACGTGCGTGGCGATCATCGTCTGCCCGCAACCGACGGCGGCGGAGATCGGCCTGGACGTGATGCGGCGCGGCGGCAACGCCGTCGACGCGGCGGTGACGACCGCGTTCGTGCAGGGCGTCATCGACCCTCAGATGTGCGGCATCGGCGGATGCGGCGTGATGCTCGTCCACAGCCCGCAAGCCGGTGACGTGCTGCTCGAGTTCTACGCCACCGCCGGCTCACTCGTGCGCGAGGACCAGTGGGAGTCGATCTTCATCCGCGAAGCTGCGGATCGTTACGGATACGTGCTCGAGGGCTGGGTCAACGACGTGGGTTATAAGTCGGTGTGCGTCCCGGGCACGGTGGCTGGACTCCACGACGCGCTGACGCGCTTCGGCACGATCTCGTGGGCCGAGGCGATCGAGCCCGCGATCCCGCTGGCGCGCGAGGGCTTCCCGGTCAGTGGCTACGTGCACGGCTACTGGACGACGGACTACGGGCCGGACGTCGTGCCGAACGCGAAACGGATCCAGGCCACGCCGGCGGCCCGGGAGATCTACACGCGCGACGGCGCCCTGTACGCGATCGGCGAGCGCATGGTGCAGGCGGACCTGGCCAGGACGCTGGAGCGCCTGGCGAGCGACGGGCCCGACGTGTTCTACCGCGGCGAGATCGCCGAGGCGATCGCCGCCGACTTCGCGGCCAACGGCGGCTACATCACCAAGGAGGACCTGGAGACGTACCGGGTCAACGTGACCGAGCCGATCCGCGGCACATATAGAGGTAAGCAGGTCGTGGCCGCGGGACCGCCCGCGGGCGGCTTGACGCTGCTGCAGATGCTCAACTTCCTGGAGGGCTACGACCTCGGCGCCGCGGGCTGGCCGAGCACCGAGGCTGCGCGCCTGCTGGTCGAGGCGATGGCGTGGGCGGTGGCGGACCGCGAGCTGCACATCGCCGATCCCCGCTTCGTCGACATCCCGACCGGCGCGCTGTCCGACAAGAAGTACGCCGCCAAAGCGCGCGAGGTGGTCGCCGACCGGGCGGACACAACGCACGTGTGCGTCGTCGACGACGGCGGAAACGCGGTGTCGCTGACGCACACGCTGGGATCGGCCAGCGGCGTGGTCACGCCGGGCCTGGGGTTCGGCTACAACGACTACATGAACTGCTTCGACCCGCGGCCCGGCCGTCCCAACTCGCTGCGCCCGGGCAAGACGCGGGTGACGATGATGACGCCGACGATGGTGTTCGACGGGCGCAAGCTGCGCCTGTGCCTCGGCGCGCCGGGAGGGACGAAGATTGTCACCGGCGTGCTGCAGGTGATGGTCAACGTGCTCGACCACGACATGTCCGCGGTCGAGGCCGTCAGCGCGCCGCGGGTCGACTTCCAGGGCGACGTGGTCCAGGCCGAGGCGCGCATCCCAACAGCCGTGGTCGAGGGCCTCGAGCGGCTTGGCTACAGCGTCAACCGGCGCACGCTCAACTACGACTCCTACTTCTCGCGGCCGCAGGTGATCGTCGCCGAGGCGGACGGTTTTCTGTCCGGCGCGTCGGACCCGCGCAAGGACGGCGGCACGGCGCTGGACACGTTGACGAAATGAGATTCGACGGGCGCGTCGCATTGATCACGGGCGGCGGCCGCGGGATCGGCGCGGCAACGGCGCAATTGTTAGCGGGCGAAGGCGCGAAGGTCGTCGTCTCCGACATGGACGTGGCGCCGGCGCAGGAGGTCGCGGGACCCATCGGGGCGCTCGCGGTAGCGTGTGACGTCACCTCGCGCGAGCAGGTCGACGCGATGGTGGCGCGCACGACGAGAGAGCTCGGCCGCCTCGACATCCTCGTCTGCTGCGCGGGCGTCATCCGCGACAACCTGCTGTTCAAGATGACGGACGAGGACTGGGACCTCGTCATCGACACGCACCTGAAGGGCGCGTTCCTGTGCGCGCGCGCCGCGCAGGGGCCGATGGTCCAGCAGAAGTTCGGCAAGATGGTCTTCCTGTCGTCGACCTCGGCGCTGGGCAACCGCGGACAGACGAACTACACGACGGCCAAGGCGGGCCTGCAGGGCATGGCGCGCACGCTGGCGATCGAGCTGGGCCCATTCAACATCAACGTCAACGCGGTGGCTCCTGGGTTCGTGGAGACGCGCATGACGCGCGCGACCGCGGAGCGGATGGGGATCGACTTCGAGACCTTCAAGCAGGGCGCGGCGCTGCAGACGCCGCTGCGCCGGATCGGCCAGCCGGAGGACATCGCGAGCGTGATCGCCTTTCTGTGCAGCGAGGAGTCGAGCTTCGTCTCCGGGCAGACGATCTACGTCCGCGGAGGGCCTTAACGACTCTTAGCAAGTAGCCGGGGTGGCGTTCGTTAACGTCCTCGTGAGGCGGCTACTGGGGCAGGTCAGGCGGCGGATCAGCAGGCGAACTGCTGTTCGACGGCCGGGCCTCTGGCGGCCGAGTCCTCTTCAGCTTCCCTTAAGTAGCCGTTCAAGGGTTGACTGGCCCGTTAAAGGTCTGTTAGGGTGCCTAAGTCTTCTGGGGATCTTCCCTCCGCCAGGGCGGGTTCACATCAATTTAGGGGTAGGCAACTGAGAGTCAATCGTTACCTGACCCATGCCGTCGTCCTCGGAATAGCGATAGCCATGTCGAGCTACGCGGCGATGGACCGTCATTTCAGCACAACCCTGACGGCGCGGCTGGGCCCGGTGAACGCCCAGGCGGTGTCGCTGGACTCCGGTGGCGGCTACGGCGACGTGTCGCTCGGCCGCTACAGCACGATCATCAAACCGGTGTCGATCCCGACGTCGGCGCTGGTCAGCCACAAGCCGTTCATCTACACGGTGGCGCCGGGCGAGAACCTGACGATCATCGCGGCGAAGTACCACGTGACGGTGGCGCAGATCCGGTGGTCGAATCCAGCCAATCTCTACTCGTCTTCCACGGTCGCCACCGGCGACCAGCTGATCATCCCGCCGGTGCCCGGCATCGTCGTCGTGACCAAGGCGAGCGACACGATCGACGCCCTGGGGACCAAGTACAGCGTCGACCCGCAGACGATCGTCGACTTCAACCGCCTGCCCTCGACGAGCCTGACCGCGGGGACGACGCTGGTGATCCCTGGCGGCGTGGGCGGCGCGTTCCCGCCGCCGCCGGCCATCTTCCAGATCATCCACAGCTCGACCATGTCGTCGGCCTTCGGCGTCAAGGTGCTGAGCTGCTGCCTCGGCCCGTACGTGAACAACAAGTTCCCGGTCGGGTGGTGCACCTACTACGTCGCCACCAAGCGCAACGTCACGTGGACGGGCGACGCGGGCTACTGGTACCAGAACGCCTCGTACCAGGGTTACGCGGTCGGTCCGACGCCGAAGGTCGGGGCGATCATGGTGACCTGGGAGTCGTGGGCGGGCCACGTCGCGTACGTCGAGGCCGTGAACTCAGACGGGTCGTGGGTGGTCACAGAGATGAACTGGGTGGCCTTCGACGTGATCGACGAGCGGACCATCAAGCCGGGGCAGCTCGGCTCGCGGCTGGTCGGGTTTATTTACTAGCCCAGGCCAGCTCCATCTTCTCGGTGTCGCTCTGGACTGTTCTCAATCCTGTCGCGGCCGCGATGGCGGCGAGGATTAGCAGGGTCGGGCTGGTGATGAGCAGGGCGCCCTGGAGGTTGCCGCCGAGCCAGTCGGAGATCTGACCGACGTCGTAGGTCGAGTGGCTGTCGCCGAAGACGTGGGCGACGAACAGGAGGGTGGTCACTGCGCTCGCCCGCAGGCCGGGTGAGACGACGTTCTGGCTGAGGGCGGTGAACGGCCCCTGGTAGAGGTAGAGGCTGATCACCGCGAGCAGGAAGACGGGCACGAAGACGGGGATCGGGCCGATGCTGAGCGGGCTGAGGATCGCGACGCTGACCAGCACGGCGCCGGCGAGGAAGCCGACGATGCCGACCTGGAGGTGGGCTTTGGGGTTGGTCTTCGCGCGGCGGTCGGCGATCCAGCCACCCGCCAGGATGCCGATCAGGCCGCCGACGACGATCACGACCCCGGCCATCAACCCGGCCGCGCCGGGCCTCATCTCGAACCTTCTCTGCAGGAGTGTCGGGAGCCAGAAGGCGTTGCTCGCGAGCACGAAGAAGAGGAGGGTCTGGGCGATGATCGTCGCCCTCAGGGTGGGGATGCGCATGAGGAGGGCGAAGTTCTTGAGGCTCGCCTCGGCGGTGTGGGCCACGGCCTGGCCGGTCTGCTCGACGGCTCCGCGCAGGGGCTCGCGGAGCTGGAAGGCGAGGAAGGCGAGGATGAGCCCAGGTACGGCGGCGACGAAGAAGGCCTTCGGCCAGCCGTATTTTTCGGCGATGAAACCGCCTCCCGCAAAGCCGAGGGCGATGCCGACGGTGCTGCCCGCCCCCCAGATCGCGGCCACGCGGCTGCGCTGCTCTTTGGGGAAGTAGTCGCTGAGGAGGCTCGTGCCGGAGGGGTAGTAGCTGGCCTCGCCGATGCCGACGACGGCGCGGCTGAGGAAGAGCTGGGCGAAGGTCCTGGCGAAGCCGGTGAAGAGGGTGGCGACGCTCCAGATGGCCACCCCGACCGCGATGACGTTCTTGCGCTTGCCGCGGTCACCCCAGTAACCGAAAGGCAGGGCGGCGATCGCGTACACGAGGAGGAAGGCGGTACCGAGGAGGCCGAACTGAGGGTCGGAGATGCCGAGGTCCTTCTCGATGCTGGGCCCGGCGCTGGCCGCGACCCAGCGGTCCATGTAGTTGAGGAGGTTGATGGCGACCATGAGGCCGAGGACGTAGCGGGCGTAGCCTCTGGCCACGGGGGGAATTATGAGGTTGGCCTAAACTAAGGCCCCTCGCGCCTCAGCTTTACGGTTCGAGGCTCCGAGGTGTGGCGCCCCTGGGTCGGCAAAGGGCACGTGGCGAGCCCAACGGTCTGTAAAACCGCCGCGAAAGCTTTGGGGGTTCGACTCCCTCCCGGCCCACCAGCCCGATTCTGCATTCAAATCGGCTCGATTTGGTCATCGCTTGGGTGGCCTGAGACCGTTGTCGGGTGAAGACTGACAGCAGTTTTGACAGCAGTTGCGAGAACGTCGTAGCAAGGTTCTCGAGCGAGACGGCAATCGTCCCGTGGCCGACCAACTCCGTCTTCGGAAATGATCGGTGATGCAACCACCTACGCACAATTGACAATGTTTGCAAGATTCCCTATCTTCCACACATTGCAATTGCACGAGGAGGACACATGCCCAAGTACGTAACGCCCGATGGCCGAGCCGATTTGGAGATGACTACCGAACATCTTGTGGACCATTTGAAGGCTCACTGCCGGGGGGTCGAGAACATCATCGGGGCCACCGCCATTGCACGCTTGTACGACATCCCGCTGTGGCAGGCTCGGACTTGCGCCTTTCAAGCCCGGGTTCAACTTAGGCTGGAGGATGAGAACCTCTGTGCCAGGCGAGGCCGTGGCGGCGGGTTCTTTGTTGCTGCCAGCGAGGAGGAGGCGCGCCTGTACGGCCTAACCCGTAGCGAAACCATTCTCACTGAGACCGAAAACATCGTTAAGGATGTGGAAACCGCACTTAGGGGCATAGTGCGGTCGGCCCCATCAACGGAGCTCTATTGGAAGCGGACGCGCCGCCGCCTAACTGGAATTGCGGGCGAGCTCTCGAAGGTTCGACATGACCTAGTCTTGGCAGCAGGCGGCCGCGAACTTCCGGAACTGGAAGAATGACAGCGTGCGTTGCCATCCGAAACTTGGCATTGAGGTTCTCCGATGGCTGACTACCAGCTGATTCCGCTCAATCAGATTCAAGAGGACCCGGACCAGCCGCGACGGCAAATCGACGATCAAGCGATCGCTGAGTTGGCATCGACTATAAGAACTGTAGGAGTAATAGAACCGGTGCTGGTGCGGCCACACGGCCGCGGTTTTCGGCTCGTAGTAGGTCATCGTCGATATCGCGCAGCGAAGCTGGCTGGACTTAAGCAACTCCCATGCATCGTCAGGCCGCAGCTTTCCGAGCTGGAGGTGATGCGGATGCAAGCAGTCGAAGATGCCCAGAATGAAGAACTCGATCCACGTGATCGATACGCGTTCTGGGCGAAATTGTGGAAGGCAGAGAGTCGCGCAAATCCTGCCCTAACACTCGGGCGGTTTGCGAAAGAAGTAATAGGGAAGTCCGAGGGCTACGTGAAGTCGGGCATTCAAGTGTCCGAAGAAGCTCCTAGGGAGCTTAGAGAACTGTTGGGCAAGCCTGAGGATGGAAAACTCAATCCGAGCTACGCCCGGTATATCGTCAATGACGCCTCACTCAGAGCCCCTGAGAAAGTGGCTGTCGCTCGAAAGATTGCGAGTGGCCGGCTTCCGGCTAGCGGGGGCCGGATCGGTACAGAGACTCTCCGCATAATCCGTAGCGCACCGCCCAAAATCCGAGAGCGATTGATTCATGATCCGGACTTCGGTCTGGAGCAGGCAAAGTGGGAGTTGCGGCATGAAGAGCGAACTAGAGCGGCAAAGAACGTAAAGCAGAGGCGACTACTCAGCCCAGGTCAGTTCGCCTTCAAGCTCCTCCGGGCGGTTCTTGATTTCCACATCAAGCTTGATCCTAAGACCGCACCATTCTTGCCGCAGGAAGCGTGGCAGGAGGTCGACCATCGGTTGACCAATCTCGAGAAGCGCATCCACGCTTTTCGAGCCGCTCGGCACGCTCCCATCAGGTCAGGTGAGGAGTTAATCGACGCAATCGACATCAAGGCACTCGAAGCGTTCCTCGCACAGGACGACCAAGAGGTCAAATAGGACCTTCTACGTGGTTTTGCGGGCGTCGCGTTGCGCCGCACTGGAACTTGATTCACAATCAAATCGTTGGGCGCCGCGGAGCGTCTTAGGATCGCCGTGCCCTGAATGGTCTCCACGCCGGCATCTACGTCCTCGAGTCCAGATTTGGGCGCCTGGCTCCCAGTGGCTGGAGTCGCTGCTGCAATCACCGCAGTACCGCGAGTAGTCGCTGCGCTCGGACCGGTTCGTGTTTAGCTTGCCGGGTCTGCGGCCTGAATTAGCGACGGACAGGGTCACTCCTTGGGGAAGAATCTGGCCTCATAAGCGGAAACCAATGCAGTAATGAACGGTTCGTACCGGAGACCTGATTCAGCCGACGGCAAGTCCGGGTGCAGTTCGATCCGGGGTGTTCTGCAGCGATAGACAAGAAAGGCAATTGCTTCCAGCCGATGCGGTGCGGAGCCTTCGTCTGGTCGACCGTTCACACGCGCGAGTACCCTCTCGACGCGTCGGATAAGACTGAGGAGATTCTTCTCTCCCGGCATCTCATCTGGGACGGTAATCACACCTCCACAGACGGCGTACGGGAACTTCAGGTGGTAGTTGACTGCAAACGATCGCAAATCACCAACGCGGTTCCACATGGCGCGCCCGGCGGCCTCGTTCACTGTCTTGATCTCGATGCCGAGCTTCAAGCCATCCTCTAGGGACGTCTCGGAGACGTCAACCCGCGGGCGACTCAGAGCTCCAGCAATCGCTATTTCACCAGCGCGAGCATCACGAACGCCACGCTTGCGGAGGTCTGACGCGATGACATTCGCCAGGAGTGAACTAAGGCGGAGCTGCTCCGCCTTCTTGATCTTGCCTGCCTCGTCACGAGACATCGCGTTGATCTGAGCCAGCCGGTCTTGATACTTGCAGACCTCGGCAAGGTATTGGGCTAGCTCGGGGCTTGGGACATGCTCAGGAGGCTTCTTTCGCGGGCTCACACTGCCGCGCCGGATTCGACGGTTGGCGCGACAACCTCGAGATTGGGCGACCTGGCCAGCAGCTGCACCGCGGCTTTGAAAGAATCCGATTGAAAACGCCGCTCGACAAGCGGTAGGTAACTGGGCTCGACCTCGTAGCCCCAGCTGTTACGACCGGTTTCAATCGCGGCCACCTGAGTAGTTCCGGTACCTGTAAATGGGTCCAAAACTACGTCTCCAGCGAAGGAGAACATGCGGATAAGCCGTCGAGGGATCTCAAGCGGATATGGGGCGGGGTGTTGCCGCGTGCTCGCTCCATGGATATCACTCCATACAGGTGAGAACCATCGGACGTAGTCGTCAGTTGGGATTCGACTCCGATCTTCCATTTCCCGAGTGGGACTCCGATAGCCACCTGGCTTTCTAAGCATCAATATGTGCTCGGTGTCGTTCTTGATGACCCCGTTGGGGAGGTTTGGCTTACCGAGATAACGCGCTGATCTGGAAGCCTCGAGCTTGATGTTGGAAACCTTGAGCCAGGTGATCCCTTGCAGGTGATCAAATCCAATGCGCCGCGCCCGCACCACGATGTCCGAGGCCAGCGGGAGAACGTGATGGCGTCCACCCGCTCGTCGGCTCACGCATACGTTCCCGACGATGCAGCAGATCCGTCCACCTGGCACAAGGACCCGGAAGCACTCTCCCCATACGAGATCGAGCTGGTCAAGAAATGCCTCGTATGAGGCCATGTTGCCGAGTTGTGACGAGTGGCTCGGGTAGGCCTTGAGATTGGCGTAGGGCGGGGAGGTCACAACCAGGTGAATCGCCTTGTCGGGGATCTCTGGCATCACTCTGCAATCACCCAGCACAACCCGGTGGAGCGTTGGGCCGCCCATTGGGGCTAAGTCTAGCGGTTTCAGACCCAATTGACTACCATATGTTGGAGGCAGGTCCATGCAGCCAGAAACCGGTCCCGATTCGGGGTCCACCCCCTGAGTCTATTAGCGGATTGGCAGTTCAGCTACCCTGCCTGTAAAGCGCCGCGCAGCTCGCTATGCGCGGTTCGGTGGCTCGCCTGCGCGGTGATGGAAGGAGATGGCCGTGCCAGTCTGGACCAACCAATCAGTCCTGAGACTCGCGGGTAAGGAAGATCCCGTCCATGCCATCACCTGGAAGGCCCAGCGGTTGGTCGCGACTGCGCTGGATCGAGGCTGGAAGGGCCCACCGTTCGATCCGTTTGTCCTCGCCGAACTTCAGGATGTGGATCTTATGGCGCGCGACGACATCCGCGATGCGAGGACGGTGCCTACAGATGGCAATCGGCTTCGCATCGAATTCAACCCCAATCAGCCCCGTAGTCGGGTCCGCTATTCGATAGCGCATGAGCTAGGCCACGTTCTTTTCCCGGACTGTGCGCAGCATGTTCGGAACCGAAGCGTGTATCACGAGTTTGTCCGCGACGAGTGGCAGCTCGAGGCCCTCTGCAATGTGGCTGCCGCCGAGCTCTTGATGCCAATTGGAAGTTTCCCGGAGCTTGGAAGGACCGACTTGAACATTGATCGCCTACTCCAGTTGCGGCGTCAATATGACGTCTCAACCGAAGCGCTCTTGATTCGCACCATCAGAACAACCCCTGAGCCCGCTGCGATGTTCTGCGCGTCACGCGTTTCGCTGGACGATCAGCGATTTCGGCTTGATTATGCGATCGGTTCGTCAGCATGGCGACACCGTTTGGAACCAGGCATGCCCCTGCCAGCGAAAACTGCCATTCGCGACTGTTCGGCGATCGGCTACACAGCCAAAGGTGACGAATCGTGGGGTCGTGGCTTGCCGTCGATGCGGGTGGAATGTGTAGCCCTGCCGCCATACACAGGCGGCAAGTTTCCGCGAGTTGCCGGGGTAGTGTCTTCGAATGCTGATGTTGCTGTACCTTGTATCTCGTTGCTGCGGGGCGACGCCATGGTCGTGCGCGGCGAAGATGGCCGATGTCTGATCGCTCATGTAGTAAACGATCGAACCCCGAACTGGGGCGGTCGTGGATTCGCGAAAGGCTTGTGTGAACGCTGGCCGGCGATCTGCGGGGACTTCCGGGACTGGGCTAACGAGGATCCCAAGCATTTGAGTCTCGGTTCGGTTCGCTTTGCAAGAGCCACGCCAGAGATCACCGTCGCAAGCATGGTTGCGCAGCAGGGCTATGGTCCCTCTGAAGCGCCACGCATTCGCTACACGGCTCTTCAGCAATGCCTCGGCGCGGTGGCTGCTTGGGCCAGGCGCGAGGCCATCCCAGTACAGATGCCACGAATTGGAACGGGATATGGAGGTGGCTCCTGGGAAGTCATCGAGGAACTCGTAAGGCAGGCTTTTTGCCCCGCCGAAATCTCGGTCACCGTATACGAGTTGCCTCGCTGACAACTGCTCGATTTCTTGCTCCGTAGAAGGATGAATCCTAATTGGTAGTCCTCATATCGGGCCCAGTAGCAAGTGGAAAGTCGCGACTCGCGGCTGCGTTGGTCAACCGATTCGGAATGCATCTAATCAAAACGCGCAGGCTGCTCGAGCAGGCGATTCCCAGGGCGATAGGTGATCGAGCAAGGCTTCAACGAGCCGGTGATCGTTTGGACCGACAATCAGAAGGGCGTTGGGTTGTCGATGCGCTAAGCAAGGCCATGCTGGCGATGCAAACGCAGCGCAACGTGGTCGTTGACTGTGTACGAACGACCCAGCAAATCGAGTCCATCAGGTCGGGCTTCGGGCGCTCCGTCGCGCACGTTCACGTCACGGCACCGCTCGAAGTATTGGCAAGGCGCTACGAACAGCGGCGAAACGCGATGCGCGAACTCGAGTCATATGAGCGCCTACGGCGCAATCGAACCGAGAGGAGTGTAGACGAGCTAGCCCGCGTCGCCGACATCGTGATCGACACGAATCGCACCCCTGAGGCAGACGTCGTCACGCGAGTCGCTGCTCACCTCGGACTGTATGGCCGGTCCTACGAAAGGCTGGTCGATGTACTCGTGGGCGGTCAGTACGGGAGTGAAGGCAAGGGCCACATATCTTCGTACCTCGCTCCGGAGTACGACTACCTACTACGAGTCGGAGGCCCTAACGCAGGTCACACCGTGTATGAGGAGCCGAAGCCGTATACGTTTCACCACCTGCCCTCTGGTTCGAGGAACTCTGAGGCGAAGCTCATCCTCGGGCCGGGTGCTGTTCTGAAACTCGACAAGCTCTTGGAAGAAATAAACGAGTGTCAAGTAGCAACAGACAGGTTGTTCATAGATCCTCAGGCTGTCCTCATCACGCAGCAAGACGTGGACTTGGAAATGGAGCGCCTGCGCGGAAGCATCGGCTCGACGGCCCAGGGCGTTGGAGCTGCCACCGCCCGGCGAGTCATGCGAGGAGCCGCGGGTGAAGTCACGCGCGCGGCCGATGTTCGCGAACTCGCACCCTTTCTTCGCCCAACCTTGGACGTCCTTGAGGAGGCTTTCGCGGCTGGGAGTCGAGTGTTCCTCGAAGGCACTCAAGGCTCCGGCTTAAGCCTGTACCACGGGCCGTACCCGAAGGTCACCTCGCGGGACACGACTGTTAGTGGTTGTCTCGCTGAGGCGGGAATTGCTCCCAGCCGGGTTAGGCGAACCATCATGGTTTGCCGCACCTATCCAATTCGAGTTGCCGGGAATTCAGGACCGATGAGTATGGAAACCACCTGGGAAGAGGTGTCAAATCGGTCAGGCATCCCGCTGGAGGAGCTTCAGGCGAGCGAGTTGACGTCTACGACCAGGCGGAGCCGTCGTGTCGGAGAGTTCGATTGGGCGTTGTTGAGGCGTGCAGCATCGCTGAATGGGCCTAGCGATCTTGCGCTGACGTTCGCAGACTATATCAGCGTCCAGAATCGTAAGGCGCGACGTTTCGAGCAGTTGACCGAGCCGACAATCAGGATGATTGAGGAGATCGAAAGTGTGGCCGCAGCCCCGGTCTCACTGATTGCGACAAGGTTTCATTCACGGAGCATCATCGATCGGCGGGCATGGTAACTAGGCTCTAAGTCGTCGGGATGGGTGAAGCTGTTTCAGCACTTGGTTTCGATTCATCCGACAGACCGTTATGGCCAATTCCACGACATCTGGAACAGAGGAATCGATAGCCAATTCGGCCACAGGGTCCAGACCCCGCCCGCGGCGCTCATGGAACGGAAAGGTTGCGAGCGGCTGAAAGGTATCCCTATCGCGTGCATGAGACATCGGTTTCGTGGCGCCGCTGTTGATCGGAGACAGCGTGGTGCGGTCTACATGGCGATCTAGTAGGAGTCGAGTGTCGACGGTTAACACTGTGTGGGCGCGGTTCCGGTACGCTCGTGCATTAAGCATTGTCTGGAGGCGCCGTGCAGTCGGCCAGAAGAACACACGACGGTTCAGCAGCATGTACCACTCCTCGGGAGTCACATCAGGAGGTAAGGCCCGGACTAGCCCGATATCGTCAAGAGGCTTTTGGTCCCGAATCCAGGCGCGGCCGTGAACGGGGTGCTCTATTAGGACGTATTCAGGACGTCGGTGACGCTCGAGCGGCTGTCGCAAGGCCTCGCTGTATTCGAACAAGTCGAGGAGGGCGGAGGTGCTCAGCAGACCATGACGTGCGATGCTTGGCCAACTTCCATCCGCGGCGACGTGATAGAGCCTCGGGTATCTGCGAGTGAACTCGTCTACGGAAATCCCGCCCCCAGCTCTTCCGCCGTCGTTGGGTCTCGCCATGGCAACTCAGATTAAGTGGGCTACGATGCGTTCGCGACGCTTAGGGGGCAGTGACCTCGTTCGACCGGAAAGTCGCGGATCATGTGGGGTTGAGAGAATCTAACCTGAATGGCGCTCGCAATCATGAGGTACACGGGCGTGACGTTCCTTCCCCTCGATCCAGACACGCGCGACATTAGGCTCGAGGATGTTGCCCACGCCCTGAGCCTTCAATGCAGATTCGGAGGCCACTGCAAGCACTTCTACTCGGTAGCCGAGCACTGCCTGAGAGTGAGCCGTTCGTGCGCTCCAGACACTGCACTCTGGGGTCTCATGCATGATGCCGCGGAGGCGTATCTGGGTGATCTCCCCGCTCCACTGAAGGATTCCAGCGTTAAGTTTGGCGCCTTGTATCGCAAAGCTGAGGTCACGCTTCTCAGCGCCGTTGCGTCTCGGTTCGGGCTCCCGTCGGAGATTCCAGCCGACGTGTGGCGCGCCGACGCCGTCGTTCTCGCAACCGAGGTACGAGATCTAATGGTCGCCGATGCTCTCTGGAACTCGCTACCTGATCCGCTACCGGATGAAATTGTGCCCATCCCGGCACAGGCCGCGGAAAGGGCCTTTCTGGAGAGGTATAGACAACTCAGCGGAGCTCGTCACCACGTCTCTCAAGATATCGGCGCGTAGGGCCTGCGTCTGGTGACTCGACCTCGCGCGCGAAAGCGCAGCGTCTTCTTCTTAGGCGCTGGCTCCAGCTCGATGGCGCGAATTCCGCCAACAGCCGTCTTCTGAATGAGGTCCACGAATTCTGTCGAACAGGTCGCATTGAACGGCCAAACTCGAACAGAAACTCTCTAAGGCGTCTGGGTTCTTCTATCCGCACCGAGGACGAGGATTCCGACCTGCTGTCGTGGACTTCTTCACCGTACTTTCGGCATACACCGATATATTGCGACTGGTGGCGAACAGTTGGAGGGCCCCCAAAAAAGAGCCATTCTGTATACGCGGCGATCGTAGGTGAACAACGGCGAACAGTCAGAACGCGAGCTGTAAAACTGCCGCGAAACTCTTGGAGTTCGACTCCCTCCCGGCCCGCCAGCCCCCATCCTCTAGGCGTCTGCTGACGTTGTGCGCGAGACTCGCGTATGCAGCACCTCGACGACACGGACGGCGACGTACGTCCCGAACGCAAGGCTGGTGATAAAAAAGCTCACCGGGTGCGGCGAGTAGTACGCGATCGCCAGGCCAAGCCACGTGAACGCAAGTGACAGCCCGACCGCAGTGGCGATGGCAAACCGCGGGCGGGTCGTGAATCGGATCGCGATCGCCGCCGGGGTCACGATCAGCGCGAAGATCAGCAGCACCCCCACCACCTGCACGGCGTCCGTCACCGCCAGCGCCAGCACCGCCATGAACGCGACCGACAGCGCGACCGTCGGCACGCCTTTCGCGAGGGCCAGGTCCTGGTCGACTGATGCATAAAGCAAGGGTCGGTACATCACCACCAGGGCGACCAGCGCCAGACCCGCGACCACGGCCGTGATCAGCACCTCCTGCACGCTGATCCCCAGGATCTCGCCAAACAGCAGGGCGTACGCCTCCTGCGCGTAGCCGGTATAGAGAGAAATGAAGAGCACGCCCAGACCCAGCGTCCACGCGAGGACGATGCCAATCGTCACGTCGCGGCTGCGCAGCCTGCTGCCGAGCGCCCCGATCACCATGCCGCTGCCCATCGTGAACGCCAGCAGCCCGAAGATCGGATTGATGGCCAGGACCACGGCCCCGGTGGCGCCCGCGAAGCCGATGTGCGACAGGGCGTGGGCCGCAAACGCGGAGCCGCGCAGCACCACGAAATAGCCGATGGCGCCGGCGACAATCGCGACCACTGTGCCGGCCATGTAGGCGTTGTCCATGAACTGGTACTGGAAGATCGCGGCCACGTCCGCGATCAAGTTCCACGTCAGGCGCGGAGTGGTGTCGGTGACGACCAGGAGCACATCACCCATGTGGGTGTGTCACCTCCTCGTCCAGCCCAGTGACGAACACGCGGCCCATCCGGTCGGTCAGCACGTCGATCGGCGCCGAGTAGATCGCCGACAGCGTCGCGGCGGTGATGATGTCCGACGGTCTTCCGATGGCGGTCTTGCCGTTGGCGATGTACAGCACGTTGTCGATGTAGGGCAGCAGCGGGTTCACGTCGTGCGCGATCAACAGGACGGTGATGCCTCGCTCGCGCACGACCTTGCCGATCACGTTCACGATCGCGCCCTGGTTGCGCACGTCGAGGTGGGAGAGAGGCTCATCCATCAACAGCAGCTCCGGCTGCCCGACCAGCGCGTGCGCCAGCAGCAGTCGCTGCTGCTCACCGCCCGACAGCCTGCCGATGGGCCGGTCCACGTACCTGGCCGCATCGACCACGCCGACGGCGTCGTCGACCACGCGCCGGTCGCGCGCGCCGCCGCCCAGGGGAATCCCCCAACGATGGCCGTCGATCCCCAGGCCCACGAAATCCCGGCCGCGGATGGAGAAGTCCGCGTCGAAGCTCGAGCTCTGCGGGATGTAGCCGATCCGCGGATCGCCGGCATGGGGATGAGCGCCGAACACCGTCAGGTCGCCGGCCGCCGGCGTGAGCTGCCCCAGGAGCAGCTTGAAGAGCGTCGACTTGCCCGCGCCGTTGGGACCGAGCACGGCTGTGAACGAGCCGCGCGAAATCCTGAAATCGGCCCCGGACCATACTGTCCGCTCGGCGTATCGAGCCGCCAGGCCCGAAGCCACAACGACGTTCATTTCAGTGCGTTCTCCAGCGCGACCAGCTGGCTGTCCTGCCAATCCTGGAATGAGGCGCCGACGGGCTGCAGGGTCTCGGAGACGCCCACGACGGGGATCGATTGCCGCGTCGCTTCGAACCTCAAATTCGTGGTCACGGCCGTCGCGGTCTGGACGTTGTAGACGAGCACCTTGATCGCCTTCCTCGCGATCTGCTCGTGGAAGGTGACGACGGCGGCTGCCGGCGGGTCGTTGCCTTCCGAGACCGCCTGCATGAACTCGGGCGGCGAGATCAGCCTGAGGCCGAGATAGTCCGCCAGGTAGACGAAGATGGTCTCGGTTGCTCCAACAGGCGTCCCCGCGAATTTCTGCTTGATCTCGGCCAGCCGGCTCATGTACGGCTCGAGCGTGGTCGTGAACGCGGCGCGCCGCTGGTCGAAGTAGCTCGCGTCGGCCGGATCCAGGGACCTGTACTCCGCCGTGATCTCGTCGGCGACCTTGATCACGTAATCCGGGTCGTACCAGAAGTGCGGGTTGTCGCCGGACTTCTTGCCCAGCAGGTCGGCCACGACGAAGACCTTGCGTGCCTGGTTGGGGCTTGCCTGCAGGAGCTTCTGGCCCCAGTCGTCGTACCCGGCGCCGTTGAGGATGACGAGGTTGGCGGTCGCGACGGCGCGGGCGTCGTTGGTGCTGCTCTCGTATTCGTGAGGGTCCGCATTGGGGTCGGTGACGACGCTCTGGACGCTGGCGTGCGTCCCGCCCAGCTGGCCGGCGATGTCGCCCCAGAAGCCCTCAGCCGCGACCACTTGGAGTACTCCTGAGGTGCCGGCCGAGCTCACACACGTGCACGCGACCACCACAAGCAGGACGAGAACCACCCTTGCCACCCGCACGATTATTGCACAAGTCAAATGCGCAAGTGGTTTGCTACTATTGGGCCGTGCCGCGACCCAGCCCGGTCAGCGACGAGGTCAGCCGCCTGCTCGCATCGGGGGAGCGCCATGCCTGGTCGCTCGCCGAGCTCCTCGACGCGGTCCGCCGCAACGTCGCCGGGGCGAACTACTCCACGGTCTTCCGGTCAGTCGCCGCGCTCGAGCAGGCAGATGTCGTCGAGCGCCTCGACCTCGGCGACGGCATCTCGCGGTACGAGCAGCAGCACGGCCACCACGAGCACGTCCGCTGCGAGTCTTGCGGCCGCATCGCGGAGGTCCGCGACTGCGTCGTCGATGACGCCCAATCGCGCATCCAGGCCGACACCGGGTTCACCCTCCGCAGCCACCAGGTCGTTTTCGTCGGACGATGCGCGGAGTGCGCCGGCCCCTCAGGCGCGGCGGACCACGTCAGGCATCTCGCGCACCCTCACCGCCACGGGCCCGGCTGCGGGCACGTCGCCGTCCAGCATGGCGACCACACCGATTACGTGCACAGCGGACATCGCCACGCCGCGCATGGCGACCACTGGGACGAGCACTAGGCCGTAGCGGGAACCCCTTCGAAGCGGCTCCACAGGACGCGGCCTTCCGCGTCGCGCACCTCGAGCAGCGTGCGGCTCGACGGAAGGTAATCGACCGTTCCGGTCTCCGTGGTCGTGATCGACTCCAGGGGCTTGGCCACCGTGACGCGAAGCGGCCGCCCGTTCACCACCACCGCGACGTTGTTGTCGCCGATTCGGTTCGGGTAGAGGATGACGCTGAACGGGCCCCGGTGGCGCGTGAACGCGCCTTCCCCGAACTCGCGGCTGCCCTGGCGGAGATTGGCCATCATCGCCGGAGTCAACGGGAGCCGTTCCTCCGGTCCGGTCGCCGCCGTCGCGCTCGCCAGGGCCCCTGCGCGACGCCGGTACAGCACGCTGGAGAAGACCGACCCGCCCACGAGGATCAGCGTGGGAATGCCGAAGAAATACGCCGGCGCGAGCCCCGCGTTCGGGAGGGTGTCGGGATTCGTGGTGGTCTGGATGCCGTCGATCACCGAGACGTAGCCATGCCAGACCTCGGCATCGACGGTGGATCCGGTTTCCCGGCTCTGCCACGTGGCCAGGTGCGACTTGTCCAGGTAGGCGTCGAACGTCCGGCCACCCAGTCCCGGAAAGCTCACCGTAGCGATTGGTGATCCGCTAGAACCGGTCGATTTGCTCGCGATCCGCGCCGGCCCCTGGTAGCGGCAGCTGCCGATGTCGGCGGCGGAAGCGCAAACCGGAGCCGAGTCGTACGCCGACCTTTGGCTCGAGTAGTCGAGGTCGAGATGGACGAGAAAGATGGTCAGCACCAGGCCGAGGACCGCGCCGATCGCGGTGGCGATCGCCATCATGGCGGCCGCCCCGGGGTCTTGCAGTCTGGCGCCGGCAGCCATCTACGCGACCGCGACGGGGACCTGGGCGAATCGGCTCCACAGAACGTGGCCCGATTCGTCGCGGATCTCCATGACGATTCCGCTGGATGGCAAGTAATCCACCTGACCGGTGCCGGACAGCACCGACTGGAGCGGGGTGGAGAAGTTCATCGCAAGCTTCCGCTCGTCGATCGAGACGATGGTCACTACCCCGGCCTTGACTCGCTGCACTCGCGTCGCGAAGGGTCCGGCGGCGCGCAGAAAGACGCCGCGGGCCAGGTCGTTGCTCGCCAGCCACGCGTCGTGCGCGATCAGCCACGCATACGCGCCGCCGAAGCCAAGGCACGCGACCCACACGTAGCCGAGAAAGAAGAGCGGGGTCTCGCTCCTGACGATCCAGTAGACGCTGACCGCCACGCCAATCAGCACGCCGAAGCCGACGACCAGGGCCGCCGCAAGCCGCGGAGTCATGGACAACACACCAGAGTTGCTGCCGAGGTAATTCGTCATGTCCGGCGTCAGTGGGATCACCTGCATGCCGGGCACCGCGCCGGTCAGCGCCTGGGCGCGGCGCGCCAGCTCGCGGCGGTAGAGCCGGAGCAGCCAGGCGAAGGCGGCCGCCAGCAACAGTCCGGCCGCCCCGAATGCCACCGCAGCGATCCGGTATCCGCCGACGGGCAACGCATTCGGATCTTCGGTCGTAAGCGCTCCGTCGACCTTGATCAGAAGGTGGCGCCAGACCTCCGCATCGACGGGCGAATCGACCGCCCACAGCTGCTGCGGCGCGTGCGCCGCGTCGAAGTACGCCGTGTAGATCTTGCCGCCGAGGTCCTGGAACGACACCTCCACGCCCTGCTTCCCGGTCTTGTCCGTGGGAGTGCTGACGACGAGGCCCTGCCCCTCGTAGCGGCAGCTGGAAGTGTCGGAGGCCGACGCGCAGGTGGGGGCGGCGTCGTACGCCGCCTTTTCGCTCGCCATCAAGCCACTGACCCCAAACATCACCGTCGTCAAGAGGACGGCCATCAGGGCCAGGAAGCCAGTTCCGGCGACGAGGCCCAGGTTGCCCTGCCAGAAACGCGGGTTGGGGGGCCCGCTGACGGACTCCTGTTCTGTCATCCGGGCGATCATAGGCAGCGGCCCCATGAAAGCGATCGTCTACGACCATTACGGCCCACCGGACGTCTTACACATAGAAGAGGTCGCGAAGCCCGAGCCCAAACAGGACGAGGTCCTTGTCAAGGTCCACGCGGTCGCGGTCACCCGCGCGGACTGTGCCACGCGCAACGCCAATCGCCAGAGCGGCGCCCTGGTCACCGTCATCAGCCGCCTCGTCTCCGGGGTCCGGCGGCCCCGGCAGCCAATCCTGGGCAGTGAGTTCGCCGGCGTGGTCGATGCCACCGGCGAAAGGGTCTTCGGCTCGACCGGTTTCCGTTTTGGCGCCTACGCCGAGTACGTGAGTGTCAAACAGTCATCGCGCATGTCGACCATGCCCACGAATGTCTCGTTCGAGCAGGCCGCGGCCGTCACCGACGGCGGCCTCAACGCGCTCTGGTGCCTGCGGTGGACCAAACCGCACGAGGGCCAGAAGGTCCTGGTCTACGGCGCGTCCGGCGCCATCGGCACCGCGGCGGTCCAGGTCGCGAAGCACTTCAAGGCCGAGGTGACCGCGGTCTGCGGCACCAAGAACCTGGGCCTGATGAAGGCGCTCGGCGCCGACAGCGTCGTCGACTACACGAGGGAGGACTTCACCCAGAACGGCCAGACCTATGACGTGATCCTGGACGCGGTCGGCAAGCATTCGTACCGGCGGGCGCGACGCTCCCTCAATCCCGACGGCTACTACCTCGCCACCGACGGTCTCGAGAACCTCTTGCTCAGCGTCTGGAACAAGCAGGTCATCTTCAAGATCCCGCCGCGCTACACCAGGCAGGACGTCGTGCTTCTCAAGGAGCTGGTCGAGGCCGGCGAGTTCAAGCCGGTCGTCGACCGCTGCTACACGATGAGAGATGTCGTCGAGGCCTCGCGGTATGTCGAGACGGAGCAGAAGACCGGCAACGTGATCCTGACGATCGTCCCGGTCTAACCCGGCGGCGGCGGACCCTTCTGGACCTGGATCACCGCCACCGAGCTCCAGCTGTTGCCGTCGATCTGGATCCCGTAGCACCCGGCCGCCGTCGGGACCATCACGCCGAACCACGACCCCCAGGACGGCGGCGACGACGTGACCGGGATGCCAAGCGTGCCGCCCGGCAGCGCTACGTACTGGCCCGACGCCGGGATGCCCGCTATGCCCAGCGAGCCGCTGCCGTCGAGCCTCTGGCTGCGGACAATGATCGGGCCCTGGTACTCGGGGTTGACCAGGATGACCACTCCCTGCGACCCGGCCGAGTACCAGTTGATCTGGCCGCTCACGTACGCGGGCCACTGGCCGTACCCGTAGTTCGGCCCACCCTTGCCGCTGCTCGTCGTCACCGCGAGGTTCTGCTGCGGCGAGACGGGACACGCCGCGCCCGCGAGGATTGCTGGCAGCACCAGCGGCCGCGACGTCAACGTGGACCAGTCCACGTTCGGGATCCTGGGCGAAGGCGAGGGCGTCGGCTGCGCAAAGGGCGCGGCCGGGACCCCGCTGAACTCTCCTGGAACGCACGGGCCCTGGGGGAAGAAGATCACGTCGCCGCCTGGCAGCGGCGCCGGCAGACCCGAGACCTTGAAGCCCTGCAGCCCGGACGTCTGCGACCACAGCCACGCCCATCTGCCGTCGTAGTTGCCGAACCAGATTCCGTGGACGTCGAACGAGATCCCGTCCGGGTCGAAATCCTTCGCGTCGCCCTGGGTCCCGGAGTAGATGGTGGTCACCTTGCCGGACCGGAGCACGAACACGCTGTACTTCGTGCCCGGGTCACGCGAACCGGCGCGGAACACCGAATCACCCGCCGCATCGCTGCCGAGGTAACCGAAGTTGTGAACCTGGGGCAGCAAGCCGAGCGGAAGCCGGCCCGGGTCGGCCGACTCCGACTCGCGCGCGACGTGGCCGCTCGCTGGGTCGATTCGCCACAGCAGGCGCACGCCGCCCTGCTTCGGCACCGTGCTGGCCAGGATCCCCGACGGCTGCCACAGGATCACCTCGATGTCGTCCACGGTGCTCCACACCTTGCGGTCCACGTTTGACGGCGCGTAGACGACGTGCAGCTCCATCGACTTGAAGCTCGAGTAGTTCGCGCCCTCGGGGAGCATCTTCACGTAGGCATACGAGGTGCCGTCCGGCGACATCATCCGCTCCGTCGCGGGCAACCACCGCCCAACCGCCGCGGAGTAGTAGTTGCTGTCCGCGGTTGCGCGGGGGTCGACACGGAACGAGCCGGATGGCACGTTGACGAAACCGAGCCGGGAGGAAACCGGCGCGCCCGGCGCCTCGCCTATCACCATGACGGGCAAGGCGCACGGAAAGGCCGAAGCGGCGACGGGCGATGGAGTCGGTTTGCCCGGGTGAACGACACTTCCGCGCGGATTCCACCCACCGCGCGTGCCGACTAGGACAAGGACCAGGAGGACCGCCAGGGCCACCGCCAGTGCGCCCATCGCGGTGGGATAGATCCGCGACGGGCGCGGCCGCGCGGAGCCAAACGAGGGCGGCGACATCGATGCCGGGGGCTCGCCGATCACGCCCCGCAGCTTGTCCCGGAACTCGTCTTCACGCATCCGCGTTCACCTCCGGGACCTCGACCCGCAGCCTGACCAGCGCGCGGTGCACCCTCGCTTTGGCCGCCTTCTCGCTGACCCCGAGCACGCGGCCCACCTCGTCGAAGGGCAGGTCGAGGTAGTAGCGCAGGACGATCGCGAGCTTCATCTGCGCAGGCAGCTTGCCCAGCGCCTGGCGAAGGTCCATCGCCTCCTCATCGAGCTGGGTCGGGGCGGCCTCCTCAGCCGCCGGCCTTGCCTGCCGCGCGATCAACCACCAGCGATTGCGCCGGCGCTGCCGGCACTCGTTGGCGACGATGGTCAGGAACCAGGCCCGCGCGTTGGAGCCCTCGCGGAAGCGAGGGAACGCCCGCCACGCTTTGAACGTCGCCTCCTGCACCGCGTCCTCCGCTTCATGTCCGTTCTGCAGCATTCCGTACGCGAGTCGCTGGGCGGCCGGAACCAGAGGAGCCACCAGGTCCTCGAACGCGCGGTCCGGATGAGCCTCGGCGGCCACCTCCAGCGCCGTCACTCCAGCTTGTTCAATGCGCGAGGTGGGCAAATCGTTGCGGCCCGGCTCTCCCGCTTCTTGCGCGATCAGCCTTGACCCGAGCTCAGGTCGACACGACTTTGATAGACCCACTTTCCGTCGACGACTTTGTAGAGCGTCATCAACGGCGTCGTGGCGTCTCCGCTCGAGTTGAACGTGTACGTGCCGGTCGCGCCCACGAAACCCCGGGTCTGGGCGAGCGCGTCGAGAACCTGCTGCCGAGTTGGAATGCCGCCGTGATTGGCATCGACCGCACGCTGGATGGCGTCGATCAGGATCAGCGCGCAGTCATAGGTGGCGAACGTGAAAAAGCCCTGCATGCCGGTGCGCGGAAATCTCTGGTGGTAATCCCGGACAGCCTTCACGGCTGCGGCGCTCGTGCTCAACGTGGCGTCGACGTCACCTCTGGTGCCGACCATACCGTTCGCGTTCGCGCCTGCCTGCTTGAGGCAGTCGCGGCTGCCGGTGAAGCCGTCGGTCCCGGCAAAAAGCATGTCGGCGGACATCTGCCGCCGAGCCACACAAATCTGGTCGTCGACAGAGCCGAGGGCGTACACCACCTGCGCGCCGCGGCGCGACGCCTCGGCGAGGAAATCACCGAACTGGGTGGTGCCTGGTGCCAGCTCCTCAGAGAAGACAAGGCTGCCCCCGTTGCGGGCAAGCTCAGTCTCGAAGCTGTCGAGATACAGCGCTCCGTCGTCGCCCCACTCGTTGATCGCCGCGACCAGCGGGTTGCGCAGCGTCGCGGTCAGGTAGCGCGCCATGGCCATGCCCTGCAGCAGGTCAGGCGGCGCGATCCGGAAGAAGTTGTTGGAGCCGCTGGGCCGAAGCTTGTCGGCCCGGTCAAAGCACGCCGGCACCGATCTGGTCAGGCAGCTGTTCGTGGTCGCAGGGCTGATCAGAGCCAGCGGCACTCCGTTGGTCTCGGGGATCTCGTCGCGAGCCATGTAAGAGACCCAGGGGCCGATGACACCCAACACTCGCGAGTCGTCGATCATCTGACTGACGTTCTGGATCCCTTTCTCGGGCGTCGCCACCCCGGCAACCGCGTCGTCGAGCGACCAGTAGCCGAGCCGGAACCGGCCGATGGTGGGATGCTGTTCGACCGCGAGCTGGATGGCCTGGGCCGCGGGAACAGTGTCGCCGAAGAAACCACTGATTGGAAAATCGCTTCCGATCAGGATGTTGGCCTCCGGCGTGGTGGGCGGCCCAGACTGGCAGGCCGTGATCGCGACGACCAATCCAATCGAGGCCGAAAGCAGGACCGATCTCAAGCGTGCACTCCGACGATCTCCCGGATCCGGTGGTTGATCGTGTCGGCGACGAAAAGATGTCCGCTCGCATCCAGGGCGATGCCCTCGGGCGCCCGGAATTGAGCGTCGACCGCCTGCCCTCCGTCGCCGGCGAAACCGGGTTGCCCCGTCCCGGCCAGGGCCTCGATGACGCCTGATGGCGTTACCTCGCGGAGCCGGTTGTTCCCCGTGTCCGCGATGTAGATGGTGCCGTCGTGGCCGATCGCCACTCCAAACGGAAAGCTCAGCCGAGCGTTGGTCGCGAGTCCCCCGTCCCCGCTGTCGCCGTAGTACTTGCCGCTGCCGGCGACGGTGGTCATGATTCCGCGACCGTCCACGCGACGGATGCGGTTGTGGCCCGCGTCCGCGATGTAGAGGTCGCCAGTCCGCTCGTCGATGGTGACGCCGGCGGGACGCAGCAACACCGCGTCCTTCGCGGGTCCCGGAAGATCCAGGTCGGCGGCCTTGCCCGAACCCGCAACCACCACTGCGGCGAGCTGGCCCGGGACGTACTTCCAGACCACGTTTCTGTCCCGGTCCGCGACGTACACGTCGCCGTTTCTGGCCACGGCCAGGCCGCCGACGGGCGGGGGCCAGAAATTCGACTTGCCCGGATTGGCCGAGCCCAGGTTCACAACGAGGGTCAGCCTCGTGCTGGCTTCAACCCGCCACACCTCGAGAACGCCGTTCGGGGAGATGGTCAGGATGTAGACCAGTCCGTTCGAATCCACGGCGACGTTGCTGGCGTTGCCAAGGTTCACGGCCTGGGCGAGCTGATCCGGGGCGACCGGAGTTTTGCTGAGTGGATTGCCGGCGTAGGTCGTGATCTTCCCGTTGGCTTCGACCCGGCGGATGCGCTCATTGCGGTAGTCGGCGATGTAAAGGGTGCCGTCGGGCGCGACCGCGACGTCGCTCGGAAGCGAGAGCAGCGCGTTCTTCGCAAGACCGCCGTCGCCGCTGTAGTCGCCCAGCAACGGGAAACTCCCGCCGACGTCCTCGGCGCCCGCGATCGTCGCCACGGTTGGCCCGGTGGGCGGAATGACGGCCAGGACGATCGTGGCTTCCAGCGCGACGAGGAGCACCGCGGCCAACCACACCTGGCGTCGCGAGGGCGCCCAGCTGAACGGCCACCAACGCGTCCTCGGGCCTGCGCTCGGAGCGGGGGCTTCGACTGTCCCTTCCTGGCGGACGACCCAGGCGGCGACCTGCGCCCGCGTGTTCACCTCCAGCTTCTCGCGGACGTGCTCGAGGTGTCCGTCAACAGTTCGCTCAGAGATGAACAGCCGCGCCGCGATCTCCCGGTTGGTCAGGCCGTCCGCGACCAGGCGCGCGATCTCGAGCTCGCGCCGGCTCAGCTGCACCTTGTCGTGTTGGGCGGAGTTCGCGGTCATGGCGTGGCCGTATTGAACTCCAAAAACGGGTACATGGACCGGGTACCTGAAGGGGTACCGAACGGGTCCTTTGCCCGCTGGTCGGGCTGCCTGGTGATGCCTAGCGTCGTGGCATCGGAGCGGCCACCCCGGCAGCTCCATCGCCTTCAAGGAGGCAAACGCCATGGATACTCAGCGGAACCTACGCACTCTCCCGACTCGTCCACTGGTCCTGTTGGTTGCCGTCCTCTGCGCCCTCGCCATCGGGCTCACCGGCTGGTACGCGCTCGCCGTCAATGCGCCGCACCGCGCAACCGGCGGAGCTGTGACATACGTCGGCGGATTCCCGGGACCCGACGCGCGCGATCGCAACGATCGGTTGTCGCAGCAGTCGCCCAACCCGGAGAGCACTCACGGTCACTGAGATGGCAGCCTGGGAGTGGGCCGGGAGTCCTTTCCGGCTCACTCCACAAGGCTCAATGCTTCTAGCGTTGACCCATGCCCGAAGGCGACACCATCTGGCGCACCGCCGCGACATTGCGAGAAGCGCTCGAGGGCAAGCGCATCGAGGTCGCCAGACCCGACGCGCTGAAGCGCTTCGCGGGCCGCACCATCACCGAGGTCAAGCCCGTCGGCAAGCATCTCTTGATCCGTTTCGACAACGGTCTCGCCATCCACTCGCACATGCGCATGCAGGGCGCGTGGCACGTCTACAGGCGCGGCGAGCGGTGGCGCCGCCCCGCCTGGCAGGCCAAGGCGGTGCTCGAGACCGCGGACGTCGTTGCCGTCTGCTTCTCGGCGCCGGTCATCGACCTCGTCCGCGACGAAGCCACGAAAGTCGGCCACCTCGGCCCGGACATCCTGGCCGACGGATGGTCCGTCGACGATGTGATCGCCCGTGCCCGCCAGATGGGCCCCAGGCCGGCCGGCGAGCTACTGCTCGACCAGCGTGTGACCGCCGGGATCGGCAACGTCTACCGCTGCGAGGCGCTCTGGCAGTGCAAGGTCAGCCCGTTCAAGCCGGTGAGCGAGCTGACCGACGACGAGCTGAAAGGTCTCTTCGAGACGGCCCGGCAGGCCATGCGAGCGAACTTGCAGGGCGGCCCGAACCGGCGGTTTCCCGGCTACGGCAGTGGCGCCGTCCACGCTCGCAGAGGCCGGCCGTGCCCGCGGTGCGGAGCGAGGATTCGGGTTCGGGCGCAAGGGGAGCAGGCCCGGCTCGTCTACTGGTGCCCAGCGTGCCAGCCCTAACCCGGACGTTGACCTAGCGCAGCTTTGAAACAGGCAACGAGGCTTCTGGTCATCAGCCGGAGCTCCGGCAGCGTGAACCCGGAGGTCGAGGAGAAGCTGCGGAGGTCCCTCGCCGACCACCTCGTCGTCGACTTCAACCCCGGCCAGGACCTCGAGAAGCTCATCACGCCCCAGGCGCGCATCGTCGTCGCCGGAGGCGACGGCACCGTCGAGTTCATGGTCCGCAAGTTCGCGGAGACCAAGCACCCGATCGGGATCATCCCCCTCGGCACGTTCAACAACCTCGCCCGGGCTCTCGGCCTGCCGATCGAGCTCGACAAGGCGATCGAGGTCGCGCGCAACGGTCAAGCGCGCGCGATCACGCTGGGCCGCGTGAAGGACCACATCTTCGTCGAGGCCTGCGCGATCGGACTTTTCGGCGAGACCATCGCCCTCGGCGAATCGGCGAAGGACATGGAGTTCGGCAAGCTTGCCGCCAGCCTCAAGGACGTCATCGCGGCAAAGCGATTCAGATACGAGCTGAGCGGTGACCTCAACGGCGTCGGTTCCGCGATGTCGCTCGTCTTCAGCAACACCGCGTCGATCGGCCAACTGCCGATCAGCGACTCGACGCCGATGAAATCGTTCCTCGAGTTCTCTGTCAACGCGGGCAGCACACGCGTCGACATCGTGGCCCGCGCGCTCAAGTCGATGGTGCTGCAGCGGCACGAGGAGAGCGCCGCGCAGATGTTCCGTTTCCAGCGGCTCGAGGTCAAGACCAGACCGCGGGTTCGCGTGTACGCCGACAACATTCACGTGGGGAGCACTCCGGCGACGGTCAGCGCCGACACCAGCGCCGTCAAGGTGCTGCTGCCAAGATGAGCGCGTGACAGTGGGCGATAGTCTGGACTAACGCCCTCTTCGTCGCCCGTAATGCGGTGATAGTCCGGACTATCGACGGGCGCGGCGCCGCGCGGCTGCCGTCGCCCTGATACCGCTACGCTGGGTTTCGGCAAAGGGTGTTGCCTGACGACCGATGATGTCCGCGGTGTGGCTCGCGAGCGAGCCGGCGCTTCTGCCCAGCCGCATCCAGATGGCGTTCACCCTGGCGTCGCACGTCCTTCTCGTCCCGCTTGGTGTCGCGCTGCCGTCCCTCACGCTCCTGATGGAAGGCATCGGACTCTGGCGTAAAGACCCCGTCGCGATCAAGATCGCGCGCCGTTGGTCGGTCGTGATGGCGGTGCAGTTTGCTGTCGGCGCCGTCACCGGCACGATCCTCTCCTTCGAGTTCGGGATCCTGTGGCCGCGGATGATGGGCCGATTCGGCTCCGCCTTCGGCCTCGGCTTCGCCATCGAAGGCCTGGCCTTCTTCCTCGAGGCGATCTTCATCGGCATCTACCTGTACGGCTGGAATCGCCTGCCGCCGCGGCTCCACTTCCTCCTCGGTCTGGTCCTGCCGCCGACCGGGCTGGTCGGCGCGTTCGGAGTGCTCGCCGCCAACGCCTGGATGAACACGCCCGCCGGCGTCACCCTCGAGGGAGGCAAGCTCACAAACGTCGACGTGCTCGCGGCGCTCTTCACGCGCGCGCTCGGCTACGAGTTCTGGCACTTCGTGATCGCGATCTTCATGACCGCCGGTTTCGTGGTCGCGTCGGTCTACGCCGTGGCGTGGCTGCGCGGCCGGCGGGACCACTACCAGCGCCTGGCTTTCGCCGTCCCGTTCACGGTCGCGGCGCTGCTGACGCCGGTGCAGCTCGTCGTCGGCGACCTCTCCGCCCGCGCACTGACCGAGGACCAGCCCGCCAAGTTCGCCGCCATCGAGATCACCTGGCAGACGCGCGACCACAACCCAGAAGTCATCCTCGGGCTGATCGACGACTCCGGCAGCGTCCGCCTCGGGATCTCGGTGCCGTCGCTGGACTCGCTGCTGGTCGGCTACTCGCCCAACGCGGTGGTGAAGGGCCTAACGAGCTTTCCGAAAGACTCACGGCCGAGCACCGTCGAGGCGAACATCGCGCACCTCGCCTTCGACGTCATGGTCGGCCTCGGCAGCGCCGGCGCGCTGGTCGCCCTGTGGCACCTCTGGGCGCTGGCACGCAGGCGCCGTCCTCCCGACTCGGTCTGGTTCTACCGCCTGGCCGCGCTAGCGGGCGTGGGTTCGTACGTCGCCGTCGAGGCGGGCTGGGTGACGACCGAGGTGGGGCGGCAGCCATGGATCGTCTACGGCCTGATGCGCGTCTCCGACGCGGTCACGAGTGCGCCCGCATCTTTCGTGTGGACGATGCTGGCCACGCTGGTGGTGGTCTACGCGCTCATCGCCTACTTCTTCATCTCGCTGCTTCTGAGGCTGGCGGCGAGGTGGAAGAGGGAGGACCTCGGCGAACCCTCCGCCCCCGAGGTGGGCGTGCCGTACGGCCCGCGGCCGGGGAAGTTCTCGGCCGATGCCTGAGCTGATCGCCTTCGTCCTCCTGCTCGCGATCACCGCCTACAGCACGGCCGGCGGCGTCGATTTCGGCGCCGGCATCTGGGACCTGCTCGCCGGCGGCTCGGAGCGTGCACGCAAGGCGCGCGCGCTGATCGACCACTCCATGGCGCCGGTCTGGGAGGTCAACAACATCTGGCTCGTGCTCGCGATCGTGCTGTGCTGGACCGGCTTTCCGCAGCTCTTCCAGCTCGTGTTCGCCGGCCTGTACCCACTGTTCACCTTCGCCCTGGTCGGGCTCATCCTCCGCGGCGCGTTCTTCGCGTTCCGCCACATCGCGGACCAGCCGCGCGCACACCGCGCGGCGGACCTCGTGTTCGGCCTGTCCTCGGTGCTGACGCCGTTCTTTTTCGCCGCGTCGCTGGGCGCCATCGCCTCGGGGCGGCTGGTGCCGTTCAGTCCGATGTCGATCGCCTTCGGGCTCGTCTCGGTCGCGGCGACAGCCTTCAGCGGCGCGTCTTTTCTCGTCGGCGACGCCCGCCGCTACGGGGCGGAGGACCTGGTTGGCTACTTCCGCCGCCGCGCGGTGGCCGCGGCGCTGCTCTTGATCGCCGTGGGCACAGGCGCGCTGGCCACGATCGGCCTGCAGGCGCCCGACCTGCTGAGGTCGATGCTGACGGGCAAGGGCGTGCCGTTCGCGCTCGTCACGATGGTGTTCACGCCCACCGTCGCGTTTCTGCTCTGGCGCGGCATCTACCGCTGGTATCGCGTGCTGACGGTCGCGGCCGTCGGGTCGCTCGTCTTTGCCTGGGCGTTCGCCCAGTCGCCCTACCTGGTCCCGGGTCAGCTGACGATCGAGCAGGCGATCGCCCCGCCGTCGGCGCAGGTCCTGCTCCTGATCGTGACCGCCGTCCTGCTGCTCGTGATCGCGCCGGCGATGGGGCTGCTGTACTACCTGGACCAGAAAGGCGCGCTCGAGTCCACCGAAGGCTGACGCCGGTCAGCCGCGTTCCAGGAAGACCACCTGGACCGGCGCCGCCAGCAGCGTCCGCTGCTCCAGCTGCAGCCGCGCGAAATAGTCGCTTGCCATGTGCCGGGCGAACGATTCCTCGCTCTCGAACCGCTCCATCAGGAGCAGCGTCCGGGGGTCGGATTCAGGCCGGTGGAGGCTCGAGCCAAGCGCGCCCGGAAGCCGCAGCGTGGCGGCTATGAACTCTCGCGTCGCCAGCTCCAGCCGTTCTTCCATCCCCGGCCTCGCGAGCATGGTGACCACCAGGACGACGCCGCGCTTTCGTTCCAACTCGTCGGTCAGCTCCCACGCCGAGACGAGCGTTTCGGTGCGGACATGCAGCTCGACGGACTCGAGCAGCTTGTCGAGCTCGGTGAGATTCACTTGAGCAGCTCCGCGAGGTGAACCCTCGCCCGGTGGAGGCGTTGATGAAAGGCCGCGCGGCTGATCCCGAGCAGCTCCATGCACTCCTCGGTCGTCAGCGCGCGGCCGTAGTGGGTCTCGAGCAGCGTGCGCTCGTCCGCGGAAAGCATTTCCAGCGCGGCCCGCAGGCGGTCTCGCAGGTCCTCGCGCGCAGCCGGAGCTCGGCGCTCGGTCTCCGAGCCCGGAATGCGTGGCGGCCGGCCTTGCTCGGCGCGTTCGCGTCGCACCCAGTCGACGGACGCGTGATAGACGCTAGTGGCCAGGAAGGCGACCAGGCGGTCGGCCTCGCGCACGCGCGGCGGCCGCTCCAGCCACCGGCCGAGCAACCCGGACACCACGTCCTCGGCGATGCCGGCGCCGCTCACGTATCTGCGCGCGAACGCAACCATCCGTGCGCCGTGGTGCCGGTAGAGCGCCGCGACGGCCTCCGCCTCACCCCGGGCCAGCCCGCCGAGGAGCTCCTGGTCAGATATCAAATCCCTCTCCTGGATGACGCGCAGCGCTGACACCTCTGTCAGCGCCTCGCGTCTACTTGGGCATGAAGAAGTATCTGTTCGTCGTCTACGGCCCTTTGGCCGACACCGAGGGAGACCGCGCCGCCGGCATGGCCATGATGGCCGAGTGGTACGGGTCCTTGGGTTCCGCCGTCGTCGACCCCGGCGCCCCCTTCACGGCCGCCCGGACCGTGTCCGACGGGTCGGTCGGGAACGCGATCGGGCCTAACGCGACCGGTTTCAACATGGTGCAGGCGGACTCGATGGAGGCGGCGACCAAGCTCGCGGCCGCCTGCCCCCTCCTCAAGCACGGTCGCCAGGTGACGGTCTTCGAGCTGCTGCCGATGTGAATCAGCGGCCTGGCGGTGAGAACGGCAGCGCCACCTTCACTCAAACCGCGCCTAAGATCACGTGACGATGCACGAGCACAAGCAGCCGAAACCGCCAAAGGAGCTGTCCGGCTACCTCGACGCCATGGCCCGCGTCATGTTCCAGACGGGAATCAGCTGGCGCGTCGTCGAGGCGAAATGGCCCGGAATTCAAGAGGCCTTTGGGGGCTTCGACCCGGTGCGGACCTCGAAGCTGAAGCCAAAAGACATCGACCGGCTGATGGGCGACACGCGCGTGATCCGCAACCGCAAGAAGCTCGAAGCCATCTCCTCCAACGCCGGCCGCATGTTGGAGCTCGACGCCGAGTACAAGGGCTTCAAGAAGTACCTCGATTCGCTCGGCGATTTCGACTCGACCAAGAAGGCGCTGCACAAGGAGTTCGCGTACATGGGCGACTCCGGCACGTGGTTCTTCCTCTGGATGGTCGGCCGCAACGTGCCCGAACACGAACGCATGGGATGAGCTGGACGACTCTCGCCCAGTGATGCAGACCGGCGCCGAGCAGACCGACGCCGAGCGCGCGTCCAGGCTGATGCAGGCCGTCGGCAACCAGTACGGGATGCTGCAATCGGCACGGGGCGCAACCATCTCCGAGAGCTCGTCTCGCTCCAGCCTGTATCTCACCACCGTGACCGGAGCGGTGGTCGGGCTTTCATTCGTGGCACAGGCCTCGAAGTTCGGTGAGTCTTTCTTTGTTTTCGCGCTCGCGATCCTGCCCGTGGTGTTTTTTCTCGGCGTTGTTACCTACTACCGGACGGTGCAGACGGGTATCGAGGATGTGATCTACGCCCGGCTGATCAGCAAGATCCAGAAGTTCTACCGCGAGATCGATCCCGCGCATGCAGACCTGTTCCATGAATCCTCGGTCGACCACGTCGGTCTCGCCGGTCTGGGCATGTTCGCGCTCAAGTGGCAGCAGTTCCTGTCGGCCGCCGCCGTGGTGGCGGTGGTGAACGCCGTCGTCGGCGGAGTCTTCGTCGCGCTAGCGGCCGGCTTCGCGTTGCAATCCTCGTCTCCGCTGCCTTCGATCGGCGCCGGCGCGGCCGCTGGCGCGTTGATCGCATTCGCATTTCTCCGTCATCAGTGGGTGACCTGGATGCACGTGGCCAGGGCCTTGCCGATGCAGCGGTCGGACTAGCGGAGATGAACGTGCTGGCGAGCTGGCACGACTACTTCGTCGTCGTGGGCACCGGTGCGGCGGCGCTCACAGGCCTGGTCTTCGTGGCGATGACGCTCCACCTCGAGGACATCGTCCACCACCCGGTCCACCGCCACCGCGCGCGCACCATCCTCACCGGCCTGACCGCCGTCTTCATCCGCTGCGCCCTGGTGCTCATGGGCAACCAGTCGGAACAGGCCGTTGCGCTCGAGCTCTTCGCCGTCCTGATCGTGGTCGAGGTCGTTCTCTACAGGAGCACGCGCGACGCCCTCAATACGGCGGACACGTCAGTGCTGCTGCGCGCCGTGGGCAGCTTCGCCTGCCTCGTCATCGAGCAGGTCGGAGCCGTGATCCTGTTCGAAGGCGTGGCGTGGGGTCTCTACCTGGTTGGCCTCGGGATGATGGCGTCGTTCTTCTTCATGGTGACAGGCGCCTGGCTCCTGCTCGTGGGCGTCGAGTCGTCGCAGTCGGCTTCAACGCTCAGCTCTTCTGAGCCGCGCTGACCTCGTCTTTCTTCTCAGCCGCTGGTTCGGCCGCCTCGATGATCTCACCCTCGATCGTGATGTCGACCTCGTTGCTCACCACCAGCCTGCCGTCGCGGATGGCGTCGAAGTTCATCCCGAAGTCCTTGCGGTTGATCCGGGTGGTCGCCTGGTAGCCGATGCGGTGACCCATCATCTCGGCGTCGTTGAGCTCGCCGAACCTGACCACGTCCAGCGTGACCGGCTTGGTCGTGGCCTTGATCGTCAGGTCGCCGGTGACCTTGTAGCGGTCGCCCTCGACATGCTCGACCTTGGTGCTCTTGAACGTCATCGTCGGGTACTTGTCGATCTCGAGGAAGTAGGAGGAGCGCAGGTCGTTGTCGCGCTGGTCGTTGTGGGTGCGAATGCTCGCCGCGTTGATCGTCGCCTCGACCTTCGAGCGTGACGGGTCGTCCGGGTAGATCTCGCCACTTGCCGCGACTTCGTGGAAGTTGCCACGGACGGTCATCATCCCGAAGTGCTTGGCCGAAAACTCCACCTGGGTGTGAAGCGGATCGAACTTCCAGGTTCCCATTGCTTGTTTCTCCCTCCGCAGAGTACTTTCCAGCCGAAACTCAATGGAGCCTCCATTTATTTCACCGCAAACGGGTCGTAGACTTCCGCGCGAGGTGAGCGACGAGTTCGTTCCTGGCCTGCGCCACCGGTCCGACGCGCACGAGCTTTGGGCCCTCGTCGTCGAGTTCCTGGCCGACTGGGAGGACCGGATGAACCAGGCCGCCGGCGCCGCCGACCTGTCGCCGGTGGCTGCGTGGGCGCTCGTCCAGCTCGACCCTGACCACGCGATCTCCCAGAAGGAGCTCGCCGC
>Ga0207646_10000145_pt1 | contig 96479 bp, 103 predicted proteins | sample KBSK5502metaG_FD_184343 | JGI IMG/M metagenome (GOLD analysis project Ga0207646, IMG submission 184343) | Corn, switchgrass and miscanthus rhizosphere microbial communities from Kellogg Biological Station, Michigan, USA - KBS K5-50-2 metaG... | ecosystem: Host-associated > Plants > Roots >... | reverse complement strand
GCGGGTGAAGCGACGAGCAGCGGAGCGAGTGCATCTGAACGACTGCATGAGCGAGCAGCGGAGGAGCTGAACCCGCAGATGGGCCGCATTGGGCGCCGAAGATCCGGCGACGGGTTTTCCGGCCGCGTCTCTAGACCCTCAGTGAGGGCCGCGCGATTCCGCGTCCTTCGACCGCTTCAAGAACTCCTCGGCGGCGGCCTTGTCGCCGCGCAGCTCCGCGACCTGTGCCAGGTTGCGCCACGTCCAGGGCGGCAGCTGCCTGTCGCCCAGCTCCTCGGCGATCCTGATCGCGGCGCGCAGGTCCTCCTCCGCCTCGTCGAGATGGCCGAGGTTTCGCTTCGCTATGCCGCGCGCCGCCCGCGCATCGGCGATCTCCCACCGCGCGCCGAGCTCGGTGAATATCGCTACCCCGCGGTCGAACCAGGGCAGCGCCTCCTCGCCGCGGCCAAGGTCGTCGAGGAGCCGCGCCTTCTGCACCGCCGTGTTGCCGATGCTGAACCGGTCGCCTGACTCCTCCGCGAGCGCGCACGCCTGGTCGATGAGGCGCAGCGCCTCCTCGTAGTCCTCCATCTCGGAGCGGTTGATCGACAGCGCCGTCAGCGCGCGCACGCGCGCCCAGTGGTCCTTGGGATCGACCATCTCCAGCGCGCGCCGCCAGATCTTCTCGGCCTCGTCGTAGCGGTTCCGCGTCCATGGCACCCAGCCCGCGAACAGCAGCGAGCGGACAATCGCCCATTTGTCGCCGAGCTCCTCAGCAGCCTCTAACGACCTGGTGAGCAGGCGCTCGGCCTTGTCGACGTCCGCCTCGAAGTTGATCGCGATGTCGCCGAGGAACCGCAGCGCGAGGGCGAGTGAAAACGGGTCGTGGTGGCGCTCGCCGAGCTCGACCGCCCGACTGAGGGCCAGCGAGGCCGCCGGGTACTCGCCGAGCCAGTAGTGCGATTCGCCCTTGCCCGCGAGGACGCGGGCCTCGCGCGCGGCCCACATTTCCTCCGGCCCCGCCATGGCCAGGGCGCGCTCGTAACGGTCGATCGCCGAGCGGCTTTCCATCCGCCGCCGGGCGCGGTCGCCGGCGACCAGCAGCGCGTCCGCGGCGCGGTCTGGAACGGTGCGGTCGTTCGGATCCAGGTCGAGCGCCGCCAGGGCCGCCAGCTCGAGGTGGTCGGCCGCGATCGAAGGCCGCCCGTTGGCCAGCAGGTACTCGGCGACCAGCACGTGCAGCCGCTCGCGCTCGCGCTTGGGCAGGCTCGCGTAGACGACGTCCTTGAGGGTCGAGTGGCGCATCCGCCACCGCTCCGGCATGCTCGGCTGCGGGTCGCGCACGATGACCTCGCAGTCCTCGAGCTCCTGCAGCTCGAGTGGCGTGGCCTCGGGGTCGACGACGGCCAGCTCGCTCGGGTCGAAGGCGTACTTGAAGACAGACGCCTTGCGCGCGAGGTCGCGCAATCGCGCCGGGAGCGCGTCGATCCTGGCGCTGACCACGGCCTGGACGGTCGGCGGGACGGCGTGCACGCCGTGGCCGTCGGCGCCGGCCGGCGGCATGAGCATGCCGGTCGTCTCGATGATGAAGAAGGGGTTGCCGCCCGCCCGCTCCGCGATCTCGATGGCCGCGACGTCGCCGATGCGGCCGCCGCCCGCCTGCCGCGCCAGCTGCACCGACTCGTCGCGCGACAGCACCTCGAGGCGGATCAGCACCGAGTTGCCGCTGGTCGCGCCCCACGTGGGCCGCTGGTCGAGCAGCTCGTTGCGGGCGAGCACGACCACGAGCAAACGCCGCGGTCCGTCGCCCTTGACCCCGAGGCGCTCGATGAGGTCGAGCATGGGCGCCTTGAGCGCCTGCGCGTCTTCGAAGATCATGAGCACAGGGTGGTCGCGCGCGAGGCCGTCGATCACCGCGACGAAGCCGGCCTGCACCTCGTGGACGAAGGCCGTCTCATCCTGGCTCTCGCCCAGGCCGAAGAGCTGCGCCAGGCGCTGCGCCGTCCGGCCCGCGGACGATTCGGAGCCGGTCCGCTCGGCCAGGTCGCGCAGCTTCATGCGGATCGTCTCCGCATCGTCTCGCGGCAGAATTCCCGCGACGTCGGCGATGATCGCGGCCGCGGGCGAGAACGTGGCGGTGTCGGTCTGGGCGCGCGACTGGCCGCGCAGGATCATGACCGCCGCGCTGACGCCGGCCGCGACCTCGTCGGCCAGCCGCGACTTGCCGATCCCGGCCTCGCCCGCGACCGTGAGCAGGACGGGTCGCCCGGTCGTGCTCGCGAGGCCCAGGCTCTGGCCCAGGATCGCCAGCTCGGCGGAGCGCCCGACGAACGGGATCGTCCGCCGCGCCGAGCGGGGCGAGAGCTCCACCACCCCGTACGCGTCCAGCGCCTCGTCGAAGCCCCTCGCCCTCACCCGCCGCCGGCGCGAATAGGCGACGCTGGCGTTGGTCAGGAGATAGGTGGTGGGACCGACGAGGACCTGGCCGACCTGGGCCGCGGACTGCAGGCGCGCGGCGGTATTGACCACGGGGCCCGTGACCAGGAGCTGGCCCGTCGGCGAGCGACCGACCGCGGCCTCGCCGGTCTCGATCCCCGTCCGCACCTGCAGCGGCCGGTCCAGGCCGAGCGACTCGCCAAGGCGCCGGACACGGCCGCGGATCGCCAGGCCCGCGCGGACCGCGCGGAGGGCGTCGTCCTCGTGCACGTGCGGCAGGCCGAACACGGCCATCACGGCGTCACCGATGAACTTCTCCGGGCGGCCGCGCAGCGCCGTCAGCTCCTCCGAGGCGGCGTCGAAGAACCGGCCCAGGAGCTCTCGCGCGCGTTCGGCGTCGAAGCGCTGCGCCAGCCCGGTCGAGTCCACCAGGTCCGTGAAGAGGACGGAGACCATCTTCCGTTCCTCGGTCTCGACCAGCGCGCCGACCGCGGCGCCGCAGTTGGGGCAGTAGCGCGCGGCTTCGGGCAGCGGCAGCCCGCAGACCGTACAGGCCCTGATCATCAGGCGAGAATATGCTGCACGCGATGGCCGATCGGAAGCTCGAAGCCCTGGGCAAGGTCCCGCTCTTTGCGCTGTGCACTCCCAAAGAGCTCCGCTTCGTCGCCCAGGAAGGCGACGAGATCGATGTGCCCGCCGGCAAGGTGCTGATCAAGCAGGGTCAGCCGTCGGACACCTTCTACGTCCAGCTGATAGGCGAGTCCGAGGTCAAGGTGGACGGCAGGGTGCGCCGAGTCCTTCAGCCCGGCGACTTCTTCGGCGAGATCGGCATGATCGACCGCGGGCCTGGCACCGCGACGGTGACGACGCTGGCGCCGAGCCACTTCTTCGTCATGAGCCATGCTCAGTTCCGCGACGCGATCAAGGCCAACGACTCGCTCATGGTCAAGGTCCTCCGGGTGATGGGCGAGCGCCTGCGGGACGACCTGGTGGTCAGCCGGGGACAGCCTTAAAGCTCTACTTGTCGAGAGGGATCCAGAACTCGATCGTCGTCCCCTCGCCCGGCTTGCTCTCGATGCTGTAACGGCCGCCCGCCATCAAGGCGCGCTCGCGCAGCGCCAGCAGGCCCAGGTGGCCGGGCAGGTTGCTGCGCTCCGCCACGACGAATCCCTGGCCATTGTCTCGGATCACGCCGTGCACACCGCCGTCCTCGCTGTGCAGCGACACCATGACCTCGGTCGCCTGGGAGTGACGCTCGACGTTGCCGACCGCCTCCGCCACCTGGCGAAAGAGCAGGGTGCTGGTGTCGAGGCTCATGTCCGGCGGCAAGTCGATATCCACCAGCGGCTTGATGCCCGCGGAGGCAAGCATCGCCGCCCGATCCTGGATCGACTGGGCAAGTCCGTCCGGGCTTTCCAGGGCCGGAGGCCGGACGTCGAAGACCAGGCGGCGCAGCGAGCTCTCGGTTTGCTCGAGAAGCTCGCGCACCTTCTCTAGTGCGTCCGCCTCCCGTCCTTCTGATTGCTCTGATTGCTCGAGCCGAGCAAGCTGCAGCTCCGCGGCCGTGAGCTTCTGCAGCGCGTCGTCGTGCAGCTCGGCCACCAAGCGCTTGCGCTCCTTCTCGATCACGGTGGACATGTTCTTGAGCAGAAGCTGGCGCGCGCCATCGACCTTGGTCAGGCGGTCGACCGACCGGCGCAGCTCCTCTTGCGCCTGCCTCAGGCGCGTGACCAGGCCCGCCGCGAGCCCCGCTTTCTGCAGCACCCATGTGTCCTCGCGCGAGAACCCATCGGGCCTCGTCGAGTCGTAGGCGGCGACCAGGCCGAGCCGTTCTTCGCCTGCCCGCCACGGCACGATGATCGCGCTCGAGACGCCGAGGATCTCGAGCACGTAGTCATGCTCGAGCGGCTCGTCCTTCTTGCCAGTGCGAAAGGTCACGTCGTTGAACACCACCTGGCTCGCGAGGTCACCTCCTCCCGGTTCGCAACGCGTCGGCTTCAAGCGCGACAGGAGCTCGGAATCGATGTGGTAACCGCCCGCGATCGGGGAGAGCGAATGGGAGCCGTCGAGGCGCCAGAAAAGGACCCGGTTCGCCCCTACCAGCTCGCCCACGGTTCGCGCCAGCCGGCTGTAGAAGTCCGGGAGGTTCTCGTCTTTGACCGCGTGGGAGGAGACGGCGGTGAGCACCTGCACCGCCAGCTCGTGGGCGCGCTCGACGCGCTCGACGCTCTGCCACATCTCGTCCCACTGGCTCGAGCCCGCGAGCGCGGTCGCCACCTGCGCCGCGAAGACCTCGAGCGCGACCCGCTCGGTTGCGGAGTACTCGCCCGCCCGGCTGACGGCAACTCCGCCGATGACCTGTCCGTGCGTGCGCAGCAATGCGCCGATGACAGGCCCGCGGACGCGGCCACCTCGTGCGGGATCGCCGCGAGGAAGCAGACCCGCCGCCGCGAGCAGGTCCGCCACCTCGTTCTGGTTGGGTGGCCGGACGCCGTCCCCGCCGCGGGCGAAGAACCTGTCATAGCGGTCGAGCTCGTGGCCGACGCCGCCCAGGGCGACGACGGCCCGCGACGAGCGCGTGAGCGTCAGGGCCCCCTCAGCGGCTCGCTGCGCCACCTCGGCGGCATCGCGCGCGTCCTCCAGGTCGCTCGATGCGCTGTGCAGCCTGTCCAGCACATCGCCCAGCGCCGCGTCGAACGGGCTTGCCGTGGCCAAAGGCCACCTCCCCGGATCGGAACTTAAGGAAAGTTTACGTGCTCATACCGGCCCCCGGGCCCGTCGAGGCCGGACAGGGGCGGAACCGGACATTATGATCACGCCAAGGGTGGCAATGGGATGGGGTAATCCGGGCTCTCACCGATGATCGAGCCGCGCGCTGCGCAGCTCAGTTGGTTTCCGGACCATGGCGGAATGAGAGCCGCCGCCGCGCCTAGAGCGGAGACCCTTTCGTTCCAGGTCAAGGTACGCCCCCGTCCGCCCATCCACGTCTTGATGATCGAGGACGACGGCGCCATTGCCGAGATGTACCGCCTTCAGTTCGAGCACGACGGATACCGCGTGTCCGTGGCAACCACGGGCGAGCTGGCCTTTTCGACCCTGTCGGGATCGGCGCCCGACCTGGTGCTTCTCGACCTCCTGCTGCCCGACCGTAGCGGCTTCGAAGTCCTCGCCGCCCTGAACGAGCGCTTCCCCAACCATCCGCCCGTGGTGATCCTCTCGAACTACGGTGAGCCTTCGATGATCGATCGCGGGCGAGCGCTGGGGGCTATCGAGTACCTGGTCAAATCGCGCGTGACGCCGGCCGAACTCTCGGAGCAGATCCCCGGCTGGGTGGAGCAGGGGCGGGGGCGCGGGCAGCAGGAGTCTTGACCCAGGCAGCGGCCGTTGCCCAGGACCTCACGGCGCTCGGGTTCGTCGCCCTTGGTGTGGCCATGGGCTATCGCTGGTACCGCGACCGGGGCCGAGCCCAGGCGATGCTCGCCGGCGCCCTGATCTCTCTGGGCGCGGTGGCGGCGCTGGGCAGGATCCCGAACCCGCCGGTTGTGCTCTCGATCGTCACTCTCGTCCTTTTCATGCTCTCTGGATTCTTTGTCCTGCTGTTTCGACACGAGTTCGTGCCGCTCCGACCAGCGGTGCTGTACCTGGCGTACGGGCTCCTGGCCCTCGCGATCCTGGTTGGAATCGTCGACGTTGTGGCGTTCAGCAACGCGCCCGCGCTCGTCGTCTCGATCATCGGCATCCTGATCGTCGCGCCGTGGGCGATCTTCGTCGGCGAGCCGATCGTGCGCTTCTGGGTGCAGAGCAATGAGCTGCCCGCGGTGCAGAAGGCGAGGATGCGTTTCCTCAGCGTCGGCTTTGGCCTGCTGATCGCGGTCCTCATCGTCGCGGTCATCGCCGGCAGTGCCGTGCGCAGCCCCACCGCGCTTGTGCTCACCCAGCTGGTCGCCTTGCTCGCGGTTCCGGTCATCTATGTCAGCTTTGCGCCCCCATCGCTGCTGAGGAGGATCTGGCGGCTGGCAGAAGAGAACGAGGTTCGTGCCGCGATGCAGGACCTCCTCATCTTCAGCCCGAATCGGCAAGTGACCGCCGAGCGCGCCGTCTACTGGGCGGTGCGACTGATGGGTGCGACTTCCGGGTTCGTGACCGACGCGGAGGGAAACGTCCTCGCCGCCACCGGCATCGACGCCGACCGTGTGGCGGCGCTCTTGGCGAGCCCTTCTGAGTCCGTCATCTCGGCGCCTCTCCATCTCACCGAAGGCCAGGGCAACCTGGCGGTAGTCGCCGGCACGTTCACCCCGGTCTTCGGCTCTGAAGAGGCCGCGCAGCTAAAGGGCTACGCCACCGCGGTCGCCGCCGGGCTCGAGCGCGTTCGCGTCACCGAGCGCATGGCCGCTCTCGAAGACAACAAGACGCAGTTCCTCAACCTTGCGTCCCACGAGCTGCGAGGTCCGGTGACTGTGATCCGGGGCTATGTCTCGATGCTCGAGAGCGGGCTGTTCGGCGAGCTCAACGATCCCGGCCGCAAAGCAGCCGGCGTGATGGCGGCCAAGGTCTCGGAGATGAACGAGCTGATCGAGGAGATGATCGAAGCGGCCCGGCTCGAGGAAGGCGCGGTCACGCTGCGCGCGGTCGAGACCGACCTGCGCGACATCGCGCGCTCGGCCGCCGGCATGGTGATGCCGCTGCTGGACACGGGTCACAAGCTGGAGATGGACCTTCCGGACCGGCGGGTGCGGGTCAAGGTGGATCCCGACCGCACCAGGACGATCATCGCCAACCTGCTGAGCAACGCGATCAAGTACTCGCCGGACGGCGGGCCGATCACATGCGAGGTCCGCTCCCGCGCGGGGGTCGCCCGCGTCGCGGTCACCGACGAGGGCCTGGGCATCTCCCGCGAGGGCATGGGCACGCTGTTCACCCGCTTCGGCCGGATAGTTACGCCCGAGACGCAGCACCTGAAGGGCACCGGGCTTGGCCTTTTCCTCGGCCGCCAGCTCGCCCGGCTTCAGGGCGGCGACATCACAGTCGCCTCGGTAGAAGGCCAGGGGAGCACGTTCACGCTCCAGCTGCCTCTTGCGGTCGCTGCGGCGTCGGCCGACGGCGCCTCGGACGGGGAGAGGGAGGTCGCGCGACCCGCCGTGACCCCGACGGGGAAGTCGCCGAATACCGATTAGTTTTAGGCTTGACCTCGGTCTGACCTGAGAAGAAGGTTCCGCCTAATTACCGAGCAGGGGTGAATTCATGAGCGGAGTTCGATTACTCGTCGGCACGCGCAAGGGCGCGTTCATCCTCACGTCAGACGGCAGCCGCAAGAAGTGGAAGGTGGGGGGCCCGCACTTCGCAGGTTGGGAGATCTACCACCTCAAGGGCTCGCCTGCGGATCCCGACCGGGTCTACGCCTCGCAGACGAGCGGGTGGTTCGGCCAGGTGCTGCAGCGCTCGAGCGACGGCGGCAAGACGTGGGAAGCCGCGGGTAACCAGTTCCTGTACGACGGCCCGACCGGTACCCATAAGTGGTACGACGACTCGGACCACCCGTGGGACTTCAAACGGGTCTGGCACCTCGAGCCGTCGCTCGACGACCCGGACAGCGTCTACGCCGGCATCGAGGACGCCGCGCTCTTCGAGACGAAAGACGCCGGCCAGACCTGGACCGAGCTCCCGGGTCTGCGCAACTACCCGACCGCGTCGACCTGGGCGCCCGGCGCCGGCGGCCTTTGCCTGCACACGATCGTCCTCGACCCCACGCAGAAGGGCCGGATGTACATCGCCATCTCAGCGGCGGGCGTTTTCCGCTCGGAGGACGGCGGCCAGACATGGCAGCAGCGCAACTACGGCCTGGTCTCGAACCACATTCCCGACCCTGACGCGGAGTCCGGCCACTGTGTGCACCGCATCGCCATGCACCCGGCGCGCCCCAACGTCCTTTTCATGCAGAAGCACTGGGACGTGATGCGCAGCGACGACTGCGCCGACAGCTGGCACGAGGTCAGCGGCAACCTGCCGACCGACTTCGGCTTCGTGATCGACGTCAACGCCAACGACCCGGACACGGTCTACGTGATTCCGATCACGAGCGACTCGCATCACTTCGTGCCCGAGGGCAAGCTGCGCGTGTACCGGAGCAAGACGGGCGGCGACGACTGGGAGGCGCTGACCAAGGGCCTGCCCCAGAAGGACTGCTACGTCAACGTGCTGCGCGACGCCATGGACGTGGACTCGCTCGACCCGTCCGGCGTGTACTTCGGCACGAGCGGCGGGCAGGTCTACGCGTCGCCGGACGGCGGCGACAGCTGGTCCGCGATCGTGCGCGACCTGCCGGCCGTGCTGTCGGTGGAGGTGCAGACCCTGGCGTGATCCAGGTCGTCCTGCCCAGGAACCTGCAGATCCTCGCGGGCGTCGGGCGGGTGGTCGAGGTTCGCGTCGACGGCGAGGTCACCCAGCGCTCGGTGCTCGACGCCCTCGAGGCGGATCACCCCGCGCTCCTGGGCACTCTGCGCGACGCGGTGAGCAAGCAGCGGCGGCCCATGATCCGCTTCTTCGCGTGCGAGGAGGACCTGTCCAACGAGCCGGTCGACACGCCGCTGCCAAACGAGGTCGCCTCGGGCAAAGAGCCACTGCTGATCCTCGGCGCCATCGCCGGCGGCACGACATCCTAGAAGCCGTGGAAGACCAGAGACGCTCGCGGCGATGGTCCTGGTCTACTGCTGATCGGCGCGGTTGTGGCTGTCGCTCCGGAGGCTGCGCGAGCGTGCTCGTCGTGCTCACCGCCGGCCTGCTCCTGAGCCTGTTCAGCGCGGCGGTGGGCATCGGCTTGTCGGTCAGGATTCCTCTCACCCAGGCCAACATCACGCTGGCCGGTTCGGTCGGCAAGAAGGAGAAGGCGCCGGACGCGCTGCCTCCCTACGTCCACGGCAAGCTCGGCGGCAACCAGAACTTCATCAACGGCTCGCAGTCGCTGACGATCTGGGTCGCCGAAGGGACGGTGATCTTCGTGATCGGGCAGCAAGAGGGCGCGCCGCTGATCGACCTACACCTAGAAGCGCGCTAGCGCGCACCACCCTCTCCCCTTCAGTGGAGCAGTCAATTGGCGGGCGCGCCGCGGCGCGCCGTCCTGCCCGCGCTTGGCGCGCAGGGATCGAGGGTGAGGGGTAGCGTCAGGTGTAAGCGGGTCGGACGGGTATCGGCCATGTCTGATCGGTGTGGATCACGTACCGCTGCGTGGCAAACGCGCCGGCCCACAACGGCCAGCACGTCGTCAGCGTCAGGTGGTAGCCGTTCGAGTCCGTGACCAGCGCCGTTCGGTTGTCCGGGTTCACGATCTGGGCCCACGTGACGCTGTATCGGTACTCGCCGTAGCGCGTCTCGAGGTCGACCTCGTCGCCCTTTTTGAGCTGCGGGAAGTTGATCCAGTACACGTTGTGCGCAGCGACGCCGACAGTGCCCGGCTGGCCGGGCCAGCGCGTCGCGGGATAGTGCCCGGGCCCTGAGTACAGGACCCCGCTGTCCACGCCCTCCTTGATCGCGGCGTAGTAGTTGAGCTTCGGGATCCGGATGGCGAAATCGATGCCCCCGACCGGGCGCCTCAGCGCGGGGTCGACGGCCCGCGGTGCGGCGTCGCGGGGGTTGCCGATCGTGTACTGCTGCCACCGCTGGTCCAGCCGGCGCTGCTCGTCCTGGCCCTTCCACATGCCGTAGCCGAAGGTCGCCAGGAGGACTGTGCCCGCGACCATGCACACGGCCCAGAAGACCCTCATCGGGTGCGCCCGGCGCGACTTCATCCCCGCCGATAGAACGCGCGGGCGGGCCTAGATCACGAAGTAAAAGGTCGCTCCATCGCCGACGCCGCCCTCGGCCCAGATCCGGCCGCCATGTCGGTTGACGATCCGCCGGGCGGTGGCCAGGCCGATTCCGGCGCCGGCGAACTCGCTCTGGCTGTGCAGGCGCTGGAAGGCGCCGAAGAGGCGGTGCGAGTCGATCATGTCGAAGCCGACGCCGTTGTCCTTGACGAACACCCGCGTCTCGCCGTCGACCACCTCGCAGCCGACTGAGATCCGCGCCCGCCTCTTCGTGCCCGAGAACTTCCAGGCGTTGTTGATGAGGTTCGAAAGCAGGATGCGCACGAGGCGCCTATCACCACTGACGGTGATACCCGGTGCGATGTCAACCTCCACCTTGCGCTCTGGGCTCGCGGCGTGAAGCTCGTCGACGATCTGCCCGGACAGCGCGCTGAGGTCCAGCTCTTCGCGCCGGATCTCGCCGCTGCTGAGTCGGAACAGCATCTGCAGCCCGTCGAACACCGAGCTCATCCGCTCGCTTGCCTCGCGCATCTTCTTGAGGTTGGCGGTGGTGCGCTTGTCGAGCTGCTGCTCGTTGCTCTCGAGCAGCGTCTTGCTGAGGCCGTCGAACTGCCTGAGCGGCGCGCGCAGGTCGTGCGAAACCGCGTAGCTGAACGCCTCCAGCTCCCTATTGATCGCGGTCAGGGCAATGGTGCGCTCCTCGACGAGAGTCTCGAGCTGCGTCCGGTAGCGCCGCAGCTCGTGCTGCGCGCGGTACAGCTCGACGAATACGCTGACCTTGGCGCGCATGATCGCCGGCACGATCGGCGCGAAGACGAAGTCGACCGCGCCGAGGTTGTAGCCGTAGCCCATGTCGGTCTCGGCCTGGTCGAGCGCGGTGACGAAGATGATCGGCGTCAGCTCGGAGCGCGGCCGCTGGCGGATCAGCTGCGCAGTCTCGAAGCCGTCCATGATCGGCATGCGCACGTCCAGCAGCACGACCGCGAACTCGTTTCGGAGGAGCTGGCGCAGCGCGTCCGCGCCCGACGACGCCTCGACGATGTCCTCCTCGAGCGGCGAGAGGATGGTGCGCAGCGCGAACCGCTTGGTCGCGTCGTCGTCGACGATGAGCACCCCCACCTTCGTCTTTGGCTTGACGGGCGTCGTCTTCTCGGCGGGGGCGTAGCGCACCTTCGTCACCATCTGGTCTTCCGGAACAGGTTGACCCCATCCCGCACCTGCTCGTAGTGGTCGCGATCAGGGCAGTAGACGAGCGACTCGCGCTTGCCGAGCGCCAGGAACCCGCCGCGGACCAGGCTGTCGTAGAGGAGACGGTGCGCCCGCACCTGCAGGGATTCGCGGAAGTAGATGAGCACGTTCGCGCACGCGACCAGGTGGAAGTCGTTGAAGGAGCCGTCGCTGACGAGGTTGTGCCTCGACCAGGTGATGCTGTTCGCCAGTTTGCGGTCGAAGCGGGCCGACCGGCCCGCCACCGTGTAGTGGTCGGACAGGCTGCCCTGGCCGCCGGAAGCGCGGTAGCCGTCGTCGAACCGGCGAACCCGGTCGAGGGCGTAGGAGCCTGTCCGCGCGATCGGGAGCATGTCCTCGTTGGGGTCCGTCGCGTGGACGACGCAGCGATCGAGCACGCCCTCCTCTTCTAGCACGATGGCGAACGCGTACGCCTCCTCGCCCGTCGCGCAGCCTGCCACCCAGATGCGCGTCGAGGGATATGTCCGCAGTATCGGGACGACCTCCTCGCGGACGGCGCGCATCATGTCGGCGTCGCGGAACATGCCCGTGACGCTCACTCCGACCAATCCCAGGAAGCGCTGCATGCAGGCCGCGTCGTGAAGGATCCGGTCCTGGTAAGCCGAGATCGTGCTCACATGCTCCCGCGCCATCGCCGCGTACAGGCCGCGGCGAAGCGGGCTCAGCGAATATTCGCGAAAGTCGTAGCCATAGCTGAGGTAGATGCCGTCGAGAAGCAACTTGATCTCGATCTCCTCGACCTGTGAGCCGGCCCGATCGAGCCGAAGCGCTGATCCCTCAAACCGGCTCACGCCACCAGCCAGGACTTGAGCATCGCGAGCAGATGGGCGTTGTTGACCGGCTTGGCGATGTAATCGGATGCTCCCGCTTCGATGCATTTTTCGCGGTCTCCTTTCATGGCCTTCGCGGTGAGAGCGATGATCGGTTTGTCCACAAAGGGCTTGAGCTCGCGCATTCTCGACATCGTCACGTAGCCGTCCATCTCCGGCATCATCACGTCGACAAGAGCTATGTCGATGTCGCCCGTCTGCCTCAGGAGGTCGATCGCCTCCTGGCCTGAGTCGACGGACACGACCTCCATCAGCTGACGCTCGAGCAGAGCCGTCAGGGCAAAGATGTTGCGGATGTCGTCGTCGACCACCAGGGCTTTCTTGCCGGCGAGCTCGGCGCTCACAGGCTCCGAACCGTTCACCCGCACCTCGGCGCCTGGGCCGTTCGTGGACGCCGCCTCGTCGAGGATGGCCGTGATCTCCTGCCTCAGGCGCTCGGGTGAGCGAGCATCCTTGATCACGATGCTCCTGGCGGCCCTGCCCAGCCTGATCTCCTCCCTGCGCGTGAGGTCCTTCGCCGTATAGACGAGCAGCGGAGTCGACCCGAGCGCCTGCGACGACTGGAGCTCCTCGATGACCCGCCATCCGGACATCCCGGGAAGCCCGAGGTCCAGGACGACGCAGTCGAATGTCTCCTTCTGGAGCAGGTCGAGCGCCTCGTCGCCGGTTCCCACCGAGACCGTGCGTGTGCTGGTGGAGGCCATGAGGTCGGCGATGTACTGGCGCTGGATCGGGTCGTCCTCGACCACGAGCAGCGTCTTCGAGGCTTCGACGTGCGCGGCCTGACCATTTGTCGCCGAGGAGGCGAGGACTTTCGTGTCGTGCTCGGCCGGTTCTCCCGGTTCGATCAATTCCACGCGCCTCGGCTGCTGTGAGATCACGGGTAGGTAGGCCGTGAAGACGCTCCCCATACCAGGCTCGCTCTGGAGGCGGATCTCGCCGCCGAGCAGCCGGGTCAGGTCGCGGCAGATGGAGAGGCCGAGGCCGGTGCCGCCGAACTTGCGGCTGGTCGAACCGTCCGCCTGTGTGAACGGCTCGAAGATCGACCGCTGCTTTTCGATCGAGATGCCGATTCCCGTGTCCACGACCCTGAAAGCCACGACCTGCGACGCACGGTTCAGCGACTCGTTGGAAGGGCTCCAGCCAGAGGTCGCCGGCTCGGCGATGAACTCGACCTTGCCCCGCTCCGTGAACTTGAAGGCGTTGCTGAGAAGGTTGTTCAGGATCTGCTGGAGGCGCTGCGGGTCGGTCGGCATGAACTCCGGCAGGCCGTTGCGAAGTTCGATCTGGAAGGCGAGCTTGGTCGCCTCGGCGACGTGGCGGAAGGTGCGCTCGAGCATCGGCCGCAGCTCTTCGAGCGGCCAGTTGCTGATGTCGAGGGCGACGGTGCCGGACTCGATCTTGGACAGGTCGAGGATGTCGTTGATCAGCTTCAGCAGGTCAGTGCCTGACGAGCGGATGATCGTCGCGTATTCGACCTGCTTGGGCAGCAGGTTGCCGTCGGGGTTCGCCGCCAGCTCCTGGGCCAGGATGAGGAGGCTGTTCAGCGGCGTCCGCAGCTCGTGCGACATGTTGGCGAGGAACTCGGACTTGTAGCGCGAGGTGATCTCGAGCTGAGCCGCCTTCTCTTCGACCAGCGCCTTGGCCGACTCGACCTCCAGCCTTCTCTGCTCGATCTCAGCGTTCTGCCCAGAAAGCTGGCTTGCCTTTTCGGCCAGCTCGTCGTTCGTTCGCTGGAGCTGGTCCTGCTGGCTCTGCAGCTCGGTGGCCAGGGACTGGGACTGCTTGAGCAGGTCCTCGGTGCGGCTGTTCGCCTCGATCGTGTTGAGCACGATGCCGATGCTCTCGGCCAGCTGGTCGAGGAAGTCGATGTGGGTCGCGCTGAATGGTTGGAATGAGGCGAGCTCGATGACCGCCCGCACCTCGCCCTCGAAGAGGACAGGAAGGACGACCAGGTTCGCCGGCGAGCCTTCGCCCAGCCCAGAGTTGATCCTTATGTAGTCACGAGGTACCGACGTGACAACGATGCGCTTCTTCTCCAGCGCGCACTGGCCGACGAGGCCCTCGCCGAGGGCGATCTCCGTCGAGAGGCCCCGGCGCTGCTTGTACGCGTAGCCCGCCTGGAAGGCGAGGTGCGCCCCGCGGCCGTTCTCGGGGACGAGGCCGTAGAACACGCCGTGCTCAGCGTGAACAAGTGGCGCGAGCTCGGACAGGATGATCTTCGACACGGTCATGGGGTCGCGCTGGCCCTGGAGCATGCGGCCGAAGCGGGTCAGGTTCGTCTTCAGCCAGTCCTGCTCCTGCGTCTTCTCCGTCGTCTCGCGGAGGTTGCCGATCATCTCGTTGATGTTGTCCTTCAGGTTGGCGACCTCTCCGGACGCGTCGACGCGAATCGACCGCGTGAGGTCGCCTTTCGTCACCGCGGTGGCCACCTCCGCGATCGCGCGGACCTGGGTGGTGAGCGTCGCCGACAGCCGGTTGACGTTGTCGGTGAGGTCGCGCCACGTGCCGAACGCACCGGGCACGTTGGCCTGGCCGCCCAGCCGTCCCTCGGCGCCGACCTCGCGGGCGACGGTCGTGACCTGCTGGGCAAAGACGGCGAGCGTCTCGGTCATTCCGTTGATCGTGTCGGCCAGCTCGGCGATCTCGCCCTTCGCCTCGAGGGTGAGCTTGCCCCTCATGTCCCCGTTTGCCACGGCGGTCACCACGCGCGCGATGCCACGCACCTGGTCGGTGAGGTTGCTCGCCATCGTGTTGACGTTGTCGGTGAGGTCTTTCCATGTGCCGGCGACGCCCTCGACGTTCGCCTGGCCGCCGAGCTTGCCTTCGGTGCCCACCTCGCGGGCCACGCGGGTCACCTCTTTGGCGAAAGCGTTGAGCTGGTCGACCATCGTGTTGATCGTTTGCTTCAGCTCGAGGATCTCTCCGCGGACGTCGACGGTGATCTTCTTCGAGAGGTCGCCCTGCTGGACGGCCGTCGTGACCTCGGCGATGTTGCGCACCTGGCTGGTCAGGTTGCCGGCCATGATGTTGACGTTGTCGGTGAGGTCCTTCCAGATGCCGGCCACGCCTTTCACGTCCGCCTGACCGCCCAGCCGGCCCTCGGTGCCGACCTCGCGGGCCACGCGCGTGACCTCGTTGGCGAAGGCGTTGAGCTGGTCGACCATCGTGTTGATGGTGTTCTTGAGCTCGAGGATCTCGCCCTGGACGTCGACCGTGATCTTCTTGGAGAGGTCGCCCTGTTGAACCGCCGTCGTGACCTCGGCGATGTTGCGCACCTGGCTGGTCAGGTTGCCGGCCATGAAGTTCACGTTGTCGGTGAGGTCTTTCCAGATGCCGGCGACGCCCTTCACGTCGGCCTGGCCACCGAGCTTGCCCTCGGTACCCACCTCGCGGGCGACGCGAGTCACCTCGCCGGCGAAGGCGTTGAGCTGGTCGACCATCGTGTTGATCGTCTGCTTCAGCTCGAGGATCTCGCCCTGGACGTCCACAGTGATCTTCTTCGAGAGGTCGCCCTGCTGCACGGCCGTGGTGACCTCGGCGATGTTGCGCACCTGGCTCGTCAGGTTGCCGGCCATGAAGTTGACGTTGTCGGTGAGGTCCTTCCAGACGCCGCCCGCGCCACGCGCCTGGGCCTGGCCGCCGAGCTTGCCCTCGGTGCCCACCTCGCGAGCGACGCGTGTCACCTCGCCGGCGAAGGCGTTGAGCTGGTCGACCATCGTGTTGATGGTGTTCTTGAGCTCGAGGATCTCTCCCCGGACGTCGACGGTGATCTTCTTCGAGAGGTTCCCGTTGGCGATGCCTGTGGTCACCTCCGCGATGTTGCGCACCTGGCTGGTGAGGTTGCCGGCCATCAGGTTCACGTTGTCGGTGAGGTCTTTCCAGACGCCGCCAACGCCCTTCACCTCGGCCTGGCCGCCGAGCTTGCCCTCGGTGCCCACCTCGCGGGCCACGCGCGTCACCTCTTTGGCGAACGCGTTGAGCTGGTCGACCATCGTGTTGATGGTGTTCTTGAGCTCGAGGATCTCTCCGCGGACGTCGACAGTGATCTTCTTCGAGAGGTCGCCTTGCTGGACGGCAGTTGTCACCTCGGCGATGTTGCGCACCTGGCTGGTGAGGTTGCCGGCCATGATGTTCACGTTGTCCGTGAGGTCTTTCCAGATGCCGGCCGCGCCGCGCACCTGGGCTTGCCCGCCGAGCTTGCCCTCGGTGCCCACCTCGCGGGCGACGCGCGTCACCTCGCTCGCAAACGCGTTGAGCTGACCGACCATCGTGTTGACTGTCCGCGCCGTGTTGAGGAACTGGCCGTGGAGAGGCAGGCCATCGATCTCGAGCGGCATGGTCTGCGACAGGTCGCCGTTGGCCACGGCGCTGATGACGCGCGCGATCTCGGCGTTCGGCCGCGCGAGATCTTCGGCGAGGTCGTTCACGGCCTCCAGCGTGGTCGCCCAGGCGCCGGCGCTCTGGCGTGAGGCCGCGCGCTTGACCTGACCTTCGTTGCCGACCTGGCGGCTCATTCGGCGGATCTCGCGCTCGAGCCGCTCGTTGGCCTCGATGATGGAGTTGAAGGCGGCGGCCACCTTGCCCGCGGCCCCCGACCAGTCGGTCGGCATGCGGGCGGAGAAGTCGCCCCGCTGCACCGCGTCCAGCACCCGCAGCGCGACCTTGTTGTCGATGACGTCCGATCCGTTCACGTGCGGGGTCGCCTTCCTGGCGGCCGTCTTCACTGGCATGTCTCCCTTTCCTCTCCTGCTAGTCGTTCGTTTCTCCGCTCACAGCGTCATCGGCACCCAGAATTCGATCCTCGTGCCCGCGCCTGGTTCGCTCTCGATGCGGCACCAACCGCCGGCCAGCTGCGCCCGCTCCTTGAGGGCGAGCAGGCCGATGTGTCCCGGCACGCGGACGGACTCGGCGACGACGAATCCCTTGCCGTCGTCGCGAACCTCGACGCGAAGGCCTCGGGCGATGACTTCGGTGACGACCGTGACCCGTGTCGCGCGTGCGTGCTTCTCGACGTTGGTCAACGTCTCGGAGATGTTCTTGAGGACGATCGCCTGGATCGCGGGTGGGATGTCGGTGGGCACGCGGCTCTCGACGTGCGGTTCGATGCCGGCGCGGATGCGCATGGACTCGAGCCGCTCGCTGATGGCGTCGTTCACATCGTTGGGGAGCTGCAGCGGTTCTGGGCTCACGTTGGTGAGCAGCCGGCGCAGTGAGTCCTCGACCTTGCGCAAGGTCACGCGCACCTGGTCGAGGTTGACGGCGTGACGGCTTCCTTTCGCGTCCGCCCGGACTCGCTCCAGCTGCAGCTCCGCCGCGGTTAGCAGCTGGAGGGAGTCGTCGTGCAGGGCGCTGGCGAACCGGCGTCGGGCCTCGTCGCCGCCGGCGGCGATGTTGTTGAGCAGGTGGCGACGCGCTGCCATCGCATCCTCGAGCCGTCCGGCCGTGTGGCCGAGCTCGTTCTCCGACTCCTTGTACTGCCACAGGAGCCCGGCGACCGACCCGACCAGGCGGAGCACCCAGAGATCCTGAGCGCTGAATCCGCGCGGCGCGTCGTACACGGCCACGATGCCGATCCGGCGTTCGCCCGCGCGCCACGGGGCCGCCAGCGAGCTGCCGACGTCGCGCAGTCCCTCGGATCGCCAGATCTCGTCGAGTTCTGGCGATGTTCCTTGCATCACCTCGAGCCGTTCCGCAAAGACAAGCTGCTCCATCGCACCCGCACCGCGGGCGCCCACCTGCAGGCGGGTCTGGTAGATGCGCGAGTCGTGCGCAAACCCAAACGGCGCGGGCTGCAGGGCGAGTGTGCCGCGAGGCCCAAGGCGCCAGAAGGCTGCGCGACGCGCGCCGCTCTGCTCGGCGATGGTGGCGCTGAGGCGGCCGAAGAAAGCGGGTAGGTCCTCATTTGAATCCAGGCAGGAAGACACGGCGATGATCGCCGCCAGCGCGGACCCGTGCGAGCGTTCCAGATGATGGGCGGAGCGCCGCGTCCTCGGACCTACGTCGCCGTCCAGCGCAGGCTTGCCCTCGAGCGGCAGCGCGACTGATTCCACTACTCCCCCCTGGGCGCGATTTTCAATGTAATCAAATCCCGTTGGGGGCGGGCGCGTCACCGTACAAGTGAGGTAAATCCAGCGGCGCCTCACTGTGCCGGCCTCTTGCCAAGCACGGCTGATAAACGCTGGCGCCCGAAAGTAAAGAACCGGGCCCGCACGCTGCGAGCCCGGTCTTTGTTTGCTGGGACTAGCGCCGCCGGTTGCGAAGACCGAGTGCGCCGAGCAAGAAGAGGATCCCGCCCAGGAGGCCGCCCGCGATGGGCGCTCCTGTGGCCGCAAGGGTTTCGCCAGAGCCGCTCGCCGAAGCGGTCGCGCCCGAGACCTTGCCCGTGCCGCCGGGCGTGGTGGTGCCGCCGCTCACCGTCGTGGTCGTCCCACTGACGCTGCCGCTGCTGGCCACGCTGCCCTGGGTCTGAGTGACGGTCGGAGTGCTGGGCACGTTGCTGGCCTGGGAGGCCGTGCTGCCCTGGGTCTGGGTGACCGTCGGAGTGCTGGGCACGTTGCTGGCCTGGGAGGCCGTGCTGCCCTGGGTCTGGGTGACCGTCGGGGTCGAGGGCACGTTGCTGGCCTGGGAGGCCGTGCTGCCCTGGGTCTGAGTGACGGTCGGGGTCGAGGGCACGTTGCTGGCCTGGGAGGCCGTGCTGCCCTGGGTCTGAGTAACGGTCGGGGTCGTGCCATTGGCCGAAGCGTTGCTCGCCGAGACGCTGCCGGAGCTGTTCTTCACGGTCGGCGTGGTCCCGTTCGCGCTCGCGTTGCTTGCCGAGACGCTGCCGGAGCTGTTCTTCACGGTCGGCGTGGTTCCGCTCGCGCTCGCGTTGCTGGCGGAGACGCTGCCGGAGCTGTTCTGGACCGTCGGGGTCGTCCCGTTGGCGCTCGCGCTGCTCGCGGAGACGCTGGCGGAGCTGTTCTTGACCGTCGGCGTGGTGCCGTTGGCTGAAGCGTTGCTCGCGGTCGCGCTGCCGGAGCTGTTCTTAACCGTCGGGGTGGTTCCGTTGGCGCTCGCGGTGCTCGCCGAGACACTACCTGAGCTGTTCTGAACCGTCGGCGTGGTGCCGTTGGCCGAAGCGTTGCTCGCGGTCGCGCTGCCCGAGCTGTTCTGCACGGTCGGTGTCGTGCCGTTGGCTGAGGCGTTGCTCGCCGAGACACTGCCGGAGCTGTTCTTCACGGTTGGGGTGGTTCCGTTGGCGCTCGCGTTGCTCGCCGAAACGCTGCCGGAGCTGTTCTGCACGGTCGGTGTCGTGCCGTTGGCTGAAGCGTTGCTGGCCGAGACGCTGCCCGAGCTGTTGGTCACCTCGGGAGTCGTGCCGTTCGCCGACGCGCTGCTCGCGGAGACGCTGCCGGAGCTGTTCTTGATCGTCGGCGTGGTGCCGTTGGCCGAAGCGTTGCTCGCGGAGACGCTGCCGGAGCTGTTCTTCACCGTCGGTGTGGTGCCGTTGGCCGAAGCGTTACTCGCGGTCGCGCTGCCGGAGCTGCTGGTCACTTCGGTCGTGCCGTTCGCAGATGCGTTGCTGGCCAAGACGCTGCCGGAGCTGTTCTTGATCGTCGGTGTGGTGCCGTTGGCCGAAGCGTTGCTCGCGGTCGCGCTGCCCGAGCTGTTGGTCACTTCGGTCGTGCCGCTGGCTGAAGCGTTGCTCGCCGACACGCTGCCGGTACTCTGCCTGGTCACGGTCGTCGTCGAGCCGCTGACGCTCGTCGCGCTCGCGACGCTTCCGGGGCTCCCCATCACCTCGTGGTCGTGCTTGGCGTTCGTCCGGTCGTCGCCGTTGCCGGTCTTGCCGCCGGCCACATCACCGCGGGAGTCGGAGTTGTTCTCTCCCGTCTCCTTGTGCTGGCCTTTGGTGACCGTGGCCGACATCGCTCGGGAGACGTGCCCGGACTTGCCGCTGCCCTTGCTGTCGCCCGAAGCCTTGGCCGAGCTGTTGTCCGAAGCCTTGGCCGAGCTGACGGTCGAAGCCTTGGCCGAGCTGTCGGTCGAAGACTTGGCCGAGCCGCTGTCCGAAGACTTCGCCGCCGATCCGTCGCTGCCGCCGTGGACGCCGCTATCACCTTTTCCGTTCGCGCTGGCGTTGCCGTTCGCGCCGGCCGAGCTCGACGTCTTGACGCCGGTGTCGGCCGAGCCAGACTTGGACACGCCGCCGCCGGTCTTGGTGTCCCCGCTCGCTTGGCCGCCGCCCCCAACGCTCGACTTCGAGTGGGTGCCGCTGCCCGTCCCGCCTCCGCCCTTGCCGCGGTCTCCATCGCCGTCTCCGCCGCCGCCGATGTGCTGGTCTTCCTTCGCCGTAGGGCTGTCGTGGCGATTCGAGACCGCAGAAGCACTCGTGTGATCGTGTGCTTGGCCCTGGCCATGACCGCTGTCGGCGGCCAGAGCAGGCGACGTACGAGCCAGCATCAGGAGCAGTCCGGCTAAGAGGACAAAGGCGCTGACGATGAGCCGCCGCGCGTGCGCGGGCAGGCTCGACAGATACGCGCCGAATGCTTCCAAATGCCCACCTCCACGTGGAAATGAGCGATTGCCTACCGCCGCAATCCCATGACACCTACCCCGCAGCCCCGGGGGTATGTCGCAGAATGCCCCGCTCAGCGTTCCCTATCAGGGCAATACGCTTGCAATGGAAACGCGAACTGCGTCGCGAGTAACCATGGACCTGGCCACCGACAGGGAAACGGTGGCCGGCTTCGTCGGTGAGCTGCTCGCCGGCAGCGGCTGGGAGCTGGGCCGGATCCGGGCCCGGGGCACCCGCCTGGAGCCGCCTGACTGGTTCTGGACCTCTTTCTCTGTCGCCATCACCAGGGACGAGCAGGAGCGTGACATGCGGATGATCGCCAAGGGCGCCCTCAACCATGAGGCGTGGGAAAAGCTCAGCTCGCGGCTGCTCGCCAGCGGCGGCGGACGGGTCTGCGATCCCGTCAACGGCGTCGGCTATCCCGTGCTGTTCCCCGAGACCCGACACGCCTACTGGTTCTACCCGTTCGATCCGCGCATGTCCAGGCTGCCCGAGGCGGCAGACCCGAAGCAGATGGCCGCCCTCCTGCTCGGACTCGATTACGCATCAGCCTCTGCCGACATGGTCGGCGTCGAACGCGTTCGCTACGTCCCCGAGGTCGGCGCGATCCTCCGCTACACCCTCAACAACGGAGGGCCGCCTCCGCGCATCTACGGCAAGGCTCAGCCGGGGAACCGCGGCTGGCGCACATATAAGGTCGTGGAGCAGCTGTGGGAGGCCGCCGCCCAGTACCCGGGCTACCTTTACCTCCCCAAGCCGCTCGGCTTCGTCGAAGAGTTTGGCCTCCTTCTCGAGGAGGCTGCCAAGGGCCGGCCGGTCAGCAACAACCGGGCGAGCGCGGAGTTCGCCCAGATGGGATACGCCGCCGCCGATGCGCTCGCCGTCATTCACGAGTCGCGGCTCGAGAGCGACGAGCGCATCGACATCGAGACCGAGCTGGAGCGCCTGGATCGGGTGCTCGACCAATTCGCGTACGTATTCCCGAGCGGTCACTTCCTTCTCCGTGACCTGGTCATCCACATGCGTGAGGCGGTCAACAAGACAGAAGAGGAAGAGTGGCTGGCCACGCACGGGGACATGAAGTACGACCAGTTCATGTTCCACAACGAGCAGTTCACGCTGCTCGACTTCGACTACTGGGCGCTGACGGAGACGAGCTACGACCTCGGCAAGTTCTGCGCCTACCTGATCCCCTCGCACCCGAAGGACTGGGCTGACTCGGTCGCCGCCGAGCATGTGCGCGCCGATTTCATCCGCCGCTATCGCGAGCTGCGCCCGCACGCCACGCTCCAGCGGTTCGGCATCTACGAATCCCTGCAGCTGGCCTTGAGGGCGATGTCGTTCATGTGGGCCCAGGTGCCGGACTGGCAGCGGATCGCCGAGACCTACCTCGTTCTCGGGTTCGAGCGTCTGAAGAGCCGGCTGCCCGAATAGAGGCGCCACCTGCGATTTGCGCTTCCTTTTACAGGACTTAACCGCGACTACCTAGAAAAGCCGCCACCGCTCTACAGACTCATGGCCCATGCGGGTCGTGGGGTGGATCACTGGATTCGTCGTCGTGGCCGCGCTCGGCGCGGGACTGTACTCGGCGACGCACCGTCCAGCGGTGCTGACCGCGTCGCATCAGCCGGCGACGAGCGTGTTCGAGGGTGTCCTCAACGACGGGCAGGTCGATCCGCCGCACGTCATTCCGGCGCCCAGCCCGAGCCCGTCTCCAATTCCGAGGGCGGTCGCCAAGCCGCCTTCCGGCGGATCGGCCCCCATACACACGCAGCCGCCGTCGATCGTCATCGGCTCGAGGCAGCAGCAGCTCATCAACGCCGACCGTGCCTCCCGCGGCCTCGGCCCGCTCAGCTGGAGTGGCTGCCTTTACAACGTCGCTGTCGCCAATGCGCGACGAATCGCGGCCCAGGAATACCTGTCGCACACCAACGGTCCGCAGCTGGACCTCGGGTGTCGCCTCGGCAATCACGCCGGGGAGAACATCGGCTACTGGTCGCTGGGCATCAACGACACGCAGCTGAACACGATGTTCATGAACAGCCCCGAGCACTACGCGAACATCATGGGTCCGTATCACTACGTGGCCACCGCCTGGGTCGTCGGCGCGAACGGGTACGGCTACATCGCGGTCGAATTCAGCTGATGTCGCAGGGGAACCCTGCCAGGTTCCCCCTACGTCGCGCCGCTCAACGGCCGTTCGCCGTCGTCTGAGGACCAGTCAGCTGCCGGCCGGATTCGCGGCGCTAACCCCCTCCGGAGCGGATGGGATTAACTGCATCTGCCTTCCAGATACGACGCCTGGAGGCGGTTACGTAACGCGGGTCGCGGCCGGGGAAACCCCGGCCGCCAAATGCAACGTCTCTTGCGGGGGACCTGCCGCCAAATTCAACGTCAGAGCCGAGTTCAGCCCAATTCGAGCTAAACCGGTTTCTCGGGTAGCCCGAATCCAGACGGCGTTTGATCTGAAGTAGCGCTCGAACGCGGGTGTCCGACACCGATCCGAGCGCTCGGAAGGAGGAACGCGAAGGGTGGCTACCGGACCCGCATATCACGGCAGCCAGACAGCTCTGTGGGCCAGGCCGTTCGCGTGGCTGTGGGCCCAGAAGGTGAAGGCCGCCGCCTTGATCGGGGTGATCTTCCTCGGCACGACCTTCTACGTCCTGTGGGCGATCAAGGACCTGCCGGACCCAAGTCAGAACGTGCTGGCCGCGGGCGACGTCGTCGTCCTCGACCGCAACGGCAAGCTGATCGAGGACTGGAGCCCCGCCGGCCACTTCCACATCACGATGACCTTGCAGCAGATGGGCCCCTACGCGCCCAAGGCCGTCCTGGCGGCAGAGGACCGCAACTTCTACAACCACGGCGCCGTCGACCCCGCGTCGATCGCGCGCGCGGCGTGGGTCGACGTCACCAGCGGAGGCGTGAACCAGGGCGGCAGCACCATCACGCAGCAGCTGGTGAAGATCCAGCTACTGACGCCGGAAAGGTCGATCAGCCGCAAGATCCAGGAGGTCGTGCTGGCCGTTGCGCTGGAGCAGCGCTACTCCAAGGACCAGATCCTCGGCATGTACCTGAACCGGGTCTACTTCGGCCACGGCGCCTACGGCGTGGGCGCGGCGGCGAAGACCTACTTCAACAAGGACCCGAAGGACCTGACGCCGGCGCAGGCAGCTTTCCTCGCCGGCATCATACAGGCGCCAAGCGCGTACGACCCCGCGCTTCACTACGACGACGCGTACGTCCGCATGCTCTACGTCCTGCACGGTATGGTCACGACGGGCGCGCTGACCCAGGACCAGGCCGACAGCGCCGCGAACGAAGACATCAAGTCAGAGCTGCACATCCAGAGCACCGCGCGCCAGAGCAAGGCCCCGCACTTCGTCGACTACGTGCTGATCCAGCTCGAGAACCTCTTCGGCTCGGCCGCTGTCCAGCAGGGCGGCATCGTCGTCAAGACGACGCTCGACCTGACCCTCCAGCAGCGCGCCGAGACCGCGATCACAACCGGAACTCAGGACCTGGCGTACCTGGGCGTCAACAACTCCGCGCTGCTCGCGGCCAACCCCAAGAATGGCGACATCCTGGCGTGGGTCGGGTCCGCCGATTACGGCAACGACTCGATCGGCGGCCAGTTCGACGTCGTCCTCTCCGAGCGCCAGCCCGGCTCGTCGTTCAAGCCGTACGTCTACGAGGCCGCGCTGCGCGACCACAAGATCACCTGGTCGACGATCCTCCACGACCGCCCGACCGACTTCAACGGCTACCGGCCCTCGGACTTCGACAACGGCGGCATGGGCGACATCCCCGCGCGCACGGCGATCCTCTACTCGCGGAACATCCCCGCGGTCGAGGTGGGCCAGATGGAGGGGATCACCAACGTCATCGATCTCGCCCACGCGATGGGCGTCAAGAGCCAGCTCCAGCCCTACCTGTCGACGGCCATCGGCGCGAGCGACGTGACCCTTTACGAGCACGTGCAGGGATACGCGACCTTCGCCAACCAGGGACAGAAGGCCCCGCTGCACGCCATCGTCGAGGTCGACGACTCCAGCGGTCACACCGCCTTCAAGTACCAGAACCCGAACAGCACCACGGTGCTCACGCCGGCCGAGTCGTTCGTCATGACCGACGTGCTGAAGGACTACCAGTACACGTGGGGCTTCGGGTGGAACCGCCAGATGGCCAGCAAGACGGGCACCAGCGACAACGGCGACGGCGGAATCCCGGATTCGTGGATCCTGGCCTACAACCCCGACATCGTCGTCGGCGTGTGGGTTGGCAACACGGGCCCGAACGGCAAGGGTGGCTTGATTCGGGCCTACGGCGAGAACGTGGGCCTGACGACCATGAGGATCTTCATCAACGCGCTGCCCGGAAACATGCGCGACTGGTACAGCCAGCCGTCCGGCGTGAAGATCGGCTGCGGCACCGATTCGCGCGATCCGTTCCTGCCCGGCGCGTGCCAGGCGTCGCCGACTCCGTCGTCGTCTCCAAGCCCGTCGCCGAGCGCGAGCCCGTCAGGCTCGCCGTCCGCCTCCCCGTCCCCATCGCCGAAGCCGTCCCCGTCGCCATCGCCGAAGCCTTCGCCGACGTGATCGTGGCCATGAACAGCAACCCGGAGAGCCCGTTTCTGGAAAGCGTGGAGCGCCGGCGGCCCGGCCAGTCGCTGCGCGGGTATGTCGCGAGGACGCTGCCGCACACCTCGACGATCGTGGTCGCCAACCGAGCACCGCACGAGCCGCGCCTTGAGGGCGGGTTCACGCGTGGGGCGGGTGGTGTCATCACCGCTCTGCTGACCTTCGCCGAGGTCGCCGGCGCGGACTGGGTCGCGTGCGCGCGGAACGAGAGCGAGCGTGCGCTGATCGCCGAGCACGGCACGACGTGGGACGCCCCGCTGCTCAGCGGCGCCACTCGCCTTCACTACGCCACTCCGACGGCGGAGCAGTACGAGCAGTACTACTCGGTGATCGCCAATCCGGTGCTGTGGTTCATCCAGCACTACCTCTGGGACCTGGGCAACCAGCCGGTCATCAACGGCCGCATCCACAGGGCGTGGAAGAACGGCTATGTCGAGGTCAACAGGCAGATGGCCCAAAGGGTCGTCGAGGTGGCTCGCGGGCTACCCGGGCGGCCGCTTGTGATGGTCCACGACTACCAGCTCTACCTGGTGCCGCGGCTCGTGCGCGAGCAGCTGCACGGCGCGATCATCCAGCACTTCGTCCACGTGCCGTGGCCGACGCCGCAGTACTGGAAGGTGCTGCCGCGCGAGATGCGCGACGCCATCCTGTTCGGGCTGCTGGGCTGCGACATCGTCGGCTTTCAGACGAGCCTCGACGTGCGCAACTTCCTGATGACGTGCGAGGAGAACGCAGGCCTTGAGGTCGACGAGCGCGAGCGCGCGGTCCTGGTCGACGGCCGCGTGGTCTACGCGCGCGCCTACCCGATCTCGATCGACATCGCCAGCACGACCCGCCTCGCCTACTCCCACGGCGTCATGGTCGAGGAGCGCAAGCTCCGCGACTGGCGGCCGGAGCACCTGATCGTGCGCGTCGACCGCACCGACCCGTCGAAGAACATCGTCCGTGGCTTCCTCGCCTACGAGAAGCTGCTTGCCCACCACCCGGAGCTGAAAGGCCGGGTGCAGTTCTGGGCGTTCCTGCAGCCTTCGCGCCAGGACGTGCCCGTCTACCGCAACTACGTGCGCAAGGTGCGCCACGTCGTCCAGCGGATCAACGCACAGTACGGGGCGGCAGGCTGGCAGCCCGTCCGGCTCGAGCTCGGCGAGAGCGTGCGCAAGGCGATGGCCGCAATGCGCAGCTTCGACGTCCTGCTGGTCAACTCCGTCTACGACGGGCTGAACCTGGTCGCCAAGGAAGGGGCGCTCATCAACCGGTCGGACGGGGTGATCGTGCTGTCAGAGAACGTTGGCGCGCACGAGGAGCTGCATCAGCACGTGCTGTCCGTGAACCCATTCGACATCGAGGCGACCGCGAACGCCATGCACGAGGCGATCGCGATGGGGGCGGATGAGAAGCGGCGCCGGAACGAGGGGGCGCGCGAGGTCGTGCGGACCAACGACATCGCGCGGTGGATCACGCGCCAGGTCCAGGACATCCGGGACCTGGCCGCACAGCCGGGACTCCGCGCCGGCTAGAAACCTCTCGGCCGGAGGCCACTCGAGCGCCGAGCCACCGTCACGTTGCGGTAGAAGATGACCTCGACCAGCCGCGCGATCGCCCAGCCAAGCAAGGCGTAGACCAGGATCGCCACGACGAGGGAAATCTCGAGCAGCGAGTGCTCGTTGCCGATCGCCGGGAGCAGGTTCTTGAACGGCACGAGGAAGAAGTCGCTGACACCGTAGACGAAGGTGGCAAAGCCGGCGAGAGGGTTGGCCCCGAGCAGCTTGAGGACCAGCCGGATCAGCAGCAGTCCGTCGATCACGCCGAAGACCAGGTACACCAGCTGCGTCGCGCGCCAGCCGGGGTTGAACGTGTTGACCACCTCAGATTCCGAGGGCGCCACTCCCGGGTCGGTCACGACCCTGTGCTCGTGAACCTGTCCAGTCCCCGGATCCCGATCGATGTCGGTATCCCTGCGTTCCATTGTGCGTAACTCCTTTGACCGGTTAAAAACGATGAACTGCGGTATCAACGAGAACGCCCGGGCGCTTTTGGGCACCCGGGCGCTGCAGGGGGGAGCAGCCGAGCTCAGACCGAGTTCAAGACGAGGGGTACCAGATGGGCAGGCTGGACAGAGCCTCGTCCTGGTCGACGTCGACGACGGCACCGCCGCTCAAGACGTACTGCCAGGCCACGAGATTGCCGGCGCAACCCGGGTCGTAGGGACCGTAGCCAGGGTTAGACACCTTCTTGTACGAGCCCAGCAGGGACGGCTGGAATGACCAGAGGTCGGAATCCATGGCAATGTTCGGAAGCGTGCTGACCGTGGCGCACCAGGCGGACGCGAATTCACTGCCCGCGGTGCCGTTGCCGTAGTAGACCGGTACGTAGCCGGCCTCGTGAATGCCGTCGTACCAGCCCTCGATGAAGCCCGAGTCGACGTTCGCGGCGCCGGGGCACGCGTCGCCCGGTGGCTCGATGTCGATGGCGATCGCGCGTCCCGCCGGGATACCGAGCCGCTGCGCCGCCGCGACGGCGGCCACCGCGTAGCTGTAGCCCGTGGGGTAGGACCTGACGTCGGAGCAGTTGTAGTCGTTGTAGATCGGAAGAATGCCCATGTGGTAGTCGGCCGCGATCGCGATCTCCCTGGCGCTGATCCCCGGGCACACCGTATCGGTCAGGTAGCGGCCCCAGAAGTCAGGGGTGCCGAGCTTCCTGGAAACGGCCCAGAAGAGGTCGCCGGTCGGGTCACCGATAAGGGCCTTGCAGGAGTCGACACCCCAGAGAAGGTGTGTGGGCTCCACGGGGCCGGACTTCGCCTGGACGTCGACGAGCGGGAGGGCCGCGGGCGCCCCGACCTTGCGCGCGATGCCCTCGATGATGCCGGGCTTGGAGTCCGGGAGAGCGCCGATGTAGGCGGTGTAGACGGGCTTGCTCTGGCCGTCCATCCGCGCGGACACCTGGCACATCGTCCCGGTCTTGCAGGTGTGATCGACGAGGCGCCCCTGCTGGTCGTACACGCCCATCACCCACGGCGTGTTGGTGAGGTCTGCGTTGGCCGTCGCCTTCAGCCAAATGGCGCCACCTGCGCTCGGTCCGATGGATGTGGCTGACAGGCTCACGCCCAGCCAGGTCACGTAGATGGGGGTCGACACGGCCTCTGGCTTGCCGGTGACGTAGCCCACGAGCTTGTGTGCGCCGCCGGTGGTCATCCTCATGGTGGTGGTGCACACGGTCCCGCGGCTGCAGTACGTGACGCGCGTGCCCGTGCTCAGGTCGTAGATCTCGAGCCAGCGCCCGGACCGGAGGACGTCGAGGGTCGAAGTTGCAGTGATGGTGATCGCCTGCCCGGGACCGACGACGGTCTGGTTCGCCGTGATGGCGCTGTTCAGCCAACCGACGCTCAGGTGGTTGGAGGCCAGGGTCGAGGGGTCGGTGGCAGCCGTCTGGCTTGGTGTCGTGACAAAGGCCGCGAACTCGTGCACTCCGGCGCGCGCGGCGTAGTCCACCGAGCACTGGCTGCCCTGGGCGCAGGCGCCCACGAGCGTTCCCGAAGTGACGTCGAATATCTCAATCGCTCGGTCGGTGCTCGTGACGCTCAGGTTTGCGGTCGCGGTGATGGTCGTGGCCTCACCTGCGCGGAAAGCATCCGAATTCGAGGTCAGGGTGAGCTGGTCTGGGAGCTGGACCCCGGACGGATCCACCTGAGCGCTGGGGGAGGGCGGGCGATCACTCGGCCCTGTCGTCACGTCGGTGCAGGTGGCCGCATTGGTGGGCAGCACCTTGCCCGCCAGCGGGACGCAGGCGCCGGTGCCCGGGGGCGTCGATGCCGTGCCCGGAGCTGAGGCCGTCGCGTCGGCCGTGGAGACGCACGCGGCTCCCGGCCCCGAGTCGTGGCACTGTGACATGCCGGTCGGCAGGCTCAGTTTCGGGTTCTGGTCCGCCGCCACGGGCGCATCACAGCTGCTGTCAGGTCCGCAAGTCGATTGGGCGAGGTGGAGAGCCGGCAGGTTGAGCACCGCAGGTGCGGCCGCCAGCGCGACGACGCTGAAATGGTTGGAGAGGGCGAAGAGGACGACGGCCAGGTGGGCTTTGGGACGCGAGCGAACATTCGATAGAAGCTGGCGAAGTGAGCGCACAGGTACCCCCGTTCGGCGCGCGCCCTTCCCAGGGCGGCGCTAAATGACGGAGGCGAAGCTTGCGGTGGCGTGCCTGTGCACCCACGGCATCTGGGTTAATTAGACTCAAGCGATGTGAATCGGCTGAAATCAGCCGTCACACCCGGCTTTTTACAGCGTTGGAATCGCCCGGCGGGTCATCCGCCTCCCAGGACGTTGCCGTACGTGACGCCCAGGACCAGCAAACCGAGCAAGGATAGAAGGACGAGGATGAAGGCCCTCGCGCACGCCTCCATCAACCATGGCGCGTCGCCGGACTCGCGGGGGTTGGTCGAGTCGACGGTCGTCCAGCGCCGTCCGTAGACCCCGGCCCGGACCGAGAGTCCGACCGTGACGAGCGGGATGATCCAGAGGATTGCCATCGTCTGATCCAGAAGAAATACGCGCGGACGCCGAGCGGGTCAGCGTCCGCGCTATCGAGAACAACGCGCGACGAGTCAGATCTCAACAACTCGCCTTCATATATCCATAGAAGGACGCCTGCGGCGGGCCCGCCAATACTCGCGCCGGGGCCTGCGTTCCTTTGGCGTGGGAGTACCGCTGACGCTCCAGTTTTCGATCGCGCTCTTGACCGGGATGGTGGCGGCTACGTTTGTGCCTTCGGTGCGGAGGGCGGTTCCCAGGCCGGCGGAGGTCGTCCTGTGGGCATCTCTCATCACGGTGTGCGTGCTCGGCGTGATGAGCGTGACGGACAAGAACGCGCGCGACCTCAGCGTGGCCGCCTTCTGGGCCGCCGAGCAGGTTGTGAACACGGTCTTCGGACTCCTCCTCGGCGGCGTCGGCACCTGGATCCACGAGCACCGCCTGGCGATCGCCAGCTGGCTCATCGTCGTCGCGGGCGCCGACGTGCTGGCGCTGATGCTGATCCGCTCGATGCGCAGGGCGACGCCCTGGGCTCCGCGTGTCCGCCTGGGCGAGTGGATGGAGCTTCCGCTGTCCGGATCCCCGGGACCGGTTCGCCAGCCGCCGGCCGACGCATTTTTCGGGATCAACCGCAGGCTCGCGGCCGCGACGGCCGTCGTTGCCGCTGCGGCGGTTGCCCACGCGGTCGTGTTCTGGGTCTGGCTGCGCGGCGCCGTGTGGACGCAGGTGGCGTCGATGCGTGGCGATCGCCTGAACGCCCGCTCGCGGATGGAGTCACTGCGGGAAGCGACCGCGCACCTGCACTTCGCGGCGCGCACCTGGTACGAAGGCGCGGGGAGCCGGCCATGAGCACGGTCGTCGACAAGGCGAGCGGGGCCGCCACCTGGACCGCGCGCAAGGCCGGGCGCGGTCTCAAGCCCGCGGTCGAACGCGCCGGCCATGTGATCGACCTTCGCGCGTTGAGGGGCGTGCAATCGCTCGGCTGGTACGGACCGATGGTGTTAGAGCCAGTCGACATGTCGAGTGGGGAGCGCGACAGCCTCCGGGGGGAGCGCGACAGCTTGAGGGGGGAGATGCATGAGGACTCGCAGAGACCAGATTCCCTGGCCTCATAGGCCCAACGGCATGCGGCGGCGCGCGAGCGCCCCGCAGGTCCTCAATAACCGTCACGTCGTCAGGCGGCCGGCCGGCTGGCTTCTTCGCCTGGTCGTGCTCGTGGTCATCGCCGTCCCGAGCCTGATCGTCACGTCGCCGGGTTACGTCGCCTTCGCGGACAAGCTTCCCGACCCAGCGCAGGTGACGTCGGACATTCCCGAAGACACGCTCGTGTACGCGTCCGACAACCGGACGCTGCTCGCAGACCTGCACCCGCCTGGCTACCAGGCCTACTACGAGCCGCTCTCGTACATGGGAACCCTGCTGCCCGCCGCGGTGGTCTCGATCGAGGACCGCAACTTCTACGGCGAACCGGGGATCGACCCGCAGGGCATCGTTCGCGCGGCGACGGTCGACCTGAAGTCACACTCCAACGTCGAGGGCGCCTCGACCATCACCCAGCAGCTGGTCAAGCTGCGCCTGGTCGGCCACGAGACGAGCCTCGACCGCAAGGTGCGAGAGGCGCTGCTCGCGTTCGAGATCGAGCGCCAGTACTCCAAAGACCAGATCCTCGAGTGGTACCTGAACAGCGTCTTCTTCGCCAACACCGCATGGGGCAGCGCGGCGGCCTCGAAGATCTACTTCCACAAGCAGACGAAGGACCTCGACCTGGCGCAGGCGTCGATGCTCGCGGGCATCATCCGGGGCCCGACGATCTACAACCCCCTTGTCGACTGGACCTCGGCGAAGAACCGGCAGCACACCGTGCTCGACGCGATGATCCGCGACGGCAAGATCACGCCCCAGGACGCGGCAAAGGCATTCGCCGAGGACATCTCGCCACCGGCGCACATGTTCGTGCCGGCCAATCAGCCGGCGGCGCCGGCGTTCGTCCGCTACGTGACCGCGCTGCTCATCAACCAGTTTGGGGTGCAGGACGTGTACGCCGGCGGTCTCCACGTCGTGACGACGCTGAACGCCACGCTGCAGAACATCGGGCAGGCCGTGGTGTCGGCCAACATCAGGTCGCTGGCCTGGCGGAACATCACCCAGGGGGCGCTGGTCGCGATCGACCCGACGACGGGTGCGATCGTCGCCATGGTCGGCTCGGCCAACCCGAACGGCTACGGAGGCCAGTACAACCTCGCGGTCTGGCCGCCGCGCAACCCCGGCTCGTCGATGAAGATCTACACGTACACCGCGGCAATCGCGAGCGGCAGGTACACGATGACCACGCCGATCACCGACAGCGCGTTCAGCTACCGCGAGCCGGGATCCACCGAGGTCTACTCGCCGCGCAACTACGACGGCCGGTACCACGGCACCTGCCAGCTGCAGGCATGCATGGGCAACTCGCTGAACATCCCCGCGGTCAAGGTCGAGCTGGGGATCGGCGTCTCGTCGGTCGTGACGATGGCGCGCAACATGGGCGCGCCGCCGTGGGTGCCTCACGGCGTCGACGCGAACGGGTACCCGATCTACACGAACGACGACCCGCTCAACATCTTCGGGCCGTCGCTAACCCTGGGCGGATACGGTGAGACGCCGCTGCAGATGGCAACCGGGGCCTCGGTGCTGGCTACCCAGGGATTGCTGCGGCAGCCGTATGCGATCGAGCTCTTGACCAAGGACGACACGCTCGTCTTCTCACACTCGCGCGAGCTGGGCAGGCGCGTGGTGGACCCGCGGGTCGCTTTCATCATGGAGCAGATCATGTCGAACGACAGCAACAGGGCCATGATCTTCGGCCGCAACTCGCTGCTCACGTTCCGCGGCCGGCACGTGGCCGTGAAGACCGGCACGTCGGATTCGTTCGCGGATGCCTGGACCGTCGGCTACACGCCGCACCTTGCTGTCGCGGTGTGGGGCGGCAACGCGGACTGGCGGCGGAAGATGACGCAGGGCTCGGACAGCTACTACATCGCCGTCCCGATGTTCCACAGCTTCATGCAGCGGGCGCTCGACGCGCTGGGCATCGGCGACGAGTGGTACAGCCAGCCGTCGGGGCTGATCAAGACCACGTGCCGAGGCCAGGTCGCGTGGTACCTGCCGGGCACCCATTGCTAGGCCGAGCGCGATTCGACAAGCTGGGCCGGTCTCTCCCCGACACCGGGCGGGGGTGCGGATGCCAGCAATGTGCCGACGCGGAGGCGCCGCGCTACGAGCGCCGGGCCGACCCCGCGAGAGGATCGCGATGGAGTCCGATCCGCCGTCGGATGGTGCTCCTCTTCGACCGCTTTCGCCGCCAGGTCGCATGAACAAGAAGGGCCTGGCCGCGAGGGCCAGGCCCCTGAACAATTGGTTTGAGCCGGATCGATCAGGTCCTCACTCAGTCGGCGACGGCGAACCCGCGCTCTGGATGAGCATCCTCGGTCGCCTGCGGTCCGTACGAATGCTTGAGCATGACCCGCAGCCGTTCCTTGGCCACGGCCAGCCGCGACGCCACCGTGCGCTCGGGAATGCCCAGCGCCTGCGCGATCGCTCGGTTGGTGTAGCCGTGGTAGTGGCGGAGAACGATCGCGGCCGCCTGCTTCGGCGGCAGCTTCGCAAGCGCGGTCGCCAGGTCGCGGTGCTCGACTAGCTCCTGTGGGTCTGGCGCCAGGCCCGGCCGGCCCAACCGCCGGATGACCTCGCCGACCTCACGGAGCCGCATCTTGCGCTGGTACGAGACCGCGGCGTTGATCGCGATCCTGTGCACCCACGCCTCGGCGGGCGCGATCGGCTGCCAGGTGGCCCACTTCTTGTAGGCGCGCTCGAACGCATCTTGCGCGCAGTCCTCGGCCGCCGCCCGATCGCCAAGCATGGCGGTCAGCGTGCCGAGGATCTTTCCGTACGACGCTTGATAGAGTCGCTCGAAGTCCGCCTCGTTGCCCGCCTCGTACGTGTTCGCAGGCTCGCGAACCTCACCGGCGGTCGATGCGGCGATCGGCTCTGCCATATTCGTTCCTTCACCCCCTAGAGTTCGGCGAGTACTCCTCTCGCCAGCGCTTACTCTCGGCCACGGGGGGCGTTGCGGTCGCCGTACGGATGGGCGGATTTTGCCTAACTCACTTGAGGTAGCGGCCATAAGCGGGTGCAACTCCGCCCCGCGCAGTTCTAAGAGTGATGAATCCCGGTGCCGAATCCGGCGATAACTACGCGGCCGACGTGCTAGGCACCCTGGCCAGCGGACTGGGTGTGGATTCACTCGAGAGCGGCCGGAAGGCTCTCGAGGTGGTTCGCGCGCGCTCGCCCGAGCTCGTCACGCTCGTCGAGCAGACTGGCGAGGACCTCGTCGCGACTTCCGCGGAGTTCATCGACATGCTCCTGGCATCGCTTCGCAGTGACGTCGAAGCGCCTTGGGGTGACTTCGAGCAGCGGTCCCACGACTACGGTCGTCTGCGGGCTGCGCAGGGACTGCCGCTCGAGTCCCTCATCGACATCGTCGCGGTCTACAGACGGGCGACGATCGAGCTGCTTTCGCGGCCGATTCAAGGCGTGCCGCGCTACGACGAGATCATCGCCTTCGCCCAGAGCCGGCTCGAGGACGTAACCGAGCGACTGACCACCGCCACCGCGCGCGGTTACCTCGAGCACATAGGTGAGGAGCACCGCGCACGCGAAAGCGAGATGCACGGGCTCACCGCCATCGTTACCGCGATGGGCCGCTCGCTCGACCTCCTCGAGACGGCCGAGGCCGCGCTTGTCGAATCGCTGGCCGCGCTGCGCTTGAGCGCCGGCGCGATCTGGATGCGCGAGCGCAGCTCGTACAAGGTCACTCACGCAGTCGGGCTCGAGGACGACGGGGCCGGCGACTTCGCGCGCCAGGTCGGACCTCACGTCAAGGCGTCGGCCTCGGCGGTGGGCCGCTCCGAGTCACTGGTCGACCGGATCTCGAGTCCGGAGTGGAACGCGCTGCGGGCCCAGCTCCGAGTCCACGGCCGAACCGTCGGCGTGCTGACGGTGGCCACGAGGGTCGATCGCGTCTTCAACGCGTCCGACCTCCTCTTCATGGCCGCGGTCGCCGACCAGGTCGCGATCGCCGTCGAGCGCGCGCGGCAGTTCGCGAGCGAAGCCCGGACCGACCACCTGACCGGGCTCGCGAATCGCCGTGAGTTCGAACGCGTGATGGAGCGGGAGGTCGCGCTCGCGGAGCGCCACAACCGCCGGCTCTCGCTGATGATGATCGACCTCGACAATCTGAAGCGGATCAACGATCGCCTTGGCCACGACGCCGGCGACGGAGCTCTGCGCCTGGTCGCTCAACAGCTGCTGCGTGTCGTGCGGGCGTCGGACGTGTGTGCACGCGTGGGAGGCGACGAGTTTGCGGTCGCGATGCCGGAGACCGAACTAGACCGCGCCCGCGACGTCGCGATGCGCCTGCGCGCCGCGGTGGAGCAGGGCGCCCTCGGCATGCGCGCGCCGGAGCACGTCGAGGTCAGCGTGGGCATCGCGGCGTGGACGCCGGGCCAGGACTGGCAGGTGGTCTACAAGGCCGCCGACGAGGATCTTTACGATGACAAGCGAAGGCGGAAGACGGCGCGGCGATGGCGGCAGGAGGACGAGGCGCCGCAGATCAGGCTGCTGGGGCGTGCCGGCCGGAGGCGCGCCTCGGGGGTCTAGACATCCCACGGCTGGAAATGTCAAGCGGCAATCACGGTTGCCGTCCGCCAGGCGACGTCTTCGCGATAGGTCTGCTGGTTGGTCAGGCAGCCGTGAAGGATGCCCACCAGTCGGTTGCCGAGAGCACGCAGAGCCTGGTGGTGAGTCTGCCCTCGAGCCCGCAGCGAGTCGTATCGGCGGCGGGCGCCTTCGGAGCCAGTGAGAGCTGCGAACGCCCACTGGTAACAGGCATCAGCCAGACGCCGGTTGCGCACCACCCGAGCAAGCACAACTTTGCGAGTCCCGGAGGCCTTGGTGATGGGTGCTGTGTCACGGGGCCGGCACATATGCGCCAAACGCTTATGGAAATGAGAGCTACGTGCTCTTCAATGCCGGTGGCAACGCGGCGGATTCTTGGACGAGCCTGAACGGGACGATCGTCGTCCAGAGGTCCAGCACCGCCGTCATCTCGGGCACTGTCGACGCGGATTTGGTTTTGCAAAGCGACACGGCCAGCTACAGCCGCGGAGCGACTGCGCACGTCCGCGGGACATGGGCCTGCATCCCACCCCCAGGCTCATGATCGGGCGGGGGTTAACAGGCTGGGTTGCTCAGCGTTTCGGCTGCAGTGAACACCGCGGCTACAGATATGCGGTCTCTCAGTCTCGAGTGGGCAGACAGATTCTCCGACGAGATGTAGCCTGATGCGCGCCTCATGCCATCGGTGCGCCGGAATGGATCGCGCAGTGAGGCGTGAATGAAGTCCAAGTTCTAGTCACCCATACGCTCGAACGGAAGTCCGCCGTGCACGACTGACAGAAATTCCTCGAGTGTGTCTCCGCATTGAATGACCGCCTCATCTTCCGGGACGATGAAAGGAACCGCCACGTACCGAGAATGCCTTTTCGGCCGCAGGTCCCACGCGTAGCCCATTCCGCCGCCGTCGCTGCCAAAGAAGATGAACGGCGGGAAGCTGGCCTCTTTGAAGGTGGCATTGCGCTCAATGGCGGCTTCGAGACTCTGAAGGACTATCCAGGACTCGCCAAAGTCACATTCGCCGCCGTTGATACGACGCATCACCGCTCGGTAGTCCTCGGGCAGCTCGATTCCAAACGCTGCAGCGGCGGCATCCAGCTCTTGCTCGGTCGCGCCTTGGGAATCATCGGTCGCAATCGCAATGAGCAGGCGCTCAGTCATCGTCACGCCGGTCAGGTTAGCGCGGCCTTAACAGCCTGGGTTCCGGTCGACGCATTTCGCTCGTAACCTGCGACAAAACCTCAGGAGGCTCGCATGCTCTTTCTCGCCGCCGAACCGAACATCACACCCATCACGGATTTGATCACGACGTGGATCCACATCGGCCAGGCATTGGTCGGATCGATCGGTGCCTTGGCTTTCATTTTCGCGTTCATCTGGAAGATCACGGCAGTCGAATCGAAGTCCGCGCTCGCGGCCAAGCAGTGGATCCAGCGCATCGTCGTCGGCACCATCGGCGTCGAGGTGGCGAGCTCGCTGGTCGGCATCCTCACGAGCTCCGTCCCGACTCACTAGGCACCGCGCATGGGACTCCCCTGGCAGGGTCTCTACGAAGAGCTCGGCCGAATCGACGGGTACCTGAACACCATCGTCCATCCGAACCTGGTCGTGGCCAAGGTTCTCGACGACAGCATCGGCCTGCTGCTGAACGTCTGGTTCAAGTTCATCCTAAGCACCACCGACTTCGAGACAGGCGGCGACTTCGTCGCCAGCTCCACGATTCAGACATTCGAGCCGAAGGTGCAGCTGATCGCCAACGCGGCGCTGGTTGTGATCGCCATATGGGCGTCGTACCGGATCATGTGGGGGCACGGCCTCTTCACGCAGTACACGGCGCGCATCCTGCTGCCGCGCCTGTTCATGGCGGCGGTGCTCATCAACTTCGCGATGCCGCTCTTCCAGATGGGAGTTGCTGCGGCGAACGAGGTCAGTCACTCGGTGCAGTCGTTCGCGGTGACGGACGACATGACCACCTTCATCGCCGGGCTCAAGCGCGGCGACTCGAGCACGGGGACGTGGGAGATCGTCACGACCGCGGTCCTCGCCGGCGGCTACGGGGTGCTGGCGATCGCGTACCTCGTGCGATACGCCATTCTCATCGTGCTCGCGATCACCGCGCCGCTGGCGGCACTGCTCTTCATGCTCCCCGAGACGAACCACCTCTCCAAGATGTGGACCTCGCATTTCACGACCAACCTGCTGATGCAGCCGGTGCAGCTTTTCGTCCTCACCATCGGGTTCACGCTCGAACGCGACGGCGTCACGCCGATTCACCACCTGTTCGCGCTGGCGTCGCTGCTGATCGTCTTCAAGGTGCCGGGCGCGCTCGGCGGCAGCGAGAAGGCCGCGCACAAGGTGCAGTCGACGCTGCACTCCGCTTTCAAGGAGATCGCGCACGCGATGGCAAAGGCATGATCCGCGCGCTCGCGGTCGCCGGCGGCGCGGTCGCCGTGTTCCTGGTCGGCGCGACCCAGGTGCCGAGCCAGGTCCGCCTGCCTGTGTCGACAGTGGTCGCCGGCGCGGTCGTCAGCCAGCCGTTCGGCTGTACACCGCTAGCGCTCGAGCCGTTCGATCCCTCGTGCCCATCTCATCACACGCACACGGGCATCGACCTCGCCGCACCGCAAGGGACGGAGGTGCACGCGGCGACGTCGGGGAGGGCGATGACCGGCTTCGACGCCGCCGGCGCGGGCAACTTCGTCGAGGTCGTCTTCGACGCCCACGTCCGCGTCCTCTACTGCCACCTGTCGGCGTTTGCCGTGGGTTCGGGCGACGCGGTCGTCGCGGGCCAGCTCATCGGCTACGTCGGCGCCACTGGCCTGGCGACCGGTCCCCACGTCCATCTGCAGGTCGACGTCGACGATGTGCCGGTGGACCCGGCGCTGTTTCTCACGTAGTTGGAAGCTTGAGATTTTCGGGTTAAAGCCCCGTTTTGCGCAATCCGGAGGCGTACCGCTCGGTTGATAGCCCCGTTTTGCGCAAAGCGGGGAGTATCGGGCGATTTCGTGCCCACGTGGTGCCCCGCGGGGCATGAGGTCTTAACAACCTGGGTTGGAATCCGCGCTCGCCGACCCTAGGCTGAGGCTAATTTCACGGAGGTGATGCGATGGTCAACAAAGTCATTCTGATCGGCAACCTGACGGCGGACCCCGACGTCAAGGCCACTCCCAAGGGCACGTACGTGGCCAAGATGCGGATGGCCACCAACGCGTACCTGGGCAAGGACGAGAGCGGGAACCGCAAGGAGCAGTCCGAGTTCCACAGTCTGGTGGCGTTCGGCAAGACGGCGGAGTTCGCCGGCCAGTACCTCAAGAAGGGCCGTTGGCTGTACGTCGAGGGCAGGCTGCACACGAGCTCCTGGGACGACACCGCCGGCCAGAAGCGGTATCGAACCGAGGTGGTCGTCGAGGAGATCAGGTTCGTGGGCCAGAAGCCCGCAGAGCAGGCCGCCTAGTCGGGACAGATCGCGCGCCCGGGACGTAATCTTGTAATCGTATGCCCGAGGACGTTGGCGCCTGGTTCGCCTCGCGAGTTCCGGCCGGCTGGTTTGTCGGCCCGCCGGATGTGTCCGCCGACGGGGAGGAGATCCTCGTCATGGGCACGCTGCCTGATGTCGAGCTGGCCGGCGGCACCGCCGCGGAGGGCCGGGCGGCCGCCAGGCTGGCCCGGATCGACCGGTTCCGCGAGGAAACCCGCGACGACCGGGTCCGGATCGCCCGCGATGCGGAGAGGCACTTCCGGCGCAAGGTGGCCTGGGGGGCGCGGTGCGGCGCCGAGTCCAGGATCTTCACCACGCTCAGCGTGCCGGTGATGACCCGGCTGCGCATGAACGAGCGCTCGATCCTGGACACCCTGGTGGCGGGCGGGGTAGCGCGCAGCCGGAGCGAGGCGCTGGCGTGGTGCGTCCGCCTGGTCGGCATGCACCAGGCGGACTGGATCAAAGGCCTGCGCGCTGCGCTGGTCAAGGTGGACGAAATCCGCAGCAAAGGACCGCTGAACTAGCCCCAAATCCGCAGTAAGCGACCGCGGAACCAGTTAGTCCCGTTGATACTTTGGCCAATTTGATCGCCGAAGGCGAAGGGAAGCACGTCGTCGTCATGGGCGCGGGGCCGGCGGGCCTGACCGCCGCCTACGAGCTCCTGAAGCGAAACGTGCCCGTGACCGTGCTGGAAAAAGACCCCCGGCAGGTGGGCGGCCTGGCCCGCACTGTCGAGCACAACGGCTACCGCTTCGACATCGGCGGCCACCGCTTCTTCTCCAAGAACGAAGAGGTCGAGGAGCTGTGGACCGAGATCCTTGGCGACGAGATGCTGAGCCGCGGGCGGCTTTCCCGCATCTACTACCGCGGCCGCTTTTTCGCCTACCCGATCCAGGCGTTCAACGCGCTCTGGAACCTCGGCCCGGTCGAGGCGATGCTGTGCCTCGCCAGCTACGCCCGCGCTCGGCTGCGCCCGATCAAGAACCCGAAGACGCTCGAGGAGTGGGTGCGCAACCAGTTCGGCTGGCGCCTGTACAGCATCTTCTTCAAGACCTACACGGAAAAGGTATGGGGCATCAGCACCAAAGAGCTCTCCGCCGATTGGGCGGCCCAGCGGATCAAGAGCCTGGACCTGTGGGTCGTCATCCGCAGCGCGCTCCTGCCCAACCGCAAGCCCAGGAAGCGGGGCGAGGTCGTAACCACGCTCATCGACCGCTTCCGCTACCCGCGGCTCGGACCCGGGCAGATGTGGGAGCGGGTCGCGGAAATCGCCGCGCACAATGGACATCCCGTCCAGCTGGGCCGCGCCGTGTCGCGCATCGACCACGGCGACGGTGCCGTGACCGCGGTGGAAACGACCGACGGAACCTACACCGGCACAGACTTCATCTCCAGCATCCCGATCGTTGAGCTGATCAACCGGCTCGAGCCTCCAGCGCCCGAGAACGTGCGCAAGGCCGCCACCAGCCTCGGCTACCGAGACTTCATCAGCATCGCGCTGATGATCGACAAGCCGTCGGTGTTTCCAGACAACTGGATCTACATCCACGACCCAAGCGTGAAGGTCGGCCGCATCCAGAACTTCAAGAACTGGAGCCCCGACATGGTGCCTGACCAGGGCAAGACCTGCCTCGGCCTCGAGTACTTCTGTTTCGAAGGCGACGGCATGTGGACGATGCCGGACGATGAGCTGATCGCCGTTGCCAAGAGAGAGCTCGCGCAGCTCGGCATCTGCAGCGAGAGCGAGGTGTTCGACGGGGTCGTCGTCCGCCAGCAGAAGGCGTATCCCGTTTACGACGACAGCTACCAGGCCAACGTCGCCGTGGTGCGCGACTACCTCGCCACGTCGCTACCCAACCTGCATCTGGCCGGCCGCAACGGCATGCACAAGTACAACAACCAGGACCACTCGATGATGACCGCGCTGCTGGTGGCGAGGAACATCGCTGCCGGTTTCCTGCTCGACCCGTGGAAGGTGAACGCGGACGCGGTCTACCACGAGGACATCAAGATCGGTGAGCGCGACCTCACCGGCCGCCAGGTCCCGGAGCGAATCCCCGCTAAGGTCTAGACGAGCTTCGGGCGGGCGAAGTTGGCGGCCACGAAGCTGGCCACTGCGAGAACGGCGCTTAGGATCGCGTGCTTCGTATGGGTGCCGGCTACGGGCGAGGAGTTGAAGGTCGGAAGGATGCCGCCCACGATGTACAGCACCGCCGCGATGATGAAGATGACGCCGAGTATCCCCAGCCCAAGCGCAACCGTGTTGCTTTTCACAGGCCGAAGCGTAACAAAGCGAGGCTGACCAGCCCGGCGGCGATGCAGTACCAGCCGTAGGGGTCGAGACGGCCGGAGCGGAAGTAGCGCAGGAGAAATCGCGCGCTCGCGTAAGCGGCAGCGCCCGACAGCACAGCCGCCGCCGCGTACTCGCCAAGAGGCACCCCGTTCGAGTAAAGCTGTGGGACCTCGATGACGCCGGCGCCAAGGATCGTCGGCGTGGCGAGAAGAAACGAGAAACGCGCCGCCTCCTGGTGGCGCAATCCCGCGACGAGACCGCCGCCGATGGTGACGCCGGAGCGCGAGATCCCCGGAAGAAAGGCAAGCGCCTGGCAAGCGCCGACGATAAACGCGGCCCGAAAGCTGATCCGCTCCGCGCGCGTGAACTGCTCTTCCTGCTCTTCACGCGTCGCCCCGCGCTCACGTCGCCGGCGCAGCTGCTCGAAGCCGATCATCAACACGCCGTTCAAGACAAGGAAGGCGGCCGCCGCGTACGGCGACGCGAAGAGGGCCTTGATTCGGTTCTCGGCCAGAACACCAAGCACCGCGGCCGGAATCGTTCCGGTCAGCAGCAACATCGCCAGTCGTTCCGTGTCGTCCCGGATTTGGCCGCGGAACGCCGCGACGAAGAACGCGCGGATGATGGCGACCCATTGGTCGCGATAGAGGATGAGCAGCGCGGTTGCGGTGCCGATGTGCAGCAGCACCAGGAAGGGCAAGAACGAAGGGTCTGACTGCTTGAAGCTCCAGTGCAGGAGGCTCGGCACCAGCACGGCGTGGCCCAGCGACGAGACGGGGAAGAGCTCGCTCGCGCCCTGCAGCAGGCCCATGAACAATGCCTGCGCGAGAGTCAGGGGCGCGGGCCTCGGCTAGAGATTCGGTGCACAGGCGGCTCAGATGCTAGGCGCGAGCGAGCACCGGAGCGAGCGCATCCGTTGATGCGTGAGCGAGGAGCGCAGGGAGCAACAACGCAGATGAGCTGCATGGGCGCCGAAGATCAGCCGAGGATCCGCGTTCCCTGACTCCGAGTCACGGACTAGATTGTCTGGGAATGAACAGGCTCGCCGCGTTCAGCCCCGCCGTCAGGACGCTCGAGGAATCGGTCACCCGCGCCAGGACCGCGGAGCGTCTCGGCTACGAATCGGTATGGACGACGCAGCTGCCGCCGGCGCGCGATGCCGCGCTCGTCCTCGCGGCGTACGCGGCCGCGACCGAACGCATCAAGCTCGGCACCGGCGTGCTGCCGATCTACACCAGGCATCCCACCGCGATGGTGCAGATGGCGGCGACGGTGGACGAGATGTCAGGCGGGCGCTTCATCCTCGGCATCGGCGTCAGCCACAAGGTCACCGTCGAGGGGTTCTGGGGCCTGCACCTGGAGCGCCCCGTCGACGCGATGCGCGAGTACCTGACGATCGTGCGCACGAGCCTGCGCGACGGTGGGTGCACCTTCGAAGGCGATTTCTTCACCGCGCGCTGGATCTACTCGGGGCCGCTGCGGGCCGACATGCCGCTCATGATCTCGGCGCTGAATCCCCGCATGCTCGAGCTCGCGGGCGAGCTGGCCGACGGGGTCGTCCTCTACATGTGCGGTCCGGGATACATCAAGGAAGTGGTGATGCCGGCGCTCGAGGCAGGACGCGCGAAGGCCGGCAAGTCGCTCGAGGGTTTCGAGATCGTGGCCACGTTCGACGCGTGCCTGACCTCAGACCGCACGGCGGCCCTCGATGTCTACCGCAAGACGCTCGACCGCTACTCCGCGCTGCCCTACTACCGCAAGGCGATGGAGGCGGGCGGTTTCGACGCCGACGAGCTGGCGGGGATCGGCGACCCCTCACAGGTTCGGGCGGCGGTCGAGCGCTTGCGGGAGAGCGGCGTCACGCTGCCCGGCGTGGGGCCGTTCGGCGGCCACGACGGCGCGAAGGGCTACGAGGCGACCCTGGAGGCTGCGGCGGTGTGAGGGGCCCCCGCGAACTCACGCGCTTGCGCTCTGAGTTCGTGGGGATTTCTAGCCTAATTTCGCGGCGGCTTCGTCCAGGAGCTTGCGCGCGGCCTCGAACTCACGGTGCACGCTCGCGTCCTCCGCGCGCTCGAGCAGCACGGCCACGTCCTTCCAGCGCGCGCGGTCGCGCTCCACGAGGCCCGAACGAACCTGTCCGATGGTCTGGGTCGCGAACAGCAATCCGCCGCCGGGGTTGTCGAGGATCGAGCGCGCGATCGCCAGCTGGCCGCGCGCCCACGCGACGATCTCCTCTCCTGGATGCGTCTCGAGCGGTTTCGGACGGGTGACGTCGACGCCCACGTGAGTGCTCATTGTCCTGCAAGAGCCCGCAGCGGCTCGCCCGTGAGCCGGTAGATGGTCCAGTCATCGTTCGGCGTCGCACCCAGGCGCTCGTAGAAGCGGATCGCGTCCTTGTTCCAGTCGAGCACCGCCCACTCCAGGCGGCCGCACTCGCGCTCGACCGCGACCTGCGCCAGCCGTTCGAGCAGTTTGCGGCCCACCCCTTTCCCCCGTCCTTCGGGAAGCACGAAAAGGTCCTCCAGGTACAGCCCCGGCCGGCCGAGAAACGTCGAGAAGTTGTGAAAGAAGAGCGCGAACCCCACGGGCTTGCCGCCGTCCTCGGCGATCAGCGTCTCGGCGTACGGGCGGTCGCCGAACAGGGAGCGGGTCAGCTTCTCCTCGGTCATCGTCACCTGGTCTTCGAGCCTCTCGAAGCGCGCGAGGCCGCGGATCAGCTCGGCGATCACCGGCACGTCCGGCTTCTGGCCCGGACGGATGAGCAGTGTCATTTCGGCCGGTCCCGCAGGCGGAAGACGAAGCGCATCGCACCGTGGGTGTCGGAGAAGCTCGCGATCTTGTTGTCGACCAGGCCGGCCGCGAGTCCTCCATTGATCAGGTCGGTGTCGCGCAAAGGACTGCCCGGCCCTTTTTGACGCACGGCCCAGATCGCACCGTTGGGTTCTATCCACGTCTTGAGCTCGCGCAGCCGGTCGAGGTCTTGCAGCTTCGTGACGCCGAAGAAGACCAGGTCGCAGGGCGAGCTCGGCTTGCCGTTGACCACGTCGCGCGTCCGCCCCCGCAGCTGCTTCATGAACGAAGCATCCTCGATGCCGACCACGGCGACCTTTGAGGACGGCTTTACGCCCAGCTTGTCAAGGAGTGGTTTTGTTGCCGTTTCCGCCACGAACCGCTCCAAAGACGATGACGCCCAGCAGCCAGCCCGCGTACGCGCCGGCCACGACCAGGAGCACGAGCGGGATCGGGTTGCCGACGCGGCTCGAGATGAGGCCGCCAAAGCCCGCCAGAGCGCCGAAGACGATGGCGCCCGCCACTCCGCCGGCGACGGCGCCTGCCAGGGCAGCCGGGGTCAGCCGAGGCCTCAGACTTCGACCACCTGGAGATCTTTGACGGCGCCGGTGAGCTTCCCCGTGTACACGTGGTTGAAGAAGAAACGCGTGCCGGGGTGCCGTTTGCGCAGCTTGGCCGCGGCCTCCCAGCTCATATGGCTGAACACGTCGCCCGGCCCTGTGGCTTCGACGATGGCGACGTCGGCTTTGTCGACCAGCTTGTCGAGGGGCGCCGTCGGCTCGGTGTCGCCGGAGTACGCGACCACCTTGCCGTTGACGTGGATGCGATACCCGGTCGCGCCCATCGTCCCGTGGTCCAGCTTCACGGTCTCGTAGCGCACGCCCGAGGCGGTGCCGGCGGGCTTGGCGGTCAGGTAGCGGACCTTGAACTGCGGCCGCATGACACGCTTCCAGTCCGGCCCCCAGCTGACCTCCCACAGCTTCTCCAGGTGCTCCTCGATGCCGGTCGGGCCGACGAATGTCAGCGGCCGGCGGTCGACGAAGACGCGGTGGAGGACGAACGGCGGCAACCCCAGCGTGTGGTCGCCGTGGAAGTGGGTGAGGAAGACGACCTCTATGTCGCCGGGGTCGACGCCCAGGCGGTGCATGTGGGGCAGCAGCGGCGCCCCACCGTCGAGAAGGACGCGGCCGTCGACCACCACGGCCCCGTTGTAGCGGTCGAGCGAGAACGCCGCCCCGCTACCGAGGAACGCGAGCTTTACGCGATGGTCACCGCCTGGTTCGTGTACACGTCCTGGATTGCGTGCAGTAATTCGATGCCCTCCTTCATCGGGCGCTGGAACGATTTCCGGCCGCTTATCAGACCCATGCCGCCCGCCCGTTTGTTGATCACGGCGGTGCGGACGGCATCTTTCAGGTCGGAGGCGCCTTTGCTCTCACCCCCCGAGTTGATGAGGCCGGCCCTACCCATGTAGTTGTTGATCACCTGGTAACGGCACAGGTCGATCGGGTGGTCACTTGACAGCTTGTCGTAAACGGCCGGCGCGGTCTTGCCGAAACCGATCACCTCAAAGCCGCGGTTTGTGTCCGGCAGCTTCTGCTTGATGATGTCCGCCTCGATCGTCACGCCGATGTGGTTCGCCTGTCCGGTCAGGTCGGCGGCCGTCTCGTAGTTGACGCCGTCCTTCTTGAAGGCGTTGTTGCGGACGTAGCACCACAGCACGGTCGCCATGCCGAGCTGGTGCGCCTCGTGGAACGCCCGCGAGATCTCCTGGATCTGGCGGTCGGACTCGGCGGAGCCGAAGTAGATCGTCGCCCCGACGGCGACCGCGCCCATCTCCCAAGCCTCCTTGACCGTGCCGAACATGATCTGGTCGAAGTGGTTGGGGTAGGTGAGGAGCTCGTTGTGGTTGAGCTTGCAGATGAAGGGGATGCGGTGGGCGTACCTCCGCGCCACCGAGCCGAGCACCCCGAACGTCGAGGCGACGGCGTTGCAGCCGCCCTCGACCGCCAGCTCGACGATCTTGCCGCCGTCGAAGTAGATCGGGTTGGGCGCGAAGGAGGCGCCTGCCGCGTGCTCGATGCCCTGGTCGACGGGCAGGATCGAGAGGTAGCCGGTGCCGGCCAGGCGTCCGTGGTCGAGCAGGGACTCGATGCTCCGGAGGACCCGTGTCGGGCGGTCGCTGTCCTTCCAGACCCGCTCGACGAAGTCGCCGCCGGGCAGGTGGAGCTGCTCTTTGGGAATGGTCTGGCACTTGTGCTCGAGCAGGTCCTGGGCGTCCGGGCCGAGGACTTCTTCGAGCTTTTCCAAGGAACCTCTGGTAACAGTAGCCATCATTGCCTCTTACACATTTGATTAGCGCGCCTCGCAAGGACGCGAATACCCATCAGTCACTTTATAGTGCGCCGATATGACCCAGCGGGCGAGCGACCTTCTCGGCGAGGTTGCTGACCGGCTCTCCGAGGACGCCGCCGAGAGCGGGCTGGTGGCCGCGGAGGCGGTCCGGGCGATCGAGCCGGAGATCCTCCACGGGTACAAAGACGGCTCCATCGACGAGCTCGCCAAGATGTCGGCCGGCTTTCTCAAGGCGCTGTTTCGCTCCCTCCGCCTGGACGCCAAGATCCCCTGGCCGGAGTACTACACCGAGGCGCGGGAGTTCGCCCGCCGCTACGCCGAGAAAGGGGTGCCGCTCGAGTCCCTGATGGAGGGGCTCGCCGTCTTCCGGCGTACGGTCGTCGCGAGGGTCACCGAGGCGATCGGCGAGAGCCAGTACGCCGACGAGGTCCTGCTCCTGGCCCAGAGCCGGCTCGGCGACGTGATCGAGCACATGAACTCGAGCTTCATCCGCGGCTACCTCGACTCCACGGAGAGCAAGCACCGCGCCCGCCAGACGGAGCTCCACGGCCTCTACCACATCGCCAGCGCCCTCGGCCGCTCGCTCGACGTCAACGAGATCGCCGAGGTTGGCCTTCGTGAGACGCTCAAGGTGCTCGGCCTCCAGGCCGGCGCGGTATGGGTGCGCGAAGGCGCCCGCCTCAAGCTCGCGAAGACGATCGGCATGCAGCCGGGCGAGGAGGAGGAGTTCGCGCAGACGGGCGGCTCGGGGACGAACCGGGTCGTCGAGATCTCCTCCGGGCCGGCCGAGTCGCGCGTCGACCGCGTCGCGGGCGAATGGAGCGCCATCCGCGCCGAGCTCCGCACCAAGGGCGTCTTGCTCGGCGCGATGACGGTGGCGACCCGCCTGCCCCGCACCTTCGAGCCGAGCGACCTGGAGTTCGTCGCCGCGGTCGCCGACCACATCGCCGTCTCGCTCGACCGCGCGCGCCAGCACACCAAAGAGGCGCGCACCGACTACCTGACTGGGCTGGCCAACCGCCCGGAGTTCGAGCGGGCCATCGACCGCGCGGTGGCATCGGCCGAGCGGCACAAGCGACGCCTGGCGCTGATGATGATCGACCTCGACAACCTGAAGGACATCAACGACACGTACGGCCATCACGTCGGTGACGAGGCGATCCGCGTGCTCGCCGCCGAGCTCCAGCGCGCCGTCCGCGCGACCGACACCTGCGGCCGCCTGGGCGGTGACGAGTTCGGCGTCGCCATGCCCGACGCCGACGAGCGCGACGCGCGCGAGGTCGGCATCCGCGTGCGCGAGGCACTCGAGCACCTCAACCGGACGGCCAAGCTGCCGGTGCCCGTGGAGTTCAGCATCGGCATCACCGCGTGGCGGCAGGGGCTCGACTGGCAGGCGATGTACCAGTCGGCCGACAAGGCCCTCTACGTCGACAAGCGCCGCCGCCACGCAGCCAAGAAGAGGCTTGGCGACACCCGAGTCGAGACCAGCACCAGCGCCTGAGGGGGCCGTTCTCAAGGCGTCGTTCTTCGACCGCGATACGCGGGTCGTCGCGCGCGATCTCCTCGACAAGGTCCTCGTGCGCGAGGTCGATGGCCGAGTGCTGTGGGGGAGGCTGGTCGAGGTCGAGGCCTACCTGGGCCCCGCCGACCTCGCCGCCCACTCCAGGGGCGGCCGGCGCACAGCGCGCACCGAGGTCATGTTCGGCGCGCCGGGCCACGCGTACGTCTACTTCACGTACGGCATGCACTGGTGCCTCAACTTCGTCACCCGCGAGGCGGGTGTGCCGCAGGCCGTGCTCGTGCGCGCCCTCGAGCCCGGCCCGGGCGTCGGGCGGTGCGCCGGACCCGGATTGGTGACGCGCGCGCTTGGCATCGACCGCGCGCTCAACGGCGCCCCGCTGCAGCCGCCCGACCTCTACGTCGTCGACGACGGCGCGCCCCGGCGCCGGGTCTACGTCACCCCACGCGTCGGCGTGCAGGGCACGGGCCGCTGGGAGAAGCGGCTGCTCCGCTACGTCGTCGGCTCTCCCGCTCTTTCGCGACCCCTGAGGACTACTCGACGACGCGGTCGATGATCGTCGCGGTGCCGAGCCCGCCGCCGCAGCACATCGTCTCGAGACCGTAACGCCCGTCGCGCCGCTCGAGCTCGTAGAGAAGCCGGTTCATGAGGATCGCGCCGGACGCGCCCAGCGGGTGTCCCATCGCGATCGCGCCGCCGTTGACGTTGGTCTTCTTCAGGTCGGCGCCTGTCTCCTTCTGCCACGCGAGCACGACCGAAGCAAACGCCTCGTTGACCTCGAAGAGGTCGATGCTGCTCAGCTCCAGGCCTGCCTTCCTCAAGACCGCGGCGGTGCCAGGGATCGGACCTTCGAGCATCAGCACCGGGTCCGTGCCGACTACGGCCATCGCCCGGATCCGTGCCCGCGGCTTCAGCCCGAGCTCCTTCGCCTTGTCGAGCGACATGAGCAGCACCGCGGCCGCGCCGTCGGAGATCTGGCTCGCGTTGCCCGCGGTGATCGAGTGCTCGGGGTTGAACGCCGGCTGCAGCGCCGCCGTCGCCTCGTAGCTGGCGTTGGCGCGGATGCCTTCGTCCCTGGAGAAGATCTCCGTCTGTCCGTTGGAGACCTCGACCGGAAGGATCTGGGTCTTGAAGTAGCCCTTCTCCGTGGCTTCGTACGCCCGGCGGTGGCTCTCGACGCTGAGCTCGTCCATCGCCTTGCGCGAGATCCCGTACTTGCGAGCCATCAGCTCGGCGGAGATTCCCTGCGGGACGAGGTCGTACAGCTCCATCAGCTCCGGCGGAAACGGCACGCCCGGCTGCATCGCGTTGGCGCCCATGGGCACCCGGGTCATCGACTCGACGCCGCCCGCGATGGTGATGTCGCACACACCCGACTGGATGAGGCTCGCCGCGAAGTGCACCGCCTGCTGGCTCGAGCCGCACTGCCGGTCCACGGTCGTCGCCGGCGTCGTCACCGGAAAGCCCGCCGTGAGCCACGCGTTGCGCCCGATGTTCAGGCTCTGCTCGCCGACCTGCGTCACGCAGCCGAAGACGACGTCGTCGACCTGGGCCGGCTCGATGCCCGCGCGGCTGACGACCTCTTTGAGGACCAGCGACCCCAGGACGACGGGGTGCACATCCTTGAGCTTTCCGTTGCGACGGCCGATGGGAGTGCGAACCGCCTCGACGATGACTGCTTCACGCATCGATGAAAGAACCCTCCTCTAACGACTCCAATGTCTCTATGTCAAGCCACCGAGATTTGCCTGGCGATTCGACAATTTTTATTGTTGACGTGCTCTTAGGCGCCTGTTAACTTTCGCGTCGCCCCAAGCGGCTGAGTACGGTAAACCTGAGGATACCGAACGTCGAGTAGGTGGAAGGTCCGGAGCAATCCGGGATGGAAACCGAAAAACGCATAGGGGACTTCAGGGTAAACAGGAAGGTCTCTTGGGGCATTACTTTTCCCCAGAACCTCCACACGGGCGGCTTAATTCAAAAGCCCTCTTTCAGAAGCCTTTGCGCAGGCTTTGTCCACAGCGTCGGGGTCGAACCGCGCACCGCCTTTCCGCAGCCTCCTGACACCGTCCGCGAGCCGCGCCACCGGCTCGGGATCCTCGAAGCGGAGCCAGCGGTAGGCGTCCGGCCGGGAGTCGCCTGGATGGAGCGCCAGGTAGGCCTCGACGACGATCTCTTCCACGTCCTTTAACACGCCGCTCTCCGCCAGGACGGAGAAGTCGGCCCGCTCCATGGCGGCGAGGAGCCGCGAAAGCCGCCGGCTCAGGCCGTCGTCGCGGGCAAGTCGTAAACGCTCGTCCGGAGGGTGCAGACGAAGGGCAGGTTGCGGTACAGCTCCCGGTAGTCGAGGCCGTAGCCGACCACGTAGTCGTTCGGGATCTGAAAGCCGACGTAGCGGACCGGGACCTTGACCAGGCGTCGCAGCGGCCGGTCGAGCAGGGTGACCACCTCGAGGGAGGCGGGCTGGCGGCGGCGCAGCTCGGTCAGGACGTAGTCGAGGGTGAGGCCGGTGTTGACGATGTCCTCGACCAGGAGAACGTGCCGGCCCTCGATCGGGTAGTCGATGTCGCGGGCGATCTTGACCCGGGCCTGCGGCTGGGCGCCGGCGAAGCGCTGAAGGTCCAGGTAGTCGATCACGAAGGGGACCTTGATCTGGCGCGCGAGGTCGGCGAGGAAGAAGGTGACGCCCTTCAGCACGCCGACCAGCACCAGCGACTGGCCGCGGTAGTCGCGCGAGACCTTGCGGCCGAGCGCCCGCAGCCGCGTCTCCAGCTCCACAGGTGAGATGAGGATCTCGCCCACGTCCTCCTTGCGCAGGTGCTGGACCTCGAGCGCGCCGTAGCCGGCCTTGGCGAGGAGCTGCTGGTAGTCCTTGCGGTAGAGGAGCCGGACGTTGAGCTCGGGGTAGAGCTCGCGCAGCATGCGCAGCTTGCGATTCTTCGGCGTGACGAGCGACTGCTTCATCGTCGTCAGCTCGATGTAGAGGTCGTGCTCGGGGAGGTAGAAGTCGGGCGTGAACATCTCGGCCACGCGCGTGCCTTCCCACGCGATGGGGAATGACACCGGCTCGTACTGCCAGCGGATGCGGTAGTAGTCGAGGAATCGCGCGAACTCCTGCTCGGAGGGATGCGCGAACTCGACGCGCGAGTGAGCGGGGCCTGTGCGGCGGACCAGGCGCGAGCGCTGCCTGACCGGGCGGCGCCACTTTTGCGGGATCGAAGACTGGACGGACGACGCCAAGGAGTCGCCGCTGATTGTACGCTCGCACCTCGGGGGCGTCTGATTGAGCACACCGGCGCAGCGGATGGTCGCCGAGCAACTGCGCCCGCACGGCGTGACCGACCAGCGCGTGCTGGAGGCGATGGCCTCGGTGCCGCGCGAGGAGTTTCTTTCTGCGCGCATGCGCCGCCACGCGTACGAGGACCGCGCGCTCGCGATCGAGTGCGGGCAGACCATCTCCCAGCCGCTCGTCGTCGCGCTGATGATCCAGGCCGCGGCGCCGAAGCCCGACGACGTCGCGCTCGAGGTCGGCACGGGGTCGGGCTACGCGGCCGCGGTGCTCAGCCGGCTGTGCAGGCAGGTGATCACCATCGAGCGCGAGCCGGCGCTTGCCGAGCGTGCGTCCGAGACCCTGCGCCGGCTTAGCTTCGACAACGTCGTTGTCGCCGTCGGCGACGGCAGCCTCGGCTGGCCGGCCGGAGCTCCCTACGACGTGATCCTCGTCGCGGCCGCGGCGCGCGGCGTGCCGCCGGCGCTGGTCGAGCACCTGGGCGACGGCGGGCGCATGGTCATCCCCGTCTCGACGTCGATCGAAGAGCCTCAGGACCTTCGCGTCTACGAGCGCCGCGACGGAGAGGTGAGCTACCGCTCGCTGTTCCCGGTGCTTTTCGTGCCGCTACGGACCGGTTGACGTCCCGCCGGTGATCGCCTCCAGCTGCTTGAGGATGACGCCGACCTGCGCCATCTCGTTCGCATAGGTCGTGAGGTCGCCACGCTTCAGCGCGTCGTAGGCGGCGTTGTAGTGCTGGTTGGCCTGGGCGACCAGGCTCTGGATCTGGGCGATCTGCGCGGCCGTGTACGTCGCCGGCGGAGGTCCGTTGTTTGCCGGCGGCGGCGCCGCGCCGACCAGCTGCTGGATCGCGTCTGAAAGCGTGTTGGCGTAGACCACCGAGTCCTGGTCGACCAGGATCACCTTCTTCAGCTCAGGGATGCCGGTCGAGGTCGTCGCCCGCAGGTACACCGGCTCGAAGTACAGGAACGAGTTGCCGATCGGCACCACCAGCAGGTTGCCCTGCTGCACCTGGGAGCCGGTGCTGTGCAGGAGGGTAAAGTCGCGCGAGATCGTCGGGTCCTGGTTGATCCGGCTGGCGACCTGCTGCGGGCCGAAGATGACGCGATCCTTCGGCAGCACGTAGGACACGTACTGCCCGTAGTTCGCTCCGTCGCTGCGCGCGGCCAGCCAGGAGACGAGGTTGGTCTTGCCATGCGGGGTGAAAGGCATGATGAGCAGGAACTCGGGGCTCTGCTCGCCGGGCAGGCGGAACAGGACGTAGTAGGGCTGGACTGGCTGCGGCGCGCTGCCTGGAGAGGTCTGCGCGGTCGGGATGTCCCAGGCGTCTTCCTGCGTGAAGAAGACGTGCGGGTCGCTCATGTGGTAGATCGAGTAAACCGCGACCTGGACGCTGAACATGGCCTCGGGGACGCGGATGTGGGCGCGAATGCCGGCGGGCATTGCGTCGATGGGCTTGAACAGCGTGGGAAAGGTCGCCTGGTATGCCTTGATCAGCGGGTCCTTCGGGTCGATGATGTAGAAAGTCGGCGTCCCTTCGTAGGCGTCGACAACCACCTTGACCGAGTTGCGGATGTAGTTGATGGTGTTGTTGTTGACGCCGAAGGGCTGTGTTTCGGAGTACGGGTAGGTAGACGCGGTCGTGTACGCGTCCATGATCCAGTAGAGCTTGCCGTCGACGACCACGATGTAGGGGTCACCGTCGAACGTCAGGAACGGTGCAAGCTCCTGCGCGCGGTCGCGGATGTTGCGGCGGTAGAGCATCAGCGTCCTGTCGGTGACCTGACCTGAGACCAGCAGGCTGAAGTCGCCGAGCTTCAGCGACCACAGGGCGCGGTTGGCAGCGTTCATCGGTACGCCATGGGTCCCCTGGTAGTTGGTGAAGACGTCCTTGCCGCCCTGCGGGTAGTCGAACTCCTGGGCGGCGGAAGGGACGAGGCAGTAGTCGCCGTTGCTGACGTTCGTCTCGCCGAAGTAGATCGCCGGCTGGCTGATGGGGATGGCGCCTTGCGGCGGCACGTCGCGGACCGTGTAATCCGGCAGCCCCTCACCGATGACGGCGTTCACCGGGCTCGCCGCGACTCCGTATCCGTGGGTGTAGATGAGCCGCTGGTTGAACCAGTTCTGTGATGAGCCCTGCAGCCGCGTGAAGTCGAACTCGCGGGCGCTGATCTCGAGCTGCTGGTACTGGCCGTTGATGATGTAGCGGTCGAGGTCGATGTCGTTGAACGTGTAGTAGGTGCGGATCGCCTGCTGCTGCTGGTAGGTGTCTTTCAGCGGCCCGTAGTCCCACAGCCGGAGGTTGTTGACCGTGACCTGGTCGTTCTGCACGTCCTTCAACGTCAGCGGTTGATCGCCGGTGAAGCTCGTGCTGCCGGTGACGTCGGCCAGGCCGTACGCCTGGCGCGTGTACTGGATGCTCCGAGCGATGTAGGGGAGCTCGTAGGAGCCGGCGTTGGGGCCCGCGGACACGCCCTGGACGAAGCTCGGGTAGACCTGGCTGGCGATCGCGATCACGATCCACGCGCCCGCGGCGACGATCGGGATCCAGAGCCGGCGGATCCAGGCGTTGACGAACAGCGCGCCGGCGAGCACGATCCCCGCGCCCGCCTGGAACGTGTACAGGGGCAGCCGCGCGTTGACGTCGGTGTACGCGGCTCCGTAGACGACGCTGCTGTTGTGCGCATAAAGAAGGTCGTAGCGCCCGAACCACGCAGTGGCCGCCAGCGTCACCGCAAAGACGCCTACCAGGACTGACAGGTGGGCGATCCCGCGGGGTGTGGGGCGGAAGTCGAAGCTGTCGCCGCGCCACGAGTAGAGGGCGGCGACGAGAAGCACGGCCATGAAGTCGAGCGCCAGCGACCAGTTGGTCACGGAGTGCAGGAAGGGCAGCGTCAGCAGGTAGAAGGAGACGTCCTGGTGGAGGATTGGGTCGGTCGTGCCGGTCGGCGACGAGTGCAGGTACAGCGCGAGCGCCTGCCACTGCCCGGCGGCGCCGGCCGCCAGGATGGCCGCGACCACGGCCGCGGCTCCCAACGTGATCCATGCCGCGCTGCCCCTGATCGCCGACTGCCGGATTCCGACCGCGCGCAGCGGTCCGCCCGAGCGGAGGCGCAGCGCGATCGCCACGTTGACGCCGAGGTAGGCGAACGCAAGCACGAAGCTCCCGAGGGCGAGTGACCACTCGAGCCCCAGGCGCGTCAGGTAGACGTCGCGCAGGCCTAGCGAGTCGTACCACTCGACCTCGGTGATGAACGAGACGATCGGGCTCGCGGCGATGAAGACGATGACGGCCAGGACCAGGACCGCGACCCCGCTCCAGAAGCGGCGCGAGATGGGCGGCATTCGGAACTCGCGGCCCGCGTCGGACGGGCCCTCGCGCTCGAAGGGGTCGAAGGGACGATACCGCCGGGACATTAGATCAAGACTCTAGACGGAGTTCAGAGCGCGCTCGTCGGCCTCGAAGTCGGCGTCAGCGTCAGGCGGCGGATTGGCCAGGTGCCACCGGACCGTGGTCTGCAAGGTCTCGAACGGGTCCGTCGTCCTCCAGCCCAGCAGGGTCCGCGCCTTGCGCGCGCTGGCGGCGATGTGCTGGCTCATCGTCCCGGTGAACTTCAGGTCCTCGGGCAGGACGTCGTCGCCGACGTGGACGAGCACGGCATCCGACTCCGCGGCCCGAAGGATCATCCGCGACCACATGCCCATCGAATACGAGCGGTCCTCGCAGACGTTCATGACCTCGCCTTCGACCGGCTTCGTCAGCGCCAGCCGGACCGCGCGGGCGCCGTCGCGCACGTAGCCTCGGCAGGTCAGCCAGGTCCCGCCGCCAAATGGAATGCGCTTGCGACCGGCGCGGAGGCGGCGGAGCAAGAAGTCCTCGCGCCGCTGGTAGTCGTGCTCGCCGTAGACCATCGGCAGGCGCAGCACCGTCGCCCCGCGCGGCAGGTACACGTCCTCGACGTCGAGCTTGTCGTAGTCGTCCATGCCCGGCATCTTGCCGCGGTACGGGTAGCGCTCTGGCCGCAACGGCGAGTCCTCGTCGAGCGGCACGGGGTCAGTCTCTCCGTCCACGTTGAGAGCGCCGAACGCGCGGTAGACGTCGACGCTCGAGATGACGACGCGACGCTTCACGTCCGGCAGCGCCTCGAGAGCGGTCTCGGCGTCACGGCGCGTCAGCGCGCGGCAGTCGACGAGGGCGTCGGGGGCGAAATCCTCCAGCTCCGCGCGGTGGGTGACCAGCTCGGCGCGCTCGCAGTGGAGGTGCTGGACCTCGGGCATGTCGTCCGGCTCGAGGACGCCTCGGTGCACCACCATCACCTGGTCGCCCGCCGCGGCCAGCTCCTCGACGGTGGCGCGGCCGATGAACCGCGTCCCGCCCAGAACGACGACTCTCAGAAGTCGACCAACCTCACGCCTTCGTCTTGGCCGCCTTCTCGGGCTCCCCTTGCGCCTGCGCCGCGTTGAAGTTCGGGTTCTTCTCCACGATCAGGTCGATCAGGCCCCACTCGCGCGCCTGTTCCGGCGTCATGAAGAAGTCGCGCTCCATCGCGCGTTCCACGTCCTCGAGCTCGCGCTTGCAGTGCTTGGCGTAGATGCGGGCGACCTGCTCGCGCTGGCGGAGGATCTCCTGGGCGTGGATCTGGATGTCCGAAGCCTGGCCCTGGATGCCCTGCGTGAACGGCTGGTGGATAAGGATCTGCGCGTGCGGCAGAGACATGCGCATCCCTGGCGCGCCGCCCGCGAGAAGGATCGACCCACCGCTCGCGGCCAGACCCGTGCACAGCGTCGCGACATTCGGTCCGACGTACTGCATCGCGTCATAGATCGAGAGCGCGGAGGTCAGCGAGCCACCCGGGCTGTTGACGTAGATCTGGATGTCGCGCTCCGGCGCCTCGTTCTCGAGGAACAGCAGCTGCGCGGTGACGGTGCTCGCCATGTCGTCGTCGATGACGCCGCGGACGAAGATCACGCCGTCGCGAAGCAGGCGCGAGTAGATGTCGTAGGCGCGCTCGCCGCGCCCGTCGTTCGTGATCACGGTCGGGATCAGGTGCATCCCTTCTCTACCTCCTGGGTTGGAAACCGATGCGGTCTTTGGGTTTCGGCGGCGGGTTGGCCATCGCCAGGTACGCGCTGAAGTCCGCCACGCTCCGCAGCGCTTCTAAAGGTAGCGAGGCCGTGGCCAGGCGGAGCTTGACGGGCGGGTCCTCGGGCCAGGCGCGCTGGTCAGGCTCGACGCCAAGCTGCCGCGCCAGGTCGGCGTAAATCTCCGCCGGCCGGACCCCCAGTGCGTGGGCGACGGCGACCAGCCGCTCTGTCGAGACCTCCTTGCGCCCTCGCTCGACCTCGGACAGGTGGGCGGGAGAGAGGCCGGCCTCGGCCGCGATCTCGCTCAGCGTTCGGCGAGTGGCCTCGCGCCGGGCGCGCAGCACCGAGCCGAGCACGTGCCTGATCGCCTGCGCGGTTTCGCTGTGAGCGAAGGCCATTTGTCCTTGGCAAACGATACGACGAATCCGGCTCACCGGCGAGCGAACGTCGGACCCGGAGGATCGGGAACGGCCTGGTCACCGCGGCGCCGGCGCAGCTCGAGCTGGAGGCTCTCCAGCCCGCGCGCCATCGCCCAGCGGTGATTGGCCGCGAAGATGGGTCGGAGGACGAGCGTGCCGTAGCGGAGCAGGGGCTTCTCGGCCGAGATGCGCCAGTCGTAGGTGGCGTCGACATAGTCCCCGTCCTGGCTGATGATCCATACGCCGGTGCCTTCGAAGTCTCCGTGGGCGGTGAGCTTGAACCCGCGTGGCCGGGTCGACTCGGTGACGGTGAAGTTCCAGCGCAGGGTGTAAGGCAGCCAGCCTTTCGTGTACAGGCCGATGACGCGGCCGACGCCATCGGGTGTGTTCGCCGGCTTCAGCTCCTCGATCTCGAGGTAGACAGACGGCCACCACCGCTTCAAGGCGAGGGGGTCGGCGAGCACGTCGAAGACTTCTTCGGCCGCGGCGCGCACCCGCCATGTGGTCAGGAAGGCGTACTCGGCCGCCACCCGCTCAATCCTTGAGGTTCGCGGGATCGAGCAGGTCCTGCTTGGGACGCTCGATCTTCTGCCGCGAGCGCATGATCTCGATCAGCTTCTTCCGCCCCTTCGGCGGGCCGATCATGATGGCGCCCACGAGCCGGTCGTCCTTGAAGAAGAGCTTGCGATAGAACTTCTCCTCGAGGCTGTACGTGCGCACCGACTCCAGGCCGGGCTGCACGTCGGGAGTCACGCCCATCACCGCCAGGGTCGAGCCGAACATCGTCGTCGTGTAGGTCGGCACGTCGAAGAAGTCCTCGTTCTCGCCGGCCATGTTGCGGGCCGCTACCTTGCCGTGGGCCTCGGCGTTGTCCCAGGTGCCCATCTGGTTGTGGCGCTCGACCATCAGGTCGTAGAAGACCGCGATGTCGCCGGCAGCGTACGCGTCGGGCGCTGACGTCCGGAGCTTGGCGTCGGTGACGATGCCTTTGTTCAGCTCGACTCCGCTGCGTACAGGCTCGACGTAGTAGTCGAGGCCGACGCCGTAGGTCAGGAGGTCGAACTCGACCTTCTCGCCGTTGACGGTTTCCGCGGTGTGGCGGCCGTTGGTGCGGCTGAACTTCTGCACCTCGTCGTTGGTGATGAACTGCACACCCTGCTCCTCGCCGAGCTGATGGCACAGCTTGCCGCCCTCCTCGTCGAGGACGTAGCGCAGAAACCATGGGCCACGCATGATCCACGTGACGTTTGCCTTCTTGCGGAAGCTCACGCCCTCGGCCAGCTCGTAGCCGATGAAGCTCCCACCCATTACGAGCACGCGCTGCGACGCGTCGGCCTTCTCGATGATCGCGTCGGTGTCGTCGAGGGTCTGAAAACCAAGGCAAGCCGAAACCTCAGTGGAGCCGGGCCACGGAGGCGGCTTCGGCCGGCCCCCGGTGGCGATGAGGATCGCGTCGTACTTCAAATCCTGACCGCGGTTGGTGTGGACGACCTTCTCCTTGAAGTCGACCTCGGTCGCCCACGTCTCGAAATGGATCTCGATGTTCTGGGCGGCGGACTGCTCGGCGGTGCGCATGAAGACCTTCTCGCGGCGCACCTGGCCGCGTAGATAACGCGGGAGTGCGACGCGGTTGTAGAGGGGATGCCTTTCTGCGGCGACGATCGTGATCGATGCATCGGCGTCGCCTTTGCGCAGGTCCTCGGCGCAGGTCTGGCCGGCGATACCGTTCCCGAGGATGACGTACCGCTTCGTCATCTGAATAGCCCTCTCCCCCTTGGGGGAGAGGGATCGAGGGTGAGGGGCGTAGTCACCCTATAGCGTCAGGGCGTAGATGTACGCGGGACGTTCGGCATCCGCGAAATCGTATCCGCTGGCCTTGAGGTCCTCCTCGGCCGAATGGCCCGGCGGCAGCGTCACTGTCACGTGCTTGAGCCCGTCCGCGTCCGCCTCGAACCGCAGCGCCATCAGCACCTCTCGCAGCGCGCCGCCCGAACCCGCGAGCAGCGAGACAGCGACGTTCTGTCCCCATGGCTCGCGCAAGAGCGCGAGCGCCCGGCCGCCCGGCCCGACCCTGACGTGGCCTTCGCCCGCCAGTCGCTCGATCTCCTTGGCGTCGAGGTCGCGGGCGCCGTTCAAGTCCGGGCAGACGCCCCCGTACAGCTCGATGCCGTTGCTCGCCGCGAGCGTCGCCCACAGGCGCGGCGCCTCCGAGGGGTCGGGCATGCGCGCCGGCTCGCCGCCCTCGACGCGCAAGCCGCGCCACCACCCCAACTCGACCAATCGCCTGAAGCCCGCGGCCTCGAAAAGACTGACCGCGGGCGAGTCCCTCGTCGCCAGGCGCATCTCGCGGAAACCGTGCTGGCGCGCCTCTTCGATCGCGTTATCGAGCATGGCTCGCGCGATGCCTCGCCGGCGATGCGTGCTCGCCACCCGGAGGCCTTCGTACCAGATCAGCCCCGGAGCGTAAGGCCGGATCCGCTGCACGCCGACGACCACGCCGTCGACCTCCGCGGCCTGGAACTCCGCGCCCGCGTCGGAGACCCAGCGGTCGAAGACGCGCGGGATGTAGTCACGGCCCTCCCAGACCTCCCTGGTCATCTCGACGATCCGGTCTTCATCCGCGGGCCGCACCGGCCGGATTACGAGGTCAGTGGTTTCCAATGCGCGACTCCCGAAAGCGCGACACCGCCGTCGAAGACCAGCTCGTCCCCGTCCGCCAACAGGATCTCCTCCATCAATCTGCGCGCGCCCTTCTCGTCCCAGCCCTCGCCGAACAGGGCGCGGCTGTCCATCAGCGCTTCCTCCATGCTCGCGTATCGGGTCACGATCGGGTAGCGGATGAAGTCGACATCGGCCGCGACGCCGAGCTGCAGCAGGAGCATGAACAGCTCGCTAAACCGCGGCAGACGCGGACCGGGGTCGCCGATCAACCGCCTGCGCAGCTCCGCCGCCGGGTGAGGTAGGTCGGTCTCGCGCATCATCACGAAGACGCGCTCGCGCGCGGCCCTCTGCAATTTTTCGAGGAAAGGCACAGGGTCGGCGACGCCGTACATGACGTGGCTGCAGATGACCAGGTCCGCCTGCGCGACCTCCGCCTCCTCCCAGGTGCTTGCGATCACGGTCATGTTCTCGCCCGATGGGATATGCGAACGCATGCCTTCGGAAGGCTCGACCGCGGTGACCCACTCGAGGCGTGCGGCGAGCGGCGCGGCGTGCCGGCCGGCGCCGGCGCCGACGTCGATCAGCGTCTTCCGCGGTCCGAGGTAGGGCTCGAGGATGCGGAGAAACTCGTCGCTGCGTGCCTGTGTCGAGCGGGCGTAGCTGCGGGCGCGGCGGTCCCAGTAACCGGAGTCGGCGTGACCGGAGGCCAGGGTGGCCCGGTCGGCGACGATCTCCTTCCACCGCTCGACCCAGTCGATCTCGTGCACCTGGCCCACACTAACGGCACGTTAAGGGTCGGCGTTTCGCGGGCAGTTTTTAACACAGGTGGGGACAAGCCGGGGACAACCCCTACTAGAGAACCAATAGGTTGTACATAGCGCCCCACCAACCACCATATCTTCGTTCGCTCCCCTCACCCCCACCCTCTCCCCAAAGGGGAGAGGGAGAATACGGAGGTGGAGTTTTCACAGGCTGAGGCGGAGGTCCTCGGGCGGTACTTCACCAACCTCGACCGGCCGGTCTTCGCGCTCCGCAACCTGCCCGAGGTGGTCAAGGGCGCCCTGTTCTCCCGCTACTCCCGGACCGAGAAGAGCCTGCGCCGCGTGCTGCTCGAAGAGTTCATCAACGAGCCCGAGTCGGGCTTCGACCGCCTGGCGGCAGCTCCGGCGGCCGACGAGGACATGGTCGCCGTCCGCCGCGCGGAAGAGTTCTACGAGCGCGTGCTGGTCGGCTACGGCGACGACTCGGTGGCTGAGCTCGCGGGTGCGCACGTCGCCGTCGAGCGGGTCTCGACCCTCGCCGCCAAGGCGCTTGAGGACAGCCGGATCGGGATCTCGCCACTAGAGAAGTCGACGCGCTACGTCCGCTTCGACAGGCCCGGTCCGGACGGCCGGTTCCTGTACCACCGGGGTGCTGAGCTCGCGCATCCCGGCTACGAGGCCGCGGCCGACGTTCTGTTCGCCACATACAGCCGGCTCGTCGAGCCGGTGACCAACGCGATCCGGGAGAAGTTCCCGCAGGAAGAAGGCGAGACCGACCGGGCGTGGAAGTCGGCGACCCGTGCCAAAGCCCTCGACCTGCTGCGCGGCCTCCTTCCCGCCGGCACGCTCACCAACCTCGGGCTGTTCGGCAACGGGCGCGCCTTCGAGTACTTGATCACGAAGATGGCGGCCCACGAGCTGCCCGAGTGCCAGGCGCTCGCGACCGACCTCCAGCGCGAGCTCGAGCTCGTCATCCCTTCATTCGTCCGCCGGGCGCTGGACGACAGGTACGGAAAGCCCTCGGCCGAGCGGACGGTGAGGGTGCGGAAGGCGACCGCAAGGCTCGCGCGCCAGGGCAAGCCGGCCGCGACCTCACCCTCGGTCAGGCTGCTCGAGTTCGACCCGGACGCCGAGCGAAAGGTGGCGGCGGCGGCGCTCTTCCCCTACTCGGACATGCCGTTCGAAGACCAGGCGGGCGACCAGGGCGCGGTGCTGGAGGCGCTGCTCGGCGACCGCGCCAACCGGCGTCAGCGCGCCCCACGTGCGCTCGAGCACGCGCAGTACACGTTCGAGATCACGGCCAACTTCGCCGCCTACCGCGACCTCCACCGGCACCGGATGCTCACGCAGGACCGCCAGCTCCTCGGCACTTCGCTGGGCTTCGACACCCCGCCTGGGCTGGCCGAGCTTGGGCTCGACGGCGAGTTCGACCAGGCGGTCGAGGCCGCCGCAGCGGCGCACCGCAAGCTTCAGGGTCACGTCGGCCCGGCGCTGGCCCAGTACATCGTCCCGCTGGCGTTCCACGTCCGCTGGTACTTCCGGGCCAACCTGCGCGAGGTCTACCACCTCTGCGAGCTCCGGACGACGCCACAGGGCCACCCCGACTACCGCTGGGTGGCGCAGCAGATGTTTCTCCGGGTGCAGGAGGTGCACCCCCGGCTGGCCGGCTACGCCCGGTTCGTCGACCTCAGCGAGCGGGACGAGCTGGAGCGCCGCGCCTCGGAGAGGCGAATCGACGAAAAGCTTTCGGCACTGAACCCCACGAAGTCCGAGGCTTCGCCGTGACTTCGTGGGGACCCCTGACAAAGACCAAAGAGTGAGGTAGGATCATCGGCCGGATCGGAGGAGGGTATGGACATGATGCAGCGCGGCCCGGAGCGCCGCAGCGGCGACAGGCGCTCGGGAGTCGACCGGCGGTTCGGCGAGCGGCGCAACCCGGAGCGGGCGGCAGCCAACCGGCGCGTGATCCCGTTCGACCGCCGCATCGCGGACCGGCGTTTCCTCGAGCGCCGCGGCACCTGGCCCGAAGCCCCAGAAACGCTGGCCTACTAGCCTCAGCGGCAACCCTCGCGTGGCCCGCCCGGCCCTGATCGTCCACGGCGGAGCCGGCCCCGTGCCCGAAAACGAACGCGCGGACCGTCAGGCCGCCGTCGAGCGTGCGCGCGACATCGGCTGGTCTCTGATCACGGACGGAGCGCTTGGCGCCGCGGTCGCCGCCGTTCGCCACATGGAGGACGAGCCGCTTCTCAACGCCGGCATCGGCGCCTGCCTGAACTCCGACGGCGTGGTCGAGCTGGACGCGGGGGTCATGGAAGGCGCGCAGCTCCGCATCGGCGCCGCCGCCTGCCTGCGCGACGTCCGTCATCCCATCGACCTGGCGGTCGCGGTCATGGAGGACGGGCGCCACGTCCTGCTCGCGGCTGCGGGCGCGTCGCGCTTCGCGCGTGAGCATGGGCTCCAGATGGCCGACCCGTCGATCTTCATCACCGACCGCAAGCGCCAGAAGCTCCTTCAGGGTGCGGACACGGTCGGCGCGGTCGCGCGCGACGGCGAAGGCCACCTGGCGGTCGCGGTCTCGACCGGAGGGCGGACGGGCAAGCTGCCGGGCCGGATCGGTGATTCGCCCATCGCCGGCGCGGGCTTCTACGCCGACGACCGGTTCGGCGCGGTGTGCGGCACCGGGCTGGGCGAGGCCTTCATCCGTCTGGGGCTGGCGCGCCTGATGGTCGTCGAGCTGCAGCACGGGATGGAACCCACTGCCGTCGCCCAGGGCGCGATCGATCATCTCGGCAAGGCCATGCAGGCTCTAGGCGGCGTCATCGTCATCGGCCGCGAGGGCTCGCCGCACGCGGCGTTCAACACCCCGGCCATGCCGTGGGCGATGGCGGAGTGACGGACACCGGCAACGCGGGCGAGCTCGTCACCCTGGCGCTGAAGCGCGCGGGCGTTAGCCACCTCTTCACCCTGAACGGCGGCCACATATGGCCTGTGCTGATCGCCGCCGCCGAGCACGGGATTCGCATCATCGACGTGAGGCACGAGCAGTCAGCGGCCTTCGCCGCCGAGGGCTGGGCCAAGGTCACACGCGAGTGCGGCGTGGCCGCGGTGACGGCGGGCCCGGGCGTCACCAACTCGACGTCGGCGCTGGCGCAGGCGATGGGCAGCGACAGCCCGATGTTCGTCATCGCCGGCAGGGCGCCGATCGCGCGGTGGGGGATGGGCTCCCTGCAGGAGATGGACCACGTCGAGGTCACGCGAAGCATCACCAAGAAGTCGATGACGTTGATGTCCGCAGACGACGCGTACGGCGCCGCGGCGGAGTGCATGCGCACCGCGCTGAGCAGGCGCACAGGGCCGGTGTTCATGGACATTCCCATCGATGTCTTCTTCGGCGCCGCCGACCTGCCCGAGGCGACCGAGCACCTCACGCCCGACCCCGGCCCGCCGCCGGACCACGAGACGATCATGGACGCCGCCCGCGCGCTGTCGGCGGCGGAACGGCCGGTCGTGATCGCCGGTGGAGGTGTCTGGTGGGCGCATGCGGAGGACGACCTTCGCGCTTTTGTCGAAGCCGCACAGTCGCCGCTCATCGTCAACGGCATGGCGCGAGGCATGCTCCCGCGCCGGCATCCGCTCTACTTCGCCCGCGCGCGATCACGGGCGCTGAGCGAGGCGGACGTCGCCCTCGTGGTCGGCGCGCGTCTCGACTTTCGCCTCAACTTCGGGCAGCCGCCGGTGTTCGGCGACGACACGCGGATCATCCGCGTTGACGTCGAGGCGGGCGACCTCAAGACGGCGATCCAGTGGCTGGCGGAGTCGGCGCAAGGCGATCATCGTCACGAAAGATGGATCGCGGCCCTACGCGAGACGGAGAGCGCGGCGCGCAAGAGCGATGAGGCCATGACGAGCTCGGACTCCTCACCGGTGCATCCAGCGAGGCTCATCGCCGAGGTCGACCGCTTCGCCGACCCTGACGCGATCATCGTCGGCGATGGCGGCGACTTCATCTCCTTCGCGGGCCGGCTCATCGAGCGAGAGAAGCCGGGATTGTGGATCGACCCGGGGCCGTTCGGGTGCCTGGGCTCTGGACCGGGCTACGCGATGGCGGCCAAGCTCGCGCGACCGGACCAGCAGGTCATCCTGCTTGCCGGCGACGGCGCGTTCGGGTTCTCGGCGATGGAGTTCGACACCATGGTCCGGCACGGCATCCCGGTGGTCTGCGTGGTCGGCAACAACGGAATCTGGGCGCTGGAGAAGCACCCGATGCAGCGCATGCTCGGCATGAGCGTGGCCGCGGACCTCGGCGGCAACGCGCGCTACGACAAGGTGGTCGAGGCGCTCGGCGGGTACGGCGAGACGGTGAAACGGCCGGAAGAGATCCGCCCGGCGCTCGAGCGGGCCTTCAAGTCCGGCGTGCCGGCGTGCATCAACGTGATTTGCGATCCGGACGCCGAATATCCGCGATCATCTGTTTTGATGTGAGCACGGCCCAGCTGAAACCAGTCGTCGAGGCAGACGAGTGGCGCACCGCCCAGGCGCAGTTCGACGAGGCGGCGGAGATAATCAGGCTCGAGCCCTGGCTGCGGGAGGTCCTCCGCGAGGTCCAGCGGGAGTTCACGTGCCACTTCCCGGTCAAGCTGGACAACGGTCACACACGAATCTTCACCGGCTATCGGGTGCAGCACAACATCAACCGCGGCCCGGCCAAGGGCGGTATCCGCTACCACCCCGACGTCTCCCTGAACGAGGTCAAGGCGCTCGCCATGTGGATGACGTGGAAGTGCGCGGTGGTCAACATCCCGTTCGGCGGCGCGAAGGGCGGCGTCATCGTCAACCCGCGCGAGCTTTCGCTCAACGAGCTGGAGCACATGACGCGCCGGTTCGCGACGGAGATCTCGATACTCATCGGCAGCGACCGGGACATCCCCGCGCCAGACGTCAACACGGACGGCCAGACGATGGCGTGGATCATGGACACCCTGTCCATGCACCTGGGCTATTCGGCGCCCGCGTCGGTGACCGGGAAGCCGCTCGAGATCGGAGGGTCGGCCGGTCGCGTCGAGGCCACCGGCCGCGGTGTGATGATCTGCTCGGTGGCGGCGCTCGAGTACCTCGGCCGGGCGCCGCACCAGACCAAGGTCGCGGTGCAGGGGTTCGGCAACGTCGGATCGATCAGCGCCAAGCTGCTCGAGGAGGCGGGGTGCACGGTCGTCGCCGTCTCCGAGGACTACGGCGGGATCTACAACCCGCTCGGGCTGTCGATCAAGCGCGTGCTGGAGTACCGATCCCGCGAGAAGACGCTCAAAGGATTCCCGGGCGCCACCGAGATTGGCAACCAGGAGCTGCTGACCGTGGATTGCGACCTGCTCGTGCCCGCGGCGATCGGCAACCAGCTGACGTCGCGCAACGCGCGGGACGTGAAGGCGAAGCTGATCGTCGAGGGCGCGAACGGGCCGACGACTCCTGAGGCAGACGCGATCTTCCGCGAGCGGGAAATCTTCCTGGTGCCCGACATCCTCGCCAACGCCGGCGGTGTGACGGTGTCGTACTTCGAGTGGGTGCAGGACCTGCAGTCGTTCTTCTGGTCCGAGCACGAGGTGAACCAGAAGCTGAAGGCGATCCTCTCGCGCGCGTTCAACGAGGTGCTGAAGACGCACGAGGAGCGAAAGCTCGACATGCGGATGGCGGCGTACGTGCAGGCGGTGTCTCGCGTCGCCGGCGCGACGAGGGAGCGGGGACTCTACCCCTAGCCGGTCCGACTACTCCGGTTTGCGCAAAGCGGGGGCATCGCGCCGCCCCGAACCGCACGTTTTGCGCAAAGCGGGGGCATCGCGGCGGCCCGAACCGCACGTTTTGCGCAAAACGGTTCAGATCTCTCTCGTCCGGAAGCTCGCGATGCTCAGCGTGAGCACGATCGCGAACCACGCCACCACCCACAAAAGGAACTCGGCCGGTGGCGGATCCGTGGCCGCGAACGGGTTCGCTCGGCCTGGCGTGCCCAGCGCCTTCATGGCAGCGATGAGGGTGTCCGGTTCCATCGCGTAGATCGCGCCGCGCCACAACCCGTCCGACGGGAGCAGCAGGTGGCTCACGACGCCGACGTTCTCCAGGGCCTGGTTCTGCAAGCCCGTGCCGATGTCGCCGACCACGCCCGCGATCCACGCCATCAGCCACGCGACCAGCGCGATGACCCCGGCGGTGATCCCCGACAGCCGCGTCGAAAGCAGAAGTCCGACCGAAAGCAGGATCAGGCCCTCCGCCGCCACAAACGAGATCAGCTCCACCGGATGTGGAGGCAGATAGCCCGTCGCCCAGTCGACCGCGGCCAGCTCCGCGGTCCCCGCGAACCCGGCGTAGATCGCCACGAGCGCGGCCAGCCCCAGCCACTTGCCGATCACGACCTCGCTGCGGCGCACCGGGCGCGCGAGCATCGAGAGCAGCAGGCCACTTTCGACCTCGCCCGAGATCAGCGGGCCGGCCACCACCGCGGCGCTCAGCGCCAGCACGCCGCTGAACATGAACACGACGACGATCAGCAGCTGCGACGTCAGCAGCGCCACCTGCTCCGGCGGCAGCGGCGTGCCGTTGCTGCGGCTCAAGGTCGTGATCTTGTTGAAGCCCCACGCCGAGAAGCCGACGACTATCAGCGTGAGGATCAGCAGCGCCAGCAGCAAGCGACGTCGCGAGGCCTCCTGGATGGTGAGCCGCGCGATGACCAGGAATGGTGGCAGCGTCATTTCTCTTCGTCCTCGAGCAGCTGAAGGAAGCGGTCCTCGAGGGTCTGGTGGCGAGGCGCGACCTCGTACACGCGGCCGCCCATGGCGACGATCTCGGCCACCAGCTCGGGGACGCGCTCGGGGTCGAGGCTGGCGAACGTGAGCTGGTCGCCCTCGTCGTCGATGCGGCCGTAGCTGAGCAGCTTGTTCTTCTCCGCCTGGTCGAGTCCTGTCGCGCGAACACGCACCGCGGTCCCCCCGAGCAGCTGGTCCATCGTCCCCTGGGCGATCACCCGTCCGTGGTCGACGACCGCGACGCGGTCGCAAACCTGCTCCACCTCGCTCAGCAGGTGCGAGTTGAGAAAGACCGCGGTGCCCCGCGACGCAAGGCCGCGGATGATGGCGCGCACGTCGTGGCGGCCTACCGGGTCGAGGGCGGAGGTCGGCTCGTCGAGGAAGACGAGGTCGGGATCACCCAGCAGCGCCGCGCCGAGACCGAGCCGCTGCTGCATGCCTTTCGAGAAGGTCGCGACCTTGTCGCCGGCGCGCTCGGTCAGGCCGACCGTGTCGAGCACGTTGCGGATCTCGTCCTTCCAGCTCGACCGCGGCAGCGGCGCCAGCTCGCAGTGGAGCGCCAGCACCTCCCTCGCTGTCAGCCAGGACTGGTAGCGGAACAGCTCGGGCAGGTAGCCGATACGCCGGCGCGCACCAAGGTCGCCGACGCGCCTGCCCAGGAGCCAGCCCTCGCCCGACGTCGGAGTGAGCAGGCCGAGCAGCAGCTTCACCGCGGTCGTCTTGCCCGCGCCGTTCGGGCCGAGGAACCCGAAGACCTCGCCTCGGGGCACGGTCATGGTCAGGCCGGCCAGCGCGACGGTGCGTCCGAAGCGCTTGCGAAGCTCGACCGTCTTGACGGCGGGGGTGCCGGCGGCCGCCTCTTTCGAAACAGCCGCCGGCGTTTCTTGCACTACCTCGGCCATCAGCACAACGCTAACGGCCGCTGACTACTTGAGGTTATTCGCGATGTTGATCGCGTCCGACTGCTTGACGCTGCCGGCGACGGCGAAGACGTAGCCGCCCTTGACCCACACCACGCCCGCGCCGACCCCGGTGTTGTCACCGAGCGCCACTCCGTCGACGCCCTGGACCGTGACCGTCGTCGAGGTCGTGTACTGGATCGGGACCGGGATGAGCAGCGTCGTGCTCGGGTCGCCGACTGCCTTGATCGCGTTCTTGAGCTGGGGCGTGATCCCGGGCTGGGCGAGGATGAAGTCCTCGAGCTGCCTGGTGGTCACCTGCGTCGACGTCACCGTCGGCGCCGCCGACTTGATGACGATGAGCTGCGGCAGGTTGATCGTGTCACCGTTCGACGCTCCGCTCGCGTTCTGGAGGTTGCCGTAGACCTCGCCGATGGCCGGCCCGACTGTGACCGTCAGCGTCGCACCGTCCATTCCGGCGGGCAGCTTGGGAGCGGTCTTGCCCTGGCGCGCCGCCGCGGCGGCCGCCTTCTCCGCGCTGAACGTGAACACCGCCTGGGCCTGCGGCATCGCCGCGTAGGTCACGTTGGTGGACACGCCCTTGGGCAGGCCCGAGGCCTGTGGAGCCGAGAAGCCCGCGACGGCCTCGGCGTCGGACGCGGAGGTCACGACGTGCAGGTCCGGCTGCTTGGTCCATCTGACCGTGCCGTAGTCGGCGAGCTGCGACAGCGCCTGGACGTCGGCCACCGTCACAGGCACGGCCTTGACCGTGGCCGGCTTGAAGAACAGGCCGCTGAACGCGAATCCGACGACCGCGATCGCGGCCACCATCACCGCCGCGACCAGCGCAAGCGCCGGCCGTGCGGCGGGACGCAGGATGGGGAAGCGGAGACCCAACGCGGGCTGCGCGGCCGGCTCGCGCGACACGCGCGCGAACGCCTTCGCCACGTCGACGCTCGCCTCGGGCACCGCGAGCATGGTCGCGATCGCGCTCGCGTCGCCGGCGATGGACTTGAAGCGCGCCTGGCATTCGGCGCAGCCGTCCAGGTGCTCCGCGTCGGTTCCGACCTTTGCGTCCGGATCGTCGACGATCCGGCGCAGCGTTCCTTCAGCTAGATGTGCCACGGGTAACCTCCTTGCGCAGCGTTGCCTCCGCGCGCCTCAACAAAGTTCCGATCTGTCCGATTCCGACGCCGAGCGCCTGGGCGACCTCGGCGTAGCTGAGCCCGCTCGCGCGCAGCACGAGCACGGCAGCGGGCTTGGGTGCGAGCCTGCCGAGCGCCTGGCGCAGGCGCCGGCGATCTTCGGAGAGCTCGGCCTGCTTCTGCGGGTCGAGCGTCTTCTCTTCCTCTTCCATCGCCTGCGCGACCTCGCGCTTCTGCCGGCGTCGCGCGCCGCGCAGGCGGTTCAGAGAAGCGTGGGCGGCTGCCCGGTGCAGCCAGGCGGGCGCGTATTCCGCGGTCGCCGAGTGCAGGCGGTGGAAGTCGATGAAGACCTCCTGCGCCACGTCCTCGGCCTCGTGCGGGTCGGCGAGGACGCGGTTGGCGATCCTGACGACGCGCGCGTATTCAGCTGTGAAAAGGGCCTCGAACGCCTCCTCGTCAGTCCTGACGGTGGTCAAGCCATTCGTTGCGCCCTGCGCGCGCCCGGCCCGGCGCGCACCGAGATTCAGTCCCACCGCTCATGAAGCACCGCCGGAAGCAGGATTGTGACGCTCGATGCGCACAAGGGCGCGGAAGAACGGCCACCCCCAGAATCCGACTGAAAGCAGCCCCGCGAAGATGAGGACGGCGTCGATGCTCTCGCGTCCCTGCCGCTCCCAGTAGACGTCCTGGAGGTTCAGCCAGAGCGCGAACTCGTCGAGAGTCAGCGCGGCGCCGATGCCGAATGCGATCGCGGTCAGCGAGGCCACCCAGCTCGAGCCGACGCCGACCTCCAGGAGCCAGACGTAACTGACGAGGATCAGCAGGGCGATGCCCCATACAAGGTGGTGGATGTGCAGCGCGCCGACGGTGACGTTGTGCACGGGTCCGGCGCCGTTGCGAATCAGGTAGGTGATGAGGCGGACGATGGCGAATGTGATGACGAACGCCGCCGACGCGAGGAAAAGCCGCTCCCGCCGCTCGTCGCGAAAGTGCAGCCGGTAGAGGTCCTTGATGATCGCGGCCATCAGCCGGCCAGCGGTTTGCGGCGCCGCGAGCTCCTCGAGATCTCGTCCTCGATGACGGTGAAGTCCGCCCGCGGCAGCGCGTGGATGTGCCCCTGGAATGCGAGCGTCCAGTGCTCGGGCGGCCATTTGCGGACGTAGTCGAGGCGGTATGCGAGCTCCTTGGCCGGGACCCAGTCGGCCTCGTCGAGGACGAAGTCGGCGCGGATGTGGACGCGCCATGGGTAGTCCTCGTCGCGGCGCGAGGAGCGCCAGATCGGCGTGTGGTCCTCGTACATCGGAGACGCCACCGTCACCGTGGCGGCGAAGCCCATCCGGCCGGTGATGTAGTACAGGATCCGGTCGCCGACGCGCATCGTCTCGACGCGGCGGCGGTGGCGGCTCTTCAGGCCCTGGATGGAGAAGCCGTGCTCGCGGGTCTTGCGGAAGTTGTCGGGCGAGCTGACGACCATCCAGTACTGGGCGTTGCGGGCGGCGCCGGACTTGCGCTTGCGTCGGGGCCGGCCTGACCTGGCGGGTCGCTCGGCCTGAGTTGTCGGTTCGTCGGGTTGCTCAGCGGCCACGACCGAAGGTTACTGGCTGCCGTTCGAAGGCCCCGCGAAATCCGAGGCTTCGCCGTGATTTCGCGGGGGCCCCTGACCGGGCCGTACCGGGCCCAGGTCCTGCGGCTCGGGCAGGAGGGCGCTGAGGTTGCGGACCTGAGCGACGTGGCCCATCTCGTGCCTGGCCACCAGGCGGCAGACTTCGAGCAGCGTCATCTCGCCCCCGCGAGGGTCGGAGATGACGCGGTCCCACTCGGCTTTGCCCCAGCCGTGGAGGAGGTCGACGGTCCGCCGTCGGACGCGCGCGAAATCCTCGAGCGCTTCCTGCAGGGGCCGGGTCAGCTCGGCGTCGTGGCCAGGGTCGATGGCGGCGCGGACGTCGGCCGTGGTCTGGCCGTCGAGGTGGGCGTGGCGCAGGAGCCCGTCCACCCGCGGCGCTGCGTCGACGAGGTGGGCGATCAGGCTGCCGAGGGTCGGGAAGGCGGGGCCGTGGCGGTAGCGGAGGCGCGTCTCGTCCAGCCAGTAGACGAGGTCGCTCGTCCGCTCGGGCACCGAGCTGAGGAGCAAGACCACATCGGCCGTGGACATCTCTTCCTGTAGTTCCACTGTGGTTCCAGCTTAAGCCCCTCACCCCCCACCCCTCTCCCCGATGGGGAGAGGGGGGATATCGCATACCCCTCACCCTCTCCCCGAAGGGGAGAGGGGGGATATGGGTTATCGCATACTCGTTGCGGTGGAACAAGTCCAGGTCGCCTGCGACAACTGCGGGAAGGAGCTCGTACCTGGCGCCGCTTACTGCGAGAAATGCGGTGCGCGGACGCGCCGGGCGAGGCGACTCGTCAGGCTCGCGATCCGCGTTGAGCTCGTCTTCTTTCTCGGCATCATCGCGATGGTCGCGGCGTTCGTGTGGATCTACTCCGTCCAGAAGTAGCCTTCGTTCGCGCCCCTCACCCCGACCCTCTCCCCTTAGGGGAGAGGGAGGCTACAGCTACCGGCGATAGATTGCTCTCCCTTCGACTTCGTCTTTGTTCAGGCGCTTGTTCAGGTGCAGGCCCTCGAGCACGAACTCGATGACCGACGCGCGCACCTCCGGCCGGTCGGGCAGCGCCAGGCGCTTCAGCGCCGTGGCCAGCTCGGGCAGGTCGCCGATCGCACGCGTGTAGGCGCGCGCCGTGATTCCCTCGCCGACCTCGAGCATGTTGCCCTCTTCGAACTTCGACACGATGCCCTCGAACTGCGACGCCGAGAAGTGCCGGCTGAAAACGGAGCTGATCGCACCTCGCTCGAGGCGCGCGAGCACCTGCTCCTCCTTGCCTTCGTCCAGCGCTTCGATCTCGACACGGCCGGCCGTCGACGACGCGAGGAACGCGAGGTCGGTGATGCGCGGCACGGCGAGCGATTCGCCAAGTCGCGCCGCGCGCCGCACCGCGTTGCTCGCCAGGTTCTCGACGTTCGCGATCGACATGCGCACCGAGACTCCAGACGATTGCGAGATGTGCGGGCTTCGCCGGGCGAGGTGTGTGAGCTCGGCGACGATCTCCTTCATGAATCCAGGAAATATGAGCTCGAAGTCCTCGGGGACCGAATGCCGTTCCGCCTCCATGATCTGCATCTCTTCGCCGATGCTCAGCGGGTAATGCGTTCGCACCTGGGAGCCGAAGCGGTCCTTGAGCGGCGTGATGATGCGGCCGCGTGACGTGTAGTCCTCGGGGTTCGCGCTCGCGATGACGAAGAGGTCGAGCGGCAGGCGCACACGGTAGCCGCGGATCTGCACGTCCTTCTCTTCCATGATGTTGAGCAGTCCGACCTGGATGCGCTCGGCGAGGTCGGGCAGCTCGTTGATCCCGAAGATTCCGCGGTTGGTGCGCGGCAGAAGGCCGTAGTGGATGGTCAGCTCATCGGCCAGGTAGCGGCCTTCCGCGACCTTGATCGGGTCGACCTCGCCGATGAGGTCGGCGATCGAGATGTCCGGCGTCGCCAACTTTTCTCCGTAGCGCTGATCGCGCGCGAGCCACGTCACCGCGACGTTGTCGCCGTCACGCTGGACCAGGTCGAGGCAGCGCCGGCAGATCGGGTCGAAAGGATGGTCGTTGATCTCGCATCCCGCGATCACGGGAATGTACTCGTCGAGCAGGCTGACGAGGGAGCGCATGATCCGGCTCTTCGCCTGTCCGCGCTCGCCGAGAAGGATGACGTCGTGGCCCGAGATGACCGCGTTGGCGAGCTGCGGCAGGACGGTGTCGTCGAAGCCGATGATCCCGGAGAGCAGCGGCTCGCCCGAGCGCAGCCGCGTGAGCAGGTTGCGTCGCATCTCCTGCTTCACCGTCTCCCGCTTGTGGCCGCTCGCGCGCAGCTCGGCGATGGTCTGAGGTCCCCTCGAAGTCACCCTTGCACTATAGACAAGGCCCTGCGGAAGTTAGACTGACCAAGCGTCTTGACTCAATCGATTCGCTCTCGTTACGAGGCTGCGCACGACGAGGGACGGCCGCTGCTGGGCGGCCACCGCGGCAATCCCGCCGAGAACCCGGAGAACACCATGAAGTCCTTCCGGTCGGCGATCGCCGCGGGCTGCGACCTCATCGAGTGCGACGTCCACCTGTCGTCGGACGCCAGGCTGGTCGTGATCCACGACCACACCCTCGAGCGAACCACCAGCGGCTCCGGCCTCGTCCGCGACTTCACCGCGGCCGAGCTGCGCAGGCTCGACGCGGGCCATGGCGAGAGGATCCCGCTCCTGCAGGAGGTGATCGAGCTCGCGCTGGGCAAGGTGGGGCTCGTGATCGAGCTCAAGCAGCTTCCGCCCCTCTACCCTGGCCTCGAGGAGAAGCTCGTCAACATGCTCCGGCAGCTCGGGGCGGTGCAGGAGTGCGCGGCGGTCTCGTTCAACCACTCGGTCATCCACGACCTGCGCAAGATGGAGCCCGCGCTGCAGGTCGGCATCCTCGAGGGCGCCAAGCCGCTGAATCCGGCCAGGCTCCTGCGCGAGTCGGGTGCGGACGTCTACTCGCCGCACTGGGGTGCCGTCGACCCGACGGTGGTCAAGGAGGTGCACGCAGCCGGCGGCGCGGTTGCGGTTTGGCCGGTCGACGACGAGGCGGGGATCGCGTGGTGCCGGTACTCGCAGCCCGACGCGATCTTCAGCAACCGTCCCAAGGAGGTCGGCGCGGCGCTCCGGAACTGGGCCACGGTATAAGTCCTCGCCCCTCACCCTCGGTCGCCTGCCCCCTCGTTACTGCCCCGGCCGGCCGGTCGTTGCTTCAACATGAACCGGCCGTGGCCGACCGGCCGCCGTTCGAAGACCTCTACCGGGAATTCCTCGGGCGGATCTACGCCTATGTCCGCTCCCAGGTCGGCACGTCCGCCGACGCCGAGGACATCACGGCGCAGGTCTTCATGAACGCCTACCAGGCGTACGCGCGCTTCGAAGCCCGCAACACCACCCCGGCGGCGTGGCTGTTCCGGATCGCGCGCAACGCGACGCTCGACCACTTCCGCGCGCAGGGGCGCAGGGACAGGCTGCGCCGGACCATCGAGCACCAGCCGGTGGCCGAGGAGGACCCGGCGGGCAAGGCCGAGGAACGGATCCAGTACCGCGCCCTGCTCGCCGAGGTAGCGCAGCTGCCCGAGCGCCAGCGGGACGCGATCTCGCTGCGGCACTCGGGCTTGCGCTTCGACGAGGTCGGCAAGCTGATGGACTGCAGCGAGGACGCCGCCAAGATGCTGTATCACCGAGGGGTGAAGGCATTGAAGGACGCCGTCCAGAAAGAGGCGCTGTGAGCGACCAGGAAGAGGACCTCGAGGTCCTGGCGCTGCAGCGCCAGCTCGACGACGCCTTCGCGACCACCCGTCCGCGCCGCGACTTCGAGGACGAGCTTTGGGCCCGAATGCAAGCCTCGCGGCCGGCCACCAACCGCTTTCGCGACGCCATCGCGGGGTTTATTCAGGGCGTGCGCGAGGTGCCGGCAGTACCGGCCGCCGCGGTCGCGACTCTGCTGGTGGTGGTCCTCGGCGTGGGGCTGTTCGCTTACAGCGGCCTCGGCGCACGGCCGGGGGGCAGCGCCACGACCGCGTTGAGCAACGGCGCCGGTGGTTCGTCGCGCAACGGCGACCAGGCGTCGGCCGGCGGATTCGGCTTGATCCCCTCGCCAGTGTTCGGGCAAGCGGCGCCACCCACCGCGCCCGAGGCCGCCAACCCGAAGGGCGGTGAGTTCGCGGGCCCGGCGCAGCTCGTCTGGGCGGGTCAATCGAGCATCGTGGTGACCGGCGCGCCGGTGTTTCGCTACAGCGAGCCCTCGACCAATACCGCGGACCAGTTCGCATCAGCTCTCGGCGCGATCCTGCGCGGGCGGCCCCAGGGATTCCTCGGCGCGTACTCCTCGTCTGACTACACGTTGAAGGTGCGCGGCACGGTGCAGTCGCCGCCCTCGAGCCCGGCCTACTTCATCTTCGCCGGGCTGACGATGGAGCAGGTCCAGGCAGCGGGAGCGAGCCCCGCCGACCTCGCCAACATCTTTCTTGCCGAGCACAAGCTGGACCCGCAGTGGAGCTACACCGTCAGCGTCGACCAGAGCGGCGACCCGGTCAAGGTCGTCTATGAGCGGCAGTTCGAGGTGCCGGGTAACGGGCTGGCCTACCTCGTGAACAACAACGGCGCGCGGTACGGGCTCGAGGTCGACCTCAGCAACGACCGGCCGGTGGTGGTGTCGGGCATGCTGCCCATGAGCCTGGACGGCGCCTACTACAACCTGGCTTCGCCGACCGACGCCATCCAGCCCGCGCTAAGTCCACCGCCCGTCGCCTCGGTCGCGGCACTGCCCACTATCCAGCTCACGCAGGTCGACCTGGTCTACGTTCTCGTGCCGGCCGGCGACCACAGCTTCTTCGAACCGGCGTATCTCTACTCGGGGACGATGCAGATGAACGGCGTGACCTACACGAAGCACGTGCTCGAGCCGGCGGTGGATCCGTCGCAGCGGAAGCCGTAATCCTCACCATCGGCCATTCAACCCGGTCGCTCGAGGAGTTCGTCGATCTCCTGAAGCATCATCGCGTCGATCTGTTGGTGGACGTACGCACGGTCCCGGCATCGCGCCGGATGCCACATTTCGCGAAGGCGTCGCTCGAGCGTTCGTTGCCGGCGCACGGCATCGAGTACGTACACATGCCGGAGCTCGGTGGGCTGCGCAAGCCCGTGCGCGATTCGACCAACCTCGGCTGGCGCAACGTCAGCTTTCGCGGATATGCCGACTACATGCAGACGCCCGAGTTCCGGCGAGCAATCGACCGGCTCATCTCACTGCCGCCCAACGCAGCCGTCATGTGCGCCGAGGCGGTGCCCTGGCGCTGCCACCGCTCGCTGGTCGCCGACGCGCTCGCCGTGCGCGGCGTCGAGGTGAGGCACATCACCGGCAGGAGCGAACCGGCACGCCACTCAATGACACCCTTCGCGCGGGTCGAGGGCGACCGCATCACCTACCCGCCGGATACACTCGCGCTCTAAAGAGGAATGGGCAAAAAGCAGGTCCGGCAGGTCCGGCAGCAGATCCGCAAGGTCCAGCCGAAGGCCGGCGCGTCCAACGCCCCCGGCGCGACTCGCAGGCAGCGCGAGCGCTACGTCCAGTCCGGCGGAATGCTGCAGGGCTACTCGCCCGACTACGTCCTCCGCATCGGCTACATCTCGATCGCGATCGCCGTCGTGTGCCTGCTTGTCGTCGCCGCCTGCCTGATCTTCGTCCGCCAGCTCTACGGCTGGCCTGACGCCGTGGCCGCCTCCATCGCGTGGGTGCTTCCCATCGCGCTGTTGGCGAGCTTCGTCGGCCCCGCCTTTCGTCTCGCGCTGCGCGACCGCCGGACGGAGCCACGCCTGGTCCAGGGCCAGCTCGTCGGCGCGAGCTCCGTGAGCACCTCGATTGGCCTGGGCATGATGATGGTCCAGACCCGCGGCGGGGTCGAACAGTACCTCGTGCCACCCGCGCGCCTGAAGCAGGTGCCAGGCAACCAGGTCAACGTCGTCCTGACGGTCACGCCCAACCTCAAGCACGTGAAGTCGGTGGGCGTGATGGGACAGCGAATGGTCGGTCGCGTCGAGCCGCCCGTGCCGCCCGTGATGAGGCGTCTGCAGCTACTGCCCGTGCTGACTCCGGTGGCGCTCGCCCTTGGCGCGATCATCGGCGACGACACCGTCGCGCTTCTGCCGATCAACCCGTCGGCGGTGCACGCGATCATCGCCATGCTCGCGGGCACGGCCCTCGGCGGCGCGGTCTACGGCGTCAGCTATCTGCTGCAGCGCCGGATGATGGAAGAGGTCCAGGCGCTCGTCCCCAAGACCTAGAGGCCTCTACACAACTCGCACCGTCACCGTCTGGATCGAGTTGTTGCCGTAGCCGAGCCGGTTCCATTGCGCGTGCTCCGGCTGCGTCTGTCCGCTCCCGTCGGTCGCGCGCGAGCGGATGGTCAGCCGGCCCGGTCGCTCGACCTGCGCCGTCATCTCCCACTGCTTCCAGGCGTGGCGATGCGACCCGCGCAGCGCCGCCTCCGTCCATCGCCCGCTGCCGAGGCTGACCTCAACCCGCGTCACCGGAGCCGATCCAGACCACGCCAGCCCGCGGATGACGAAGCGTCCCGCGCGCACGGCGGCGCCGTCCTCCGGCTGCGTGATGAGCGAGCGCACCTTCTGGTGGGTGACGGGTTCGCTGCGGTCCGGCCAGTCGTAGAGGTAGCGGTCGGTCTGGAAGTGGCCCTCGAACGGCCGGTCGGTCGCCTCGATCTCGGTGAGCCACTTGACCGAGGCGACGGCGTACCAACCGGGGACGATCGCTCGGACCGGGTGGCCGTGCTCGGGCGGCAGCGGCCGGCCGTTCATCTCGAACGCGAGCAGCGTCTGACGGGCCTCAGCGCGCGAGAGGCCGCGCTCGAAACCGTCGGCGGCGCGGAAGACCAGGTGGCTCGCGGACTTCGGAAGGCCGGCTGCGTCGAGGACGGCGGCCAGCGACACCCCTTTCCAGGCCGCGGTGCTCACCGCGCCGAGCGCCCAGGGCTCGCCCTCGATCTTCGGGCGGAAGAGAGAACGGCCGTTGCCGGCGCACTCGAGCGTCACCGCGTCCTCGCGGTTGGGCAGCTTGCGCAGGTCGTCGAGCGAAAGGCTGAGCGGGCTGCGGACCAGTCCGCGGACCTGTAGGCGCCACTCGCCCGGCTTGATCGCCGGGACGGGAAAGTGGCTGCGGATGTAGAACCGCTCGTTCGGCGTCACCGCGCCCTCGGCGAGGCGCCCGAGCCGGACCTCGCAGTTCAGGGGGTCCTCCCTGACCACGACGAGGTCCGACGAGGCGGGCTTCAGGATTCCGGTGCCGCCGGTGGGGTCTCCTCGGCGGTCGGTTTGCTCTCGGCGACGGCCGGCGGAGAGGGCGAGGGAAGGAGCTTCTTGCGCTCGGGATAGGCGGCGATGAGCAGGAGCGTGAAGGCCAGGCCGAAGATCACCGGCCCGAGGTGGAAACCCTTGCTGTGGATGGCCGAGACGATCTCAAACACGAGGACGACCAGCCCGTAGAGGATGCCGGCCCGGACCCAGGCGACCGAACCGGACGGGTTGAAGGCGGCGATGAGCAGGCCGATCCCGAGCACCGCGGCCGCGGCCGACCCGTTGGTGCCGACCTGCTCGTCGATCGGATGGAACGACGCCACGAGCACCGTGCCGACGGCGCCGCCAAGCAGCCCGATGCCCATCAGCAGCATCCCGATCCGCAGGATCAGCGGCCTCACGCCCGCGAATGTATACGTCCGGCACGCGGTGAGTCACGGTTTAGACTCGATTGCGATGAGCATCCCCAACGAGGTTCCGATCACTCCCGAGGGCCTGGAGGCCGTCAGGCGGGAGCACGAGGAGCTGACCACGAAGCGCCGGCCGGCGATCGTGGCCAAGATCAAGGCGGCCCGCGAGCTCGGCGACCTGTCCGAGAACTTCGAATACCACGCGGCCAAGAACGAGCAGGGAATGATGGAGGCCCGCGTCCGGGAGCTCGAGGCCATCATCAAGAACCACGTCATCATCCAGTCCACCGCGCGGAACGGAGTGGTGGCGATGGGCAGCACCGTCCGCTTCGCCGAAGACGGTACGGACGACGAAGAGAAATACCGCATCGTCGGACCTGCGGAAGCCGATCCCAAGGCCGGCCGCGTCAGCTTCGAGTCGGCGCTGGGCAAGGCGCTGATCGGCCACAAGGCCGGCGACGAGGTAGAGATCAAGACCCCGAGCGGCGCGTACAGCGTGCGCATCATCGCCGTTGAGTAAGTCGACCGCGATCAACACCCCGCTGGACGCGCTTCGGGGCTGGATGGCAAACCGCCACCTGGACGCGATCTACATCTCTCGTCCGGTATCGATCGCGTACCTGACCGGGTTCCACGCCAACCCGCACGAGCGCTTGATGGGCATGGCGATAAGCCGCCAGAGTGCGACGCTGATCGTGCCCGCGCTCGAGCGGCAGAACGCGGTCGAGCACGCATCCGGCGCCGATGTCGTCGCGTGGCGGGACGGCGAAGACCCTTACGAGCTGGTCGACCGCGCGCTCGGCGGAACGGCCGAGATCGGCGTCGAGAAGGACCACCTGAGCGTGCAGGCGGCCGAGGTCATCACGACCCGCACAGGGATCAGCGAGCTGGTCGACGTGGGCGGCGAGATCCGGCGCATGCGCCTGATCAAGGACGACGACGAGATCTCCAAGCTCGCGCGCGCGGCCGCGATCACCGACGAGGTGGCCGAGCGGATCGTCCCGCGGCTGCGCGCGGGTCAGAGCGAGGTCGACGTCGCCCTCGCCATCGGCTCGCTCATCGGCGCGCTCGGCGGCGAGCTTTCGTTTCCGCCGCTCGTCCAGGCGGGGCCCAACTCCGCGCTGCCGCACCACGAGCCCTCGAGTGCAAGGCTGGCCAGAGGAGACCTGGTGCTCCTCGACTTCGGCGCCGCGTTCGCCGGCTACAAGGCGGACACGACGAGGATGGCCGTCGTCGGTGAGCCCAACGCAAAACAGCGCGAGATCCATCGCCTCGTGCTCGAGGCGCACGACGCGGGCATCGCCGCGGTGAAGGCTGGGGTCACGACCGGGCAGGTCGACGCGGCCGCGCGGAGGGTCATCGACGCGGCCGGCTATGGCGACATGTTCTTCCACCGAGTCGGCCACGGGATCGGCCTCGAAGGCCACGAGGACCCGAGCCTCGACCCCGGGTCGTCGACCGTGCTCGAGGCCGGCATGGCGTTCACGATCGAGCCGGGCATCTACATCCCGGGTTTCGGCGGCGTGCGCATCGAAGACGACGTGGTCGTCGAGGATTCCGGCTGCCGCGTGCTGACCAGGGCCGACCGCTCGCTGAAGGTCGTCTGATTTCGGTGCTCGCGCCCGGAATGCGGCGCACCGAGCAGCGCGAGATGGTCTACCAGGCAATCGTCCGCCTGGGCGGGCACTGCACAGCGGAGGAGATCACCGAAGAGCTGCACAAGGCCCGGCCCGCATTCCCGCGCAGCACGGTCTATCGCGCGCTCGAAGCGCTGACGGCTTCAGGGTCGGTGTACGCCGCCCACCTTGGTGAGGGACCGACGCACTACGAGCTCGCGAGCGGCGACCACCATCACGCGGTCTGCCAGGTCTGCGGCGGCGTCATGCACATCCAGGAGGAGCTCGTCAGCGAGCTCGAGAACCACCTCGAGGAAGGACACGGTTTCAAGCCGGTGCGCACCGAGGTACTGGTCGTCGGAGTCTGCGACGATTGCGCGCGGAACCCGGCGCCGCACGCATCGCGCGGCCATCGCATCATCGACCCTCACCACCGACATTAAGGAGAGGTCCATGGAGCCCAAGATCGTCGGCACGACCCTGCCGGTCCTCGAGCTCAACCTGCAGCCCAACGAGACGGTCTTCGCCGAGGCTGGTCAGCTCTCCTGGATCTCTATGGCCATGCAGATGAAGACCGGCCTCTCAGTGGGTGGTCAGCAGAGCGGATTGTTCGGGGCGCTTGGCCGGGCCCTGTCCGGCGGCACGCTGTTCATGACCGAGTACACCGCGGTCGGCGGCCCGGGCCTGATCGCGTTCTCCACGAAGCTGCCCGGCCAGATCCTGCCGCTCGACATCACGCCGGGCCAGGGATACATGATCCACCGGCACGGTTTCATGTGCGCGACGACTGGCGTGCAGTTCTCGATCGGATTCCAGCAGCGCCTCGGTGCGGGCGTCTTCGGCGGGACGGGCCTGATGATGCAGAAGCTGCAGGGCCAGGGCAAGGCGTGGGTGGAGCTGCACGGAGAGGTCGTCATCTACGACCTGCAGCCGGGCAACACGCTGCGAGTGCACCCCGGCCAGGTCGGGATGTTCCAGGAGGGCATGCAGTTCAACATCGTCACCGTGCCCGGGATCCAGAACATGTTCTTCGGCGGCTCGGGGTTGTTCCTCGCCGCCATCACCGGTCCGGGCCGAGTCTGGCTGCAGTCCATGGCGATCCAGCACCTGGCGCACGCGATCCAGGAGTACCTGCCCAAGCCGGGGGGCTAGAGATAAGGAGGAGCGATATGCCCAAGTACCTTTCGATGGGGTCCTACACGGTCGATGGAATCAAGGGCGTGCTGAAGGAAGGCGGCACAGGAAGGCGAAAGGCGGTGCAGGCGGCGATCGAAGCTCTGGGCGGCAAGATGGAGGCCTATTACTTCGCCTTCGGCGAGAGCGACGTCGTTGTCATCTCCGACGTGCCCGACAACGTGACGGCCGCGGCGCTTGCGATCGGCATCGGCTCCACCGGCACGGTCAGTCTCAAGACGACTGTCCTGCTCACGCCCGAGGAGCTCGACCAGGCGACGAAGAAGACGATCGCGTTCCGCGCCGCGGGCCAGTAGCTTTTCCTTCATGTCCGACCGGTGGCTGACGTTCGACTGTTTTGGCACGCTCCGCCGGGCGCGCGCAGGGCGCACTAATGGATAGATGGCTCACATTCGACTGTTTTGGCACGCTGATCGACTGGCGACATGGCATTCGGACCACCGGCGAGCTGCTGTTCCCCGGGCGTGGGCCTGATTTTCTCGAGGCGTACATCGCCCTGGAAGCGCAGGTCGAAAGTGAGGGGTCGTTCAAGCGCTACCGGGCGGTCCTCACCGAGACGGCGAGACGGGCGGCAAAACAGATCGGTGCGGACCTGAAGCCGGACGACGCGACGGCTCTGGTCTCGACAATCCCGTACTGGCCGGCGTTCGCCGACGTCGGTCCGGCGTTGACCGAGCTGCGCCGCGGAGGCTGGAAGCTCGCGCTTCTGACCAACTGCGACCGCGACATCATCGCCCTGACCCAGCGACGGCTTCCAGCCTCGTTCGACGCGGTGGTCACCGCTGAGGACGTGTCGGCCTACAAGCCGGACCCAGCGCACTTCCGGCTGTTCCAGTCGACGTTCGGGTCATCGGCCGACGCATGGATCCACGTCGCGCAGAGCTACTTCCACGACATCAGACCGGCGCACGAGCTCGGCATCACGCGCATCTGGGTCAACCGGCAGGGCGAGAAGGACGATCCGTCCCTGGCGGACGCGGTGATTGGCGGCCTCGCCGAGCTTCCGAACGCGGTGAACGGGCTCGTGCGCGTCTAGCCGTTCCCTTTCGGCATCAAAGGGGGCCGGAGCGGGTCCGGCCCCCCTTTTATACGCAACGTCTAAGCCGGCCATTACTACGCGAAGTCGGCGAGGTCGATGGTCGCGCGGTAGACGCGGCGGGCGGGGCCTGACTGCACGAGGTTGCCGTTCGCCTCACGCCGCACCGACAGGCTGCCGCCGGGCATGTGCACGGTGAGGCTGTCATCGACAAGACCGCGGCCCATGCAGGCCGCCGCCACCGCGCTCGCGCTCGTACCCGACGCCAGCGTGTAGCCCGCGCCGCGCTCCCAGATCTCCGCGCGCACGCGCGCGCGATCCACTACTTCGCAGAGCTGGACGTTGGTCCGTTCGGGAAACGCGGGGTGCCGCTCCAGGTGAGGGCCAAGCTCCAGGCATCGCTCCCTGGTCACCGGCTCGCCGAAGACGACACAGTGCGGGTTGCCGACAGAAACAAGCACCGCCTCGACGCGCCCGGCCGGCGTGTCCAGGTCGACGTGGTCGGGCTCCCCGTCGAATTTCGCGGGCAGGTCGGCCGCGCGAAAGGACGGCCGGCCGATGTCGAGCTCGGTGACCACTTCGGCGCCGTCCTTGTGCAGGACTCGCACCGCGTTGGCGCGGTCGACTGTGCGGAGCTCGAACGACTCGCCCGCGCCGTGCTCGAGCACAGCGTGAGCCGCGGTGATGCGCAGGCCGTTGCCGCTCTTCTGCGCCTCGGAGCGGTCGGGGTTGAAGACGCGGACGCTCATCGCGCGCGGGTCGAATGCGAGCAGGCCGTCCGAGCCGACGCCAAAGTTGCGGTCGCAGATGCGGGGGAGCAGGGCGACGACTTCCTCGAGCGGCCCCGGCAGGTCCATCACCAGGTAGTCGTTGCCCAGCGCCTGGTACTTGATGAGCGCTATTTGCGACACGGTCGCAATTGTCCGGGAATTCCCCGCTGGGTCCTGGCGTTTCCTAGAATTACTGGCCTATGCGGGACCTCATCTGGCCTGCTCAGCGTCTGACCCACATCCCGGCCTGCTTCTGTAGCTAGCACCGGCCGTCTGCTCGCGGCCTGAAGGCCGCGCCCATTCGACCGCACGGTTTCCGCCAACCGTTGGTTCGTTATTTCGCATCTATCTGGAGGAATTGGAATTGAGCTCTCAGACACAGACCAAGCCACTCGTGACGACCGAGTGGATCGCTGAGCATGCAAAGGACTCGGGCCTTCGCCTGGTCGAGGTCGACGTCGACCCGACCGTCTACGAGAAGGGCCACATCGAAGGCGCCGTCGGCTGGAACTGGAAGCGCGACCTGCAGGACCAGCTGGCTCGCGACATCGCCCCGCGTGAGGCGCTTGCGGCGCTCCTGGGCAAGAGCGGCATCACGCCTGAGGCGACCATCGTGCTCTACGGCGACAACAACAACTGGTTCGCCGCCTACGCGTACTGGGCGCTGAAGTACTACGGCCACGACAAGGTCCAGCTCGTCGACGGCGGCCGGGTCAAGTGGGAGAAGGAAGGTCGGGCGTACACGACGGACGTACCCGAGTACGCAGCCACGCACTACCACTTCGCCGGCCCGCAGAACGAGAAGATCCGCGCGTTCCGCGAGCATGTGCTCGACAAGATCGGCAAGGCGGCGCTCGTCGACGTCCGCTCGCCGAAGGAGTTCTCGGGCGAGCTGCTCGCGCCGGAGAACCTCCCGCAGGAAGGCGCGCAGCGCGGCGGCCACATCCCGACCGCGGCGAGCATCCCGTGGGCGACGGCGGTCAACACCGAGGACGGGACTTTCAAGAGCACCGATGAGCTGAAGGAGATCTACGGCGGCAAGGGCGTCGTGTCGAACAAAGAGGTGATCGCTTACTGCCGCATCGGCGAGCGCTCTGCGCATACATGGTTCGTTCTGCACGAGCTGCTCGGGTACCCCGACGTGAAGAACTACGACGGCTCGTGGACAGAGTGGGGCAGCTCGATTCGGGTGCCCATCGAGAAGTGAGCACCTCGCCGTCTTCAGTGGTCGACCACTCAGCGTTAAAGGTCAACCAGACCGGGATCATCGCGACCGTGCTGGTCGCGTTCATCGGCAGCGCGCTGTGGCGGCCGCTCCTCGTCTTGATCCCGCTGCTTGCGATCGTGCTCCTGCTGGGCACGTTCGTGCCGCGGCTGGCGCTGTTCAAGCAGCTCTACTTCCAGGTCCTCAAGCCGCGCGGCCTCGTCAAGCCGCGGCCGGTGCAGGACCGACCCGAACCTCACAACTTTGCTCAGGGCTTGGGCGGGGTGTTTCTCGCGGTGGCGTCGATCTTCCTGATCCCGCTGCCGGTGGTTGGACTGGCGCTGGCGCTGCTGGTCGCCGTCCTCGCGTTCGTCAACCTGGCGTTCGGCTACTGCCTCGGATGCCAGATCTTCTTCCAGCTGGAAAAGCGGGGCCTCGTCAAGGCGTGAGTGCGCAACTCTGGGCTCTGGCGGTGGCGGGTGCTGTGGTGCTCGCCGCCGCCGGCCTGGAGACTTTCCGGTCTCGCCGGGCGCGGCGCCTGGCCGCCGGAGCAACCTCGGCGCCCGCGGCCGACCCGTACATCCTCTACTTCACCGGCGACAGCTGCACCGTGTGCAAGACGCACCAGGAGCCGGCGCTTGCGAAACTCGGCGCCGTACGCGTCGACAAGGTGGACGCGGTCGAGGAGCGGACCCTCGCCGATAGGTTCCACGTCTACACGCTGCCGACCACGGTCGTGATGGCGGCGGACGGGCGGGCGGTGCACGTCAACTACGGGTACGCGCCGGCGCCCAAGCTCGAGCGCCAGCTCGCCGAAGCTCGTATCGGTCAGGTAAATATCGCGACCGCGTAACCTGTGCGCCGTGCTGCGGCGCCTGGCGCTCCTTGTTTTTGCCCTGGCTTTCGCCGCCGCATGTGGACAGGAATCGCAGGGCAGCAACCAGGTCGTTCTGGGCGCGATCTATCCGTTGAGCGGGCCCCAGGCGGAGGGCGGCAAGCAGGAGCTCGCCGGCGTGCAGGCGGCGCTGCGCGTCTCCGGCGCCAACGTCCGCCTGCAGGTCATCGACGCCATCACGCCGGCGCAGGCTTCGGCCGCCGTGGACACGCTTGTGTCGAAGTACCACGTGCCCGCGATCCTCGGCACCTATGGCAGCACGCTCTCGGCCGCCGCGTCCGCGCGCGCCGAGGCTCTGAAGACCGTGTACTGGGAGACAGGCGCGGTCGCCGATCCCATCACGGCGCAGCGCAAGTACGTCTTTCGGACGGTCGCGACCGGCAGCTCGCTTGGCCGGATGGCGGTGACGTTTTCCAACGACGTCCTCATCCCCCAGGACCACCTCGTGGCGCCCACCGCCGTCGTCGTTCGGGTGAACGACATCTACGGCCGCTCGGTCGGCGGCGGCGAGGAGGCGCTCGCCCAACGCGACGGCATCGCTGTCGTCGACGTGATCGATTACAACCCGAGCGCTTACGACCCGAACGCGATCGCCGCCCGCATCGCGGCCGATCGCCCTGACTTCCTGTGGGACGTCAGCTATCTCGACGACGGCGTGGCGATCTGGCGCGCGCTGCTGGCGGACCACGTCACCTTCAAGGGCGCGATCGGCACCAGCTCGGCGTTCTGCATGCCGGCGTTCAGCCGCCTGCTCGGGCCGGGCTCGATCGGCGTCTATGCGGCCGACAAACCGGACGGCGACGTGAGCGCGGGCGCGCTGTCGGCGTCAGGGCGGGACCTGCTGGCGAAGGCGAAGGCCGCGTACGGGAACAGCTCGATGGAGATTCCCGCGGTGGCGGGGTTTGTCGGCGGGTGGACGCTGTTCCACGACGTCCTGCCGAACGCGGGCGGCGCGCCGACCTCGGAATCGATCCGCGCGGCGGCGCTCAATGTCGACGTTCCGGTCGGCGACAGCATCAACGGCGGCGGGGTGAGGTTCGCGGGCGTGGGATCGCTGGACGAAGGCCAGAACACGCGCGCGGCCGCGGTGGTCGGGCAGTGGACGGCGGTCGGCGTGATGAAGACGGTGTACCCGCCCGCCTACGTAGAAACGTAGCGCCGCTGTAGTCCTCCCCGTTTACGGGGAGGTGTCGGCGAAGCCGACGGAGGGGCTAGCAGGCGGCCCCTCCGGCCCCTCCGGCGCCTTCGGCGCCACCTCCCCACAAGTGGGGAGGACACCCCTCACCCCAACCCTCTCCCCTGCGGGGAGAGGGAGATTGGCTACTCCAGCTCTTTCTGGACTAGCGTGATGTCCATCCAGCGGTCGAACTTGTGCGCCGCGTTGCGGATGGTCCCGACCACCTCGAACCCCTGCTTCGTGAACAGGGCCAGGCCGGCGCGGTTGTCCTTGGCGACGCTGGCCACGATCGTCAGGTAGCCCAGGCCGCGCGCCTCCTTCGTCAGCTCGGTCAGCAGCGCCGCGCCGATTCCCTGCCCATGGTGCACCGGGTCGACGTAGACCAGGCACTCCGCCACGTCGAAACCGCGCTGCTTCCAGGGGAGGAGCCGGGCCCAGCCGATGACCCCGGTCTCGTCAGACGCGACGAGGAGCTTCGAGCGCCTGCCATGCATGTCCCACCACTGCTGTGCCTCCTCGGCGTCCAGCGGCTCCGAGTCGATGGTGGCGAACGTCTGGTTGACCGCCCAGTTGTAGATGCCCATGATCGGCCGCAGGTCGTCCTGGGTCGCCGCGCGTATCGACTTGGCTGCTTTCGCCTTGGTGCGGGGCATCGCGACCATTATGCTTCCCGCCCGTGACCAAGCCAGAGATCAAGACGCCGCTGCCTGGGCCGAAGGCCGCCGAGCTCATCGCCCGCGACGCCAAATCGATGTCCCCCAGCTCCACGCGGTCTTACCCGTTCGTAATGGACCACGGGCGCGGGTGCTGGGTGACCGACGTCGACGGCAACCGGTTCCTGGACTTCACCGCCGGCATCGCGGTCGTCACGACAGGCCACTCGCACCCGAAGGTGGTGGCCGCGATCAAGGACCAGGCCGAGCGCTTCATCCACATGTCGGGCACGGACTTCTATTACAGCCCGGAGATCGAGCTGGCCGAGCGGCTCGAGAACAGGATCCTGCCCGGCACGCCCGCCCGCGTCTTCTTCACCAATTCAGGCGCGGAGGCCATCGAGGGCGCCATGAAGCTCGCGCGATACACGAGCGGCCGGCCGAGCTACATCGCCTTCATCGGCGCCTTTCACGGCCGGACTTTTGGCGCCCTTTCGCTCACCGCCTCCAAGGCGAGCCAGCGCCGCCGGTTTGCGCCCCTGCTCTCCCAGGTCTTCCATGCGCCGTACCCGACTCCCGCGCGCAACATCACCACCGACCATACGATCGAGCGCATCGAGGAGCTCTTCAGCACCGTCGCCCCGCCGGAGAGCGTGGCCGCTGTCTTCGTCGAGCCGATCCAGGGCGAGGGCGGATACATCGTGCCACCCGACGATTTCCTGCCCCGGCTCCGCGAGCTCACCAAGAAGCACGGCATTCTGCTCGTCGCCGACGAGGTGCAGTCGGGAATGGGCCGCACCGGGCACCTTCTCGCCGTCGAGCATTGGGGCGTCGAGCCCGACATCGTGTGCCTGGCGAAAGGCATCGCCTCGGGCCTTCCGCTGGGCGCGTTCATCGCTCGCGCCGAGCAGATGAGCTGGCCGCCAGGCTCGCACGGGAGCACGTTCGGTGGCAACCCCGTAGCTTGCGCCGCCGCTCTCGCGACCCTGGACCTCCTCGAGGACGGGCTCATGGACAACGCCACCAAGGTCGGCGCGCAGCTCCAGGACGGCCTGCGCGAGATCGCCTCGGGCCACAAGGACGTGACCGACGTGCGCGGAATCGGACTGATGCTGGCGCTCGAGCTCAGGACGCCAGAGCTCGCTGCGAAGCTGGTTCAGTCGGCGTTCGAGCGCGGCCTGCTGCTGCTCACCGCCGGCACGCGCGCCGTGCGCATCAGCCCGCCGCTGGTGCTCGACCACGACGAGGCCGCGACCGGCCTCGAGATAATCGCGTCCGCACTCGACAGCTAAAGAGAGTCCGCCAGCGGTGCCATCGAGGTCGCGGCGGCGCGGTCGTCGCCGGCGACGTCGTCAAGCTTCTTCGAGCGCTGGTCGTCGATCACCTTGATCGTCGCGTTGACCTGGTTGGAAACGATGCCCGGCGAGACGTTCGTGATCGACACGAACTGGGTCACAAAGGTCTCCGTCAGCGCGTTCCTCGATGCGTCATCGCCGGTGCTCGCGTAGCGCTGGATCGTCGACAGCTCGTCCGACCACGCCTGCTTCGAGCGCGAGCTGTTCATCTCCGCGACGATGAGGTTGAGGTTCGCGGAGAGCGAGCCGAGCGCCTGCGCCTTCTCGTCGCCGCGGCCGTTGACCTGCGCGTCGGTCGCCATCGTCATCAGGTACGCGCGCTGCTGGGTCAACACATTGAGACGGACGCGCCGCACGACCGCCGGCGCGGTCTGGTCGCCGGGGAACTTGTCGGGGAACCGAAGCACGATCTTGCTCGTGAGCATGTCGCCCAGCGTCGCGGCAGTGGAGACTGCGCTCGCCATGCTCACGTACATCGCCGCGTAGTGATGGTCTGCGGCGGCGTCGATGGTGTCGCGCAGGGCGGTGACCTCGCTCGTCAGCAACACCAGGAACGGCTGCGCCTGCCCGAGGGTGAGCTGGGCGAGCTGCTCCGTCAGCTGGGGTATGGTCGTGGCCGTCAGCCGAGAGGTGGCGGCGTCGGCCTTGTCGCCGTCGTGGGTGGCGATGCGGATCGCGTACTCGACCAGGTCCGAGTTCAGGGCCCTCCAGGCCTGCGAGAAATGCGCTGCGGTGGTGCTGCCGGCCGCGCCGCGGACCAGTCGCGTGAGCGCTTCCTCGTTGGTGGAAAGCAGCGCCGCGTAGGCCGGGTACTCGGCGGAGCCGTTGACCGCGGCGGCGGACTCCTTGGCCACGATCATCACGTGCTCAGTAAGAACAAGGTCGAGCTGGGTGCGCAGGTCTCCGGCCTGCGTCGGCGGCGGTGGTGAAGGGGTGGCTCCTGCGGTCGGTGTGATGGAGCATCCCACCAGAGCCACGACGACCAAGAGCAGTCCGGCGACTCTGCGCTGGGCGACCAGGTTTGGCCTGTTCGGGTGCAAACCGCCGCCATTGTGGGCGAATTAACATCGTCGGGTCTTGCCGGAATGGTTGCTGGTGGACGGCTCGAGCATGTTCTTCCGGGCCTTCTACGCGATACCCCAGACGATGCGCGGCCCCGGCGGTGTGCTCGTCAACGCCGTGCGCGGCACGCTCGACACGCTCGCGCGCTACGTCACCGACCGCAAGCCGCGCCACCTCGCGTTCACGACCGACGAGGACTGGCGGCCCGACTGGCGCGTGGAGCTGATCCCGGGCTACAAGGAGCACCGCGTCGCCGAGCCGATCCCGCCCGCGCTGATCCCGCAGGTGCCGATCATCCTCGCCGCGCTGACCGCCGTGGGCGTCGACGTCGTCGGCCTGGAGGGCTACGAGGCGGAGGACATCGTCGCGTCGATCGCCTCCAAGGTGAAGCCACCGATCGAGATCGCCAGCGGCGACCGTGACCTGTTCAGCCAGGTGCGCGGCCGCGACATCGTCGTTCTCTATCCGCAGAAAGGTGGCCCGGCCGTGATCGACGAGGCCGAGGTCGCGCGCCGGTACGGGATCCCGGGCACCGCGTACTCCGACTTCGCAATTCTGCGCGGCGACCCGTCCGACGGGTTGCCCGGCATCCCCGGCATCGGCGACAAGACGGCGGCGCAGATGGTCAAGCGCTACGGCTCGATCGAGAAGATGCTGGAGGCCGGCGTCTTCCGCAATCCGGAGCACGCGGACTACCTGCGCAAGGCGCTCAAGGTCGTCCCGCCGGTGCGCGACCTCAAGATCAAAGTACCCCGCGGCCGGCGCGCCCGCTACCCGGCGGAACCCGGCGTCGTGGCCGAGATGGCAAAGCGGTACGGCGTCGGCAACAACCTCGACCGCCTGGTCACGGCCCTGAAAGGTCTACCTCCGCTTACAAAGACCTGACCCCTCGCTGCCGGTGATCTGACAGCGCCCGCGCAACGTATTCCTGGTCATGACGATCACGTGGGTGATGCTCCGGCGGCGCCGGTCCCGGGGCTACATCATTTGGAGTCGTGGAGGTCGGGCTTTGCGCCACATGCAGGCACTCGCGCACCGTGAAGGGCGCGCGGACGATCTTCTGGATGTGCGAGCGCTCGCGGACGGACCCGTCATTTCCGCAGTACCCGAGGCTGCCGGTCGTCCGCTGCCGCGGCTACGAGGAGGATTCGTCTAAGCGGCGGCCACCCGCATGAGGGCCATCGGCGTTCCGGCCGCCGGGTCGAAGATTCCGTCGACCGCGCGCGAATCGATGGTGACCAGGGCGATCCGCCCCTCCGCGCTGACCGCGTAGAGGTGCTTGCCGTCCGGGCTCAGGCCGACGCTGGAGATGCTCCAGCCCGCGATCGAGCGGTCCACCACCTTCAGGCTCGAGGTGTCGATCCACGTCAGGCCCGCCGGCCCGCCGGCGATCAGCCACCCGCCGCTGACCGCCGCGCCCATGGCTGCCTGCGTCGCGCCGGCGTTTGAGGCTGCCCTGGCGAAGCGGGCGGTGCGGTCGATCGTGGGTGCTCCGTTCGAGCCGTTGGTGATCGCGGCCACGTCGCCGGTGGCGGGATTGACCGCGTAGATCCGGCTGCCGTCCGGGCTCATGGCGAGCGACCACTGCATCTCAGCGGGATCGTCGGCGTAGCCGCGGCCGGGCAGGTCGAGGCAGAACGCAAACGGGCCGTTGAGGCTCAGGGCGTGAATGAACGGCGCTTCGTGCTCGCGGACGTAGACGCTGAACAGCCATTGGCCGTCGGCCGACGGGATGCCCGAGAGGCGGAGGCCGGCCATCGCCTGGTTGCCGTCGCTCTTGTCGACGACGATGTTGGCGGTCAGGGAGCCCGACGTCAGGTCGTAGAGCCGAACGTAGTACTCGCGGCCGTTCAGGTGCTCGATCAGGTAGAGGTTGAGAGCCATGTTGTCGATGGCGTCGAACTCGAAGTAGCCATGAAGGTCGACCCGGCGCTGGATCTTCATCGCAGCGGTGTCGATGACGAGCATGTGCGTGGCGCTCGGCATCTGCGATGACCCGTCGAACCGTTCGACCACGAGCCACCGGCCGCTGGGCGAGAGCCCGCCCGGCACGCCGTTGGCGGTCGCAGCTGGCAGGTGGTAGGCGCTGCCGAGAAGCATCGTGTTGACGGTGACGCCGGTTGCCGTGTCGGTGTCGACGAGCGACATCCCGGCGGTCGTGTAGACGTGCTTCCAGTCCGCCGACGGCACGCCCAGGGCAAGCTTGCGGTCCGCGTTGTGGGAGCGCGAGTCGATCACGGCCAGCATCTGTTGCTTGCCGCTCGCCACAGCCTCGTACAACTTCTCGCCGCTGGCTGGGCGCGGCGCCTGGGGATTCGCCGCGCACGCGGCGACGACGACGGCCAGACAGATCAACGCTCGTGTTGCCCTCATGTGAGTGACCTCGCTATCTCAATTGCCTGCGCTTTAGTCATGTCGCCCTCGATCCGGACGAGGGTGCCGCCGTCGTCGAAGATCAAGGTGTTGGTGGCCAGCCGGAGCGTGTCGAAGTAGGGGTTGCCCTGCTCGTCGGAGAAGGCGAACTGGTGAGGCTGGCCGGAGATCCAGTAGCCGGGGTGGCCATCGACCGTGACCTGCTCGATCGTCGCGTCGGGGCCCAGCATCTTGTAGAAGTACTGCTCGACCACCTGCCCTCTTGCCTCGGTGACCAGGACCGAGACACCGGTGATCCCGGTGGGACGGATGTCGGTGCGCGAGACGTACACGAGCGTGACCTCACCGCCGGACGGGCCGCTGGGCGGGAGGTTGACGTACACCTCGTCGGGCGCGCCGAGGGAGGCGGGGATGACGATGTTCCACCCGACCTGGCGCTGGGCGCCGTCGAGGGTGGTCTGGGTGCCAAGGCCGAGGCGCTGGCCTACGGGACCGGAACGCAGAGGCGACGGAGTCGCGAGGTTCTCCGTGCGGTGGATGGTCACGTGGAGGTTCAGCCACGCGGCGACGGCCTCGCGCGTCGGGGTGTAGGCGAGGAGGGTCGCGACGATGAGGATCACCGCCGCCGCGGCCAGCGCCCACCGCGATTGCCAGAGACTGCGTCCCCTCCGGCGGGCTGCGCCCGCCGCCTCCCCATGAATGGGGAGGCGAAGTTCCCGCACCGTGGGCCAGTCGATGAATTCGCCGAGCGAGGTCAGTTGGTTTTCGAGGTCAGGCATGCGCCGCCTCCTCGACCATCGCCTTGAGACGCGTCAGCGCCCGCGACAACCTCGACTTGACCGTGCCCTCGGGGATGCCGAGCGCGGACGCGGTCTCCTCGCCGCTGAGCTGGAGGAAATAGCGGCTGGCGATCACGAGCCGGTCCTCGTCGGTCATCGCGTTCACGAGCGCGAGCAGCCGCCGGCGCTCGTCGTCCGCCACGGCCACCGCCTCGGGAGATGGGGCCGCATCCCCCGGGCGGAAGCCTTCGCTCAGACGGAGCTCCAGCCGCTGCCGGCGTCCCGCCGAGCGGAGCCGGTTGCGCGCCTCGTTGGCGACGATCCGCAGCAGCCAGGGCCGGAGCTCGGCGCCGGCACGGAAGCGGCCAAGCGCGAGGAAGGCTTTGGCGAACCCCTCCTGCGCCGCGTCCTCGGCGTCAGCGGCCGAGCCCGCGATGACGTAGGCGGTCCGGAACGCGATTTGCTGGTAGCGGTGCACGATCTCCTCGTAGGCGCCCGAATCGCCGCGCTGCGCGCGTGCGACCAGGTCTTGATCGTCCGCTGGCCGGCCCTCCATCGGAACGCATCATCTACACCGTGGGCGGCATCATGGTTCCCCTCAGGTTTTTGCAACTCGGGAGCCACGAGGCGGGTTTAGGAGGGCGATGGAAGGTACGGAGCGCGTATTCGAGCGCCTGGTCCGCGATCACCAGGACCGGATTTACGCGCTGGGCCTGGCGCTGACCGGCAACCGGCACGACGCCGAGGAGGTGGCGCAGGACACGTTTCTGCGCGCCTACCGGGCGCTCGTCACGTATCCGCCTGACCGCATCCGCGAGCTCAAGCAAAGGCCCTGGCTCCACCGGATCGCCGTCAACGTCGTCCGCAACCGGGTGCGGGGAATTCGGCCGCGGCTGGTCGAGCTGAACGGCAGCGAGCCGTCCAGCGCGTCCGGGCCGGAGGAAGACGTGATGCGACGCGCCGAGATCGACGAGCTCGCAGCGCGGGTCGCCTGCCTGCCGGCGCGCTACCGCGAGGCGGTCGTGCTGCGGCACGTGCAGGAGCTTTCGTACGCGGAGGTCGCCGACGCTCTCGGGCAACCGGTGGGCACGGTCAAGGCCAACGTCCATCGCGGACTGAAAATCCTTCGAGGTGAGAACCATGGCGACAGCGATGATTGACCTGAAGCGGCTGGGCGACGTGAAGGCGCCGGCGGGATTCGCCGAGCGCGTGCTGGCGAAGGCCGGCGTGGCGGACTCGTACGCGCTGTTCGAGACGGTGCTGGGGCCTGTCTACGTGGCGTGGAGCAAGCTCGGCGTCTCGGCGGCGATGCGATCCGAGTCCGCGTCCGGGTTTGAGGACTGGTTCGGGCGCGAGGTCGGACGCGCGCTCGTGCGCGTCTCGCCGCCGGCCGACCTGGCGGCCAAGATCGAGGACCAGCTGTCCGGTACGCGGCGGCTGCAGTTCGACCTGCGCGGACTGACGCCGTTCTCGCAGGCGGTGCTGCACAAGACGCTGGAGATCAGGCGCGGCGAGGTTCGTCCTTATGGATGGATCGCGCGCGAGATCGGCCATCCGGCGGCGGTGCGCGCCGTGGGCACGGCGTTGGCCAACAACCCCATTCCTTATTTCATCCCGTGCCACCGCGTCGTCCGGTCGGACGGCGTGATCGGGAACTACGGCGGGGGCGGGCCGGAGGCGAAGAAGCAGATCCTCTCGCTCGAGGGCGTGCAGCTGGCGCGGCTGCAGAAGCTGGCGCAGTCGGGCTACCGCTACGAGGGCATCCGCAGCACCAAGATCTTCTGCTTCCCGACCTGTTATCACGGCAGGCGCGCGCGGGAGGAGAGCTTCGTCTTCTTCCACGACGAGGGGGAGGCTCGCGCCGCGGGCTACCGGCCGTGCAAGGACTGCCGCCCGGCGGTGGCTTAGTTCTAGTCGGGCAGGGCCGGCAGCGGGCCGACGCTGGCGGTCACGGGCTTTCCCTTCTGGTAGAGGCGATGGGCGCGAGATAAGCCGCCGTCGAAGTTGAGCGCCTGGCCGTCGTGGTAGGTCATCGGCCGGTTGGCGCGGTGCGGTTTGTGGCCGAAGACCACGCGGCGGCTGCCGGTCAGCTTCAGCCAGCGCTCCAGCCTGACCTTCTGGGTCTCGAATACGTTGGGGCTGCTGAGCAGCTCCCACAGCAATGCTTCGCCGCCATCTTTGAGCAGAGCCCCGACCTCGTGGTTGATCGCCTCGATCGAGCGCCCGAGGTCTGAATACGCGTCGTTGCCGCAGTGCTGGACGAGGGTTCTGTCGCGCAGCTTCTGCAACGCGGGCCGCTCGCGCATCCATTGCTGGAGTGGTTCGTCGTTGCGCAGCTCGTCGAGGTCGTGCTGCTGGCCGCCGATGCTCATCCAGAAACCGACGCGGCTCGGGTCACGCAACGCCCAGAGCATCGCGACCTCGTGGTTGCCGAGCAGCACATCGGTGTTGGGCCGGTCGCGGGCGAAGCGCAGCGCGCCGACGCCGAACATGCCGTAGTCGACGAGGTCGCCGAGAAAGATCGTGTGCCACGTGTCGGCCGGGTAGGGCTCGATCGCCTCGAAGAGGCGCTCGACGTCGCCGTGGACGTCGCCGACGATCAGGACAGGCAGATCGTCCGCAGCCATTCCTCTCCGGGGCCTTCGATGAGGCGCACGGCTCGGGTGTAGGAGCCGATCGTTTGTAGCTCGGTGCGATGCGCCGGCCAACGCAGCTCGCCACCAAGAACGGTGGTCAGCTCCTTCCGCGTGAAGGGCGCTGCGTGATCGAACAGCTTGCTCTTGGGACTGCCTTTGAAGATCCAGAAGCCATCCCACGATTCCGTTGCGCGAGCCCTTCTCACGTGCGCGTTGCCATCCCACCATCCCTGTCCAGGATCGACCGTCACATCGGACATGATTTCTTCGATCTCCAGACCGCCGACGAGGTAGAAGCTCGGGCGATGCTTTACGAGTCGGGCGATGAAGACGATGAGGTCGCCTGCCTGTGCGCGACGCAGGCTGAACGCGCGAGCGGCGCGACGGCAGTTGTCGCCGTAGGTCGCCGGCGTGGAGGTGAAGTCAGGATCGAGGTGGACAGCTTTGTCGCGCCAGCCTCGCAGCATCGGTGGTCGCCAGGGCACCGCTTCTGGGATCGGCAAGAGCTCGAAGGTGCCGTCTGCATACAGGGGCGAGCTGACCGGGTGAGATGCGTTCACGCCGACGTTGGCGAGGAATCCGGCCACCAGGCGATGCTAACTGGGCTTCCGGAGGCGTTGGGTAGAATGCCCTAGCGGCATAGGGGCGTAGCTCAGTCTGGTCAGAGCATCGGTCTCCAAAACCGAGGGCCGAGGGTTCGAATCCTTCCGCCCCTGCCAATTTCGAATACAAAAGCGGCATCCAAGCCGCTGCGCGTGAACTGCCCTGGGTTTGATGGAGGCTCTGTTCTTTGGGAGGATGGAGCCCATGTCAGCATCGAAGCAGCAGACGCCTAAGCACGGATCGGGACATCGACATCCGCCTGAGCTTCGGGAGCGGGCGGTGCGAATGGTCGAGGAGACCATCAAGCAGACAGGAGAGCGACATGGCGTGGTGACGCGGGTCGCCGTGCAGCTGGGACTAGGTTCGGAGACTCTGCGTCACTGGGTCAAGCAGGCGGAGATCGACCACGGCCAGCGAGCTGGAATGACCACTGCCGAGCAGCGACGCATTGCCGAGCTGGAGAAGGAAGTCCGCGAGCTGCGGCGAGCCAATGAGATCCTCAAGGCGGCCTCGGCTTTCTTCGCGCGGGAGCTCGACCCGCAACCGCCGAGATAGTCAGCTTCATCAACCAATACAAGGAGAG
>Ga0207646_10000141_pt1 | contig 98482 bp, 72 predicted proteins | sample KBSK5502metaG_FD_184343 | JGI IMG/M metagenome (GOLD analysis project Ga0207646, IMG submission 184343) | Corn, switchgrass and miscanthus rhizosphere microbial communities from Kellogg Biological Station, Michigan, USA - KBS K5-50-2 metaG... | ecosystem: Host-associated > Plants > Roots >... | reverse complement strand
TGACGGAGCCTCAGGTCGCTGACGCTCCCCGTACTGCACCCTGCGTTCAGTTGGCCACTAACAATAAAAATACTAACAATAAAAAATAGTTATCGTTATGATCAGAACTTTTAGTTTTATTTATCATCCCGGGGAGTGTATGCTGAGACTGCGGAATTGTCAAAGCCAGCGCCAGCACGGGTTCGAAGCTTTGCCCAATCGACTGAATTACGGAAGCGAAAGAGAGACCATTATGAGCCCCCTGATCGAAGATTTAGGCTTTGCTGGGATTGACATCAAAGGCGAGAGCGGCGGGCCGTTCTGGTTAGGCGTCGATGGCGGTGGGACCCACACGCGGGCTGAGGTCCTCGACTCCTCCGGGCGTGTGTGCGGCGAGGGCCATGCCGACGCGGCGAACTTCTTGCGCGTCGGGCTGGCCGCGGCCCTCAACTCGATCAAGCGCGCCGTCAATGAGGCGTGCGCACGGGCTGGTATGACCCCCGAGCGCATCACCGCGGCCTGCGTCGGGCTGGCCGGGGTGCAGCACCCGAAGCATCATCATCAAATGTTGGAGGCGCTCAAGGCGGCTTTCAAGTTTCCGGTGCTGAGCCTGGAGACCGATGCGCGGATCGCGCTGGCCGGGGCGACCGACTTGCAGCCGGGCGTGGTCATCATCGCCGGCACCGGTTCCATCTCTTGCGGCATTAACTCGCGCGGCGAGTTCGTGCGGGCCGGGGGCTGGGGGCCGGTGATGGGCGATGAAGGGAGCGGGACATATATCGGCCGCCGCGCCTTGGAGACAGTCGTCTCGGCCTACGACCACCGCTCGCCGCCCACCGGTCTGACCGAGAAGGTCTGCCGCTACTTCGGCATCTCCTCGCCGCCCGAATTGCCGTCGGTCATCTATAATTCATCACCGAAGGTCAACCGCGAGATCGCGCAGCTCTCAAAACTCGTCGTCGAGGCGGCGCGTGAAGCCGACGCCGCCGCGCTCGGGATTCTCACGGACGCGGCCCTGGAGTTGGCGCGCGCGGTCGTCGCCGTCATCGAGCGCCTGAAGATGCAGGACGAGCGCTTCCGCGTCGCCTACGTCGGTGGCGTCTTCGAGGCGGGGGAACTGATCCTTTCACCTCTGCGGGAATCGATTGCCGTCCTCGCGCCGCACGCCTTTCTCGCGCCGCCGCTTCACCCGCCGGTCATCGGCGCGGTCAAGCTGGCGCAGGCCAATTACGCGAAGAAGGAGCAGTTGGTCAGATAAAGTGATGAGTGATGAGTGATGAGTGATGAGTAAGAACATTTTTTACTCATCACTCATCACTCATCACTCATCACTTGGCTTTGTCTATGTCGTTCACCGAACAGGCCAACCCGCGGACGGCCGAGATCGACCGCCTGCCGACGCTCGAAGCCTTGCGCGTGATCAACGCCGAGGACCAGCGAGTGGCGGAGGCGGTCGAGCGCGTGCTCCCGGCCGTGGCGCGGGCGGTGGACGAGATCGCGGCGCGGCTCGGACGTGGCGGGCGCCTCTTCTACGTCGGCACTGGGACGAGTGGCCGGCTCGGAGTGCTCGACGCCTCTGAATGCCCGCCGACCTTCGGCGTCTCGCCAGATTTGGTGCAGGGTATTATCGCCGGCGGCTATGACGCGTGTTATCGCGCGGTCGAGGCTTCGGAAGATGATCGCGGGGCCGGGGCGAGGGATTTAGAGGCGCGGGGTGTGGGAGAGCGAGACGCCGTCGTCGGGCTCACCGCGAGCGGGCGGACGCCTTATACACTCGGCGCCATCGAGCATGCGCGGCGGATGGGCGCGCTCACCATCGGCATCACTTGCAACCCAGAGACAGAACTCGCCCGCGCCGCGGAGATTGCAATTGAGCCAATCGTCGGCCCGGAAGTCATCGCCGGTTCGACGCGATTGAAGTCAGGGACCGCGCAGAAGCTGGTCTTGAATATGCTCTCGACGATGGTGATGGTGCGCTTGGGCTACGTCTCCGGCAACCGCATGTCGAATCTCCAGGCGCGCAACACAAAGCTGCGCGAGCGGGCCGTGGGCATCGTCATGGCCGAGTGCGGGCTGGATGAGGCCGGCGCCCGGGCGGCGCTCGATGAGGCGAACTGGGATTTGCGCGTGGCCTTGGTCATGCGTCAGGCCCGGGTCACTCATGAGCGGGCGGAGGAGGCGCTCCGCCGCGCTGACTTCTCGATCCACCGCGCGCTGGCTTCGCTCCGCCCTTGATCACTTGCATCGCCCCGCGCTCGGGAAATACAATTCTCGCAGGTGACTGACAAACTATGGAATTCAAGAAAACCTGTCCCGCGACCTGTCAGGTTGCGGAAGCTGTCATTGAGCGGGCTGGTAGTGATCAAAGGGCTGGTAGCGCCAGCCGCCGCAACCTGACAGGTCGCGGGACAAGATAACTCGGAACCAGGTCTTCAGATCATTCAGACTTTTCGTAACTACTCCTCCGCGGTGCCGGCACCAGAAGAAATTTATTTTGCACCGCGGTCTGAAACGCTTCTCTTTCTCTGGGCACGTTTGCTGGGTAAATTAGGGCGCAGATAACGCATCTACGCCGGCCAAACTCCATCGGCGGTCGTGGAGATTTTAGCGACCACGAGAACACTATCTTTACTAAGGCATAGGAGGTCCAAATGAATGCTCAGGTTATGAGAGTCACGGCCCTGCGGCTGTGGGCTTGCCTGTTGGTCATTGGGTTGTTTGCCGGCCTGATCTCGACAGCCTCGGCGCAGACTTATACCGCGACCTTGACGGGGACGGTGTCCGACCCGAACGGCGCCGCGCTGCCCAACGTGAAGGTGACGGCCACCAACCAAGGCACGAAGCTCGAACACACGGCCCAAACCAGTGATTCAGGCGTCTACACGATTCCCTTTCTCCCCGTCGGGGAGTATGTCATTACGGTTGAGGCCACCGGGTTCAGGCGGCTGGTCTCGAATCCGATTACGCTGGAGGTCAATCAGACCGCCCGCGTCGATCTCAAACTCCAGGTCGGAGAAGTCTCCCAGGAAGTGACTGTCGAAGGCATCGCGCCGATCCTGCAAACCGAGAACGTCACGGTCGGCCAGGTGATCACTGGCAACACGACGGTCAACCTGCCTTTGAACGGGCGCAGCTTCCAGCAACTGACATTGCTCGTGCCGGGCACGATTACGCCGAACCCCGGCGGCTTCACGACGCCGCGGCCGAACACGGGCAGCGGCCGGCCTTTCGTCAACGGCAACCGCGAGCAAGGCAACGCCTTCCTGCTCGACGGCGTTCCGGTCGACGAGACGCTCGACAACCTGATCGGCTACAAGCCGAGCGTCGACGCCATCGCCGAGTTCCGGGTCGAGACCAGCAACTCGTCGTCCGAGTTCGGCAACGTCACCGGCGCGACCGTCAACGCCACGATCAAATCGGGGACCAACGCTTTCCGCGGCAATCTCTTTGAATTCATCCGCAACGATGCGCTCGACGCCCAGAGTTGGGGGAATAAGCGCTCCGGGGTGACGGCTAAGCCGAAGCTGCGCCAGAATATTTTCGGCGGGACGCTGGGCGGCCCCGTCGTCAAAGAGAAGCTCTTCTTCTTCGTCGATTACCAGGGCGCGATTCAGCGCACCGGCGGCGGCGGCTCGATCCGAGTGGCCTCCCCGGCGTGGCGCACGGGGAATCTCTCCGACCTGGGCGTCGCCATCCGCGACCCGCAGACCTGTACCAACCCGCGCGACCTGACCACCTGTCAGAACTTCCCCGGCGGCATCATCCCGCAGAACCGCATCGTCAACCCGGTGGCGAAGGCGCTGTTTGCGGACCCCACGCTGTATCCGCTGCCGAACCGCATCGACGCCTCGAACAAGACCGGCATCCTCGACGTCGTGACGGCGACCAAGTTCGATGGGCACCAGTTCGACGTCCGGATGGATTCCCGCTTGAGCGACAAGGATAACTTCTCGGGCCGCTACTCGTTCGGCACCTATGAGACGCTCGACATCAAAGGCACGATCCCGGTGATCCCGACCGGCAAGTCTTTCAGCCGTCCGCAGAACATCGCGCTCAACTGGACGCACACCTTCAGCCCCACAGTCATCAACGAGGCTCGTGTGGGTTTGAACCGCGCGGTCTTTATCAACGAGATCAATGATTGGGCGGGGATCGGCAATGGCAACGCCAAGCTCGGCATCCCCGGCGGTCAGATCCGCACCGGTGTGAGTTCGGTCGCGCTCGGGAACGGCCTGAGCGGCATCGGCTCGGCCGCCTCGGACTCGAACAACGCGACCAACACCTTCCAGTACGGCGACAACCTCACGCTCCTGCGCGGGCGCCACTCGTTCAAGATGGGAGGCCAGTTGCAGCACTACCAGCAGAACCGCTTCTACGCCGGCAATAACGGGCGGCTGGGCTTCTTCACCTACAGCTCGACCTTTACGGGGCAGACGTTCGCCGACTTCCTGCTCGATCAGTTGAGTGGCAAAGGGATCGGCGGCGGCATCAGCGGGACGAATAAAGGCACGTGGGGACACCGCCAGAACCGCATCGGCATCTTCTTCCAGGATGACTTCAAAGTCCGCAACAACCTGACCCTCAACCTCGGCGTGCGCTGGGAGTACACCTCGCCGGTCTATGAGGTCAAGGACCGCCAGGCGAACTTCGACATCGTCACCGGCAAGGAGTTCTTCGCGGGCAAAGACGGCAACAGTCGCGCGCTCTACCGCCCCTACCACAAAGGCTTCGAGCCGCGCATCGGTTTCGCCTGGACGCCGCAAGCCTTCGATGGCAAGTTCGTAGTGCGCGCCGGGTACGGCATCACGCAGTATATGGAAGGGACGGGGTCGAACCTGCGCCTGCCTTTGAACCCGCCGTTCTTCTCCGAAGTCGACGTGCCGTATGACACCAGCAGCGGCGCTGGCACAATCACCAAAGGCTTTACCGATGTGATCGTGCCCAATGTCATCGCGGGCCAGCTCCGCATCTGGAACCCCGACCTGCGCCCGCAGTTCACGCAGCAGTGGAACCTGACGCTGGAGTATCAGGTGCTGAAGAACACTTCGCTCTCGGCGGCCTATGTCGGCCACCGGGCGACGCACCTGGTGGCGCCGACCGACGTCAACCAGCCGCTGCCGGGCACGGGGCCGGCTTCGACTTGGATCCCGGCTCAGAACCGCCGCCCGCTCTTCAGCGTCTACCCGCTGGTGACCCAGACCAGCGTCACCGACTCATGGGCGGTCAGCAACTATCATTCGTTGCAGATGAGTGCGCGCCAGCGTTACGCGCGGGGCCTGGAGTTCCTCGCCTCCTACACGCTCTCGAAGACCTTGACCGACAACCTCGGCTACTACGGCAGTGCTGGCGTGGCGGCGCAGGGCGCCTATTCAGGCAACGCCTACAACCGCCACGGCTACAACTACGGCCCGGCGTTCTTCGACGCCCGCCACAACTTCATCATCTCGGGCACCTATGAGCTGCCGTTCGGTAAGGGCCGGAGTTTCGGCGGCAACGTGCACCCGGCCGTGAACGCGCTCTTGGGCGGCTGGAACATCGGCAGCATCGTCCAGTATCACACCGGCTTCCCCGTCACCGTCACGCTCGGGCAGGCAAGGTCATTGCAGGCCCCGCGCGGCTCAGAGCGCCCGAACCTGATTGGGACACAGGCCATCTTCTCGGACATTCCCGACTGCTACTTCTACAATCCGAACAATCGGTTCTGTCCCACGGGTGGCACGGTCGCCTTCGCGTTGCCTGATTTAGGCACCTTCGGCAGTGCTGGTGTCGGTGTCGTCCGTGCGCCCCGCTACTTCAACACGGATTTCAGCCTGGGCAAGAAGTTCTACCTGACGGAGCACAAGTACTTCGACTTCCGGGCGGAGTTCTTCAATTTCACAAACACGCCCAGCTTCAGTCCGCCGTCCGCGTCGTGGACCCCGACCTCGACGACGTTCGGGCAGATCACCGGGACGGTCAGCTCGTCCAGGAACGTCGAATTCGCTTTGAAGTTCCACTTCTAAGCGGTTCCGGCTAACCTCAGGGGGCTCGACAGAGCCCCCTTTCAATGTTCCGAACTGATGCCTTACCGCTCGGGTAGTCGTGCTGATGGCCACTTTCTTGCTTGAGACTCACGCAGCCGATAAGATAGCAGTGAAGACCTGGCAGGATCGTGACTATGAACATCGGTTTAATCGAACTCTTGATCTTGCTCATTCTGGTGATGGGTGCCTCGGTGGCCGTCATCGGCGCGTTGCTCGTCTTGACGGGCCGGCTGCAAGTCGGGGATTACAAGGTGTGCCCGCACTGCGCCGAGCGCATTCGGCGGGCGGCGCGCATCTGCCGCTACTGTCAGCGTGAGGTGACGGGCGGCGATCCCGAGCATCGGCCGAAAGGTCTTTTTCAGTGACTGTGAATACTTCATCCGATCAACCTTCTTGGGCCATCCCCAATTACTTAACCGTCCGCGACCATCACCTGCACATCAACGGGGTAGATGGCGTGCAACTGGCGCGCGAGTTTGACACCCCGCTCTTCGTCGCCTCGGCCCCGCGCGTCCGCGAGAACATCGCGCGCCTCTCGGAGGCCGCGCGCCATCACCCACGCATCAAGCTCTGTTTTGCCTCCAAAGCCAACAACCTCCTTGGCGTGTTGCGCGTCGTGCGCGAGGCCGGTATCGACATCGAAGTCAATTCGGGCGGTGAGCTGTTCCGCGCCTTGCGCGCCGGCTTCCGCCCCGACCAGATCGAATTCAACGGCCTGGCCAAGACCCAACAGGAGGTCGCCGAGGCGATTGAGGCCGGCATCTACGCCATCAACGTCGATTCGCCGTACGAGCTGGAGTTGATCGAGCAGGTGGCCGCGCGAATGAAGAAACGTGCGAACGTGACGCTGCGGTTGGTGGCCGGCGTCGGCACGCGCTCGCACGCCGGCTTGCAGACGGCGCTCTACACCTCGAAGTTCGGCATCTCGCCCGCGCAGGCCCGCGAGGCGATGCTACGCTCACGAACGCGGCCCGACCTCGTCAACTTGGCCGGCATCCACATCCACGTCGGCTCGCAGACGCCGGACGTCGAGCCCTACGCCCAAGCCTTCGCCGCGATGTGGGAGCACCTCCTCTGGCTGCACCGGGAGACGGGACACCGGCTCGGGCACATCAACATCGGCGGCGGCATCCCGGTCAACTACCTGCGCGACCCCGTGCACGCCGGAGAGATCCGGGAGCAGGAGCGCGCGATGCTCAGCGCCGATCTTTCGGCCGCCGAGATGATGGAGGGCTCGATCCGGGCCGTCCGCGCTGCGGCGCGGGAAGCGGGCGCCGAGCACCTGCTCGAAAATCTCGAAATCGTCCTGGAGCCGGGCCGCAGCGTGATCGCCGATGCCTGCACGATTTTGACTTCGGTGCGCAACGTCAAAGAGCGGCCCGAGACCGGCGAGCATTGGGTGCTCACGGATGCCGGTTACAACCTCATGCTCTCGATGGTCATGTACCAGTGGTACTACCACGCGGTCGACGCCTCGCGGGCCGCGGAGCCGCACGACACGCGTTACCGGATGGCCGGGCCGCTGTGCGATGGCGGCGACGTCTACTTCGATCTGCACGGCGAGGGGCGGCTGCCTGACTACCGCCTGCTGCCTGAGAACGTGCAGGTGGGCGAAGTGATCGCGATGCTCAACACCGGCGCTTACACGATGTCGCAGATGACGGCTTACAACGGGCGGCCGTTTCCGGCGGCGGTGATGATTGACGAGGGCGGCAGAGTTGAAGTGATCCGGCGGCGCGACAGCTACGAAGATTTGCTGATCAATGAGGTCGGGTAGTCAGCCGCAAGTGCCGGGCAGGTCGTGCTAGAATCAGCCCGGCTTCAAGCCGCAAAGGAGGCATTATGACGACAGTGATTGAGGCGGTGTATGAAGACGGGGTGCTCAAACCGCTCGCCCCGTCTGACCTCAAAGAACAACAGCGTTACCGGCTGATCTTGCAAGAAATCGCACCAGCGGAGCCGGACATGGATCCGGAGTTGGCGGCAGAGCTTGAGCGCCGCACGACGATCTTGCCCGACGGCCGGAAGATCGTAAATATGGACGGCATCCTCGCCCCGTATTTGCAGATCAACGCAGACGACGAGGGAGACCCGGTTGCAGAGGCGCTGGAAGAACTGCGCCGGGAGCGGGAAAAACATTTTGAGGAAGAGCTGGATGAATTTTTCCCGCTGTCGCCGGAAGCTTGATGGATTACGTTGCTGATGCTCATGCCGTGGTCTGGCGCTTCTTTGCCCCACAGCGAGTTGGCCAGGCAGCACACGCCGCTTTTGATGCCGCTAATGCTGGCGCCGCACTCATCCACTTGCCAGCCGTGGCGCTTGCTGAAGTCATTATGGTGATCGAGAAGAAGCGCCTGCCCGGAGTTTCGATGGCACAACTGATGGATAGAATTCAGTGGATGCAAGGCAGCGCCAACTACGAATTGCTCCCGCTGCTTCCCGAAACCGTGATCGCGAGCCACAAGCTCACCGCCATTCCCGATATTTTTGACCGGCTGATCGTGGCTGAAGCGCAAAGGCTGGGATTGCCGCTCATCACCGACGATACTCTTATCCGCGCATCAGGTTTGGCGAACGTTGTGTGGGATTAACGCAAAGGGGCAGACCATGAAGGAGTTTCAGTCATGCTGACTTCGGTCGAAGGCGTTTACCGCAACGGCAAAGTAGAGCTTTCAGAAGTGCCGCCGCAGGTCGGCGAGAACGCCCGTGTGATCGTGACGTTTCTAAAGGCGGGAGAGGTTGATCTGACGGCGCAGGGGATGAACAGGGAACAGGCCGCAGAACTACGGGCCAGGATGGAGACTTTCGCTGAAGATTGGGAAAGTGAGGAGATGAGTGTCTACGACGATTACGATGCCGCCAAATCCCGGCTGTAATCGTGGCGATGTCGCTCTTCCCACTCCCCCAACTCTAATCTGAAATGACTGAAGAAAAACAACAGCTCATCCGCGGCCTCACGCTCACCGACACGACTGCACTCGTCATCGGCACCGTCATCGGCACCGGCGTCTTCATCAAGACGGCAATCATGGCGCAGGATGTCGGCACGCCTACGCTCGTTTTGGCCGCGTGGGTGGCGGCCGGGGTGCTCTCGCTCGCCGGGGCGCTGACCTACGCGGAACTCGGGGCGCTGCTGCCGCACGCGGGTGGGGAGTACATCTACCTGCGCCACGCCTACGGGGATGCGCCGGCGTTTATGTACGGCTGGATGCGGTTGGTGGTCGGCTCGACCGGCTCGATTGCGATCCTCGGGGTCGGGTTTGCTACCTTCCTCTCGGCCATCTTCCCGCTCACCGGCGTGTGGGCCTCCTCAACGTTCACTCTGCTCGGGCAGACGATCAACTGGCAGTTCGGCGCGAAACAAATCGTCGCGGTCGCGGTGATCTTGTTCTTTTCGGCGATCAACTGTCTGACGGTGGCCTTCGGCGGGCGCGTGCAGTCGGCGCTGACGGTGCTCAAAGTCTTGGGCATCGCCGTAGTCATCGGCGGCGTCTTCTTCCTCTCCAAAGACGCGGCGTGGGCGCACCTGGCGACCTCGGCGGGTAAGGCGAATTGGAGCGGGATGTCGGCCTTCGGCACGGCCATGCTCGCGGCCCTATGGGCTTACGACGGGTGGAACAACATGCCGATGGCTGCGGGCGAAGTGCAGAATCCGGGGCGCAACGTGCCGCGCGCTCTGATCTTCGGCATGGTCGTCGTGACGTTGATCTACTGCCTGGCGAACCTCGCTTACTTTTACGCGCTGCCGTTCGCCGACGTCGTCACCTCGAACTCGACCAAGTTTCGCGACGCGCTGCCGGTGGCGACCAAGGCGGCGCAGACGTTTCTCGGCTCGTTCGGCGGAAGGTTGGTTTCGGTCGCGTTTATTCTCTCGGCGCTCGGCGCGCTGAACGGCTCGATCCTGACGGGGGCGCGAGTGCCGTTTGCGATGGCGCGCGACGGGCTGTTCTTCTCTCGGATTGCCAAGCTGAGTGAGCGCACGCGCGTGCCGGTCTACTCGATCCTGCTGCAAGCGGCGTGGGCGAGCGTGCTGGCGGTCTCGGGCACCTTCGACCAACTGACCGATTATGTGATCTTCGCCTCGTGGATTTTTTACGGGCTGGTGACCTCCTCAGTCTTCGTGCTGCGGCGCAAGCTGGCCGACGTGCCGCGCCCGTACCGCACGCTCGGCTACCCGGTGATGCCGCTGGTCTTCGTGCTGGTGGCGGCGTGGCTAGTGATCAATACGTTGCTGGCGCGGCCCGTGGAGGCGGTGGCCGGGCTGGTGCTGATCGCGCTTGGGCTGCCGCTCTACTTTTATTATGCCGCGGTGCAGCGGCGTGCGGGGCGAAAGGTCGCGGCGGCGGAGAGTAGCGACTAACTTAAGATGTTCGATCTGAAATTTGAGATTTGAGATGGGAGATTGAGAGGCCCGGCATGGGATTTTCAGCTATTGATTACCTGGTCTTGTTGCTCTACCTGGTGGGCATCACCGTCTTCGGCACGCTCTTCCGGCGTTCGCAGAAGACGGTCAAGGACTATTTCCTCGGGGCCAAGAACATCTCCTGGGTCGTCATCAGCCTCTCGATTGTCGCGACCGAGACGAGCACCCTGACGCTAGTGGGCGTGCCGGCCATGGCCTATGCGATCTATAAGCAGCCTGGGGTCTATCTGCGGCCTGAGGAGGGAGGCAACTTTACCTATTTGCAGGTGGTCTTAGGTTATATCATCGCGCGGATCATCATTAGCCTGCTTTTCATCCCGGCTTATTTTCAGGGTGAGTTGCTGACGGCTTATGAACTGCTCAAGCGGAGGTTCGGCCCGCAGACGAAGAATTTCGCGGCCTCGCTGTTTCTGGTCATGCGGGCATTGGCGGAAGGCGTGCGCGTGTTTGCGGCCTCGCTTGTGCTGAGCGCCGTGCTGAGCGCAAGCATGCCGGGGTTGCCGCACCTCTGGCTCTGGTCGATCGTCATCGTCGGCCTGCTCACGCTCGTCTACACCTTCGAGGGTGGCATCGCGGCGGTCATTTGGACGGACTTGATTCAACTAATCATCTACATCGGCGGCTCGCTGCTGGCCGCATATCAACTGCTGCGCCTGGTGCCGGGCGGTTGGAGCGAGATTGCGGCTCAAGCATCGGCGGCCCACAAGTTTCAGGTCCTCTCTTTCTCGTGGGACTTCAGCGTGCCGCACACCTTTTGGGCGGGGCTGCTCGGCGGCACGTTTTTGACGATGGCTTCGCACGGCACGGACCAATTGCTCGTGCAGCGGTTGTTCACCTGCCGCAATCAGCGCGACAGCCAGAAGGCGCTGATCTTCAGCGGCTTCGTGGTCCTGTTTCAGTTCGCGCTCTTTCTGCTGATCGGAGTCATGCTCTTTGCCTATTACAAGTTTTATCCGCTCACGACCGAACTCGCGAGCAACGACGAGATCTTCCCGACCTTCATCGTGCACCGCCTGCCGCACGGGATTTCAGGCCTCGTCATTGCCGCGATCTTTGCTGCTGCGATGTCGAACCTGAGCGGGTCGCTCAATTCGCTCGCGTCAACCACGGTGCTCGACTTCTACAAGCCGCTCGTCAACCCGCGGGCGAGCGACGAGAACTTATTGAAGCTGTCGCGCTGGCTGACGGCCGCCTGGGGCGTGGTGCTGATTGTGATCGCCGTGGCCGCGCGCGGTTGGGGCTCGGTCTTCACCGTCGGCCTGACCATTGCCTCACTCGTTTATGGGCCGATGCTCGGGGCTTTTCTGCTCGGGGTGTTGACCAGGCGGGCCAATCAGCGCGGAGTGATCGCCGGGATGGGCGTGTCGCTCGCTTTCATGTTACTGGTCAAATTTTATACCCCTCTCGCCTGGACGTGGTATGTGCTGGTCGGGGCGGTGGTATGTTCGGTTGTTGGTTACACGGTCAGCGTGCTGGCTCCGGCCAAGGCCAGAGACGTCACGCAAGCAGAGGTTGTGTCGGAATGAGAGGTTTGGAGGTTGTAGTCGGAAGACAGATGGGGACGGAAGGGCACAGGTCAAAGTCGGTCTCGAACCACGCTCGGCGGTTCACGTCTGTGGTTGCTATTCTGCTCGCGCTGGCGCTGCTTTCGCAGTCGTTCATCTTCGCGCAGCATCAGACTCACGCGCGCTTCGACCAGCCGCTCACCGAGAAGGCAGAGAAGTGGGTCTGCCAGACACTCGCCTCGCTCTCGCTCGATGAGAAGATCGGGCAGATGATCACCGTCGACACCAACGCCGTGTTTATGAATCGCGAGAGCGACGAGTACAAGCGGCTGCGCCATCACGTGGTGGATAACAAAGTCGGCGGCGTGATCCTCTTTCGCAGCCAGGTCTGGGCGACGGCGATGCTCACCAATCGCTTGCAGGAGATGGCGAGGGTGCCGCTGCTCGTCTCGGCCGACCTGGAGATGGGGCCTGGGATGCGGCTCGATGACACGATGTGGTGGGCGCCGAATATGGCGGTGGCGGCGACGGGCGACCCCAGGTATGCGCGCCTCCAGGGCGAGGCCACCGCACGCGAGGCCCGCGCCGCCGGGATCAATTGGCTCTATGCCCCGGTAGCCGACGTGAACAACAACCCGGAGAACCCGGTCATCAACGTGCGCTCCTACGGCGAAGACCCGCAGATGGTCGCTTCGTTCGTGAGCGCTTTCATCGAAGGGGCGCAAGGGGCGGGTGCCCTCGCCACGGCCAAGCACTTCCCCGGTCACGGCGACACCGCGACCGACTCACACATCGGGTTGCCGGTCGTAGACGTGAGTAAGGAGCGGCTGGAGCGGCTCGAACTCGTGCCCTTCCGCGCAGCCATCGCGAGCGGCGTCGGCGCGGTCATGACGGCGCACATCTCGCTCCCGCAAATCGAGCCGGAGCCGGCCGCGCCGGTGCGCGCACTGAGCGAAGCCGAGCGCTCGGCCGCCGAGTTCCTTTCGGTCACCGAGAGCCAGGCCCCGCGCGTAACTTTGCCGGCCACGCTGTCGTCAAAAGTGTTGACCGGCATGCTGCGCGACGAACTAAAATTCAAAGGCTTGATCGTCACTGACGCGATGTCGATGGCGGGCGTCGCCGCCCGCTACGATGCGGCCACTTCCGCGGTGCAGGCCGTCAAGGCGGGCGCCGACATGGTGCTCAAGTCGCCCGACATCGACGCGGCCGTCAAGGCCATCAAGCAGGCGGTCGAGCGCGGCGAGATCAGCGTCGAGCGCCTCAACGCTTCGGCCGAGCGCATCTTGCGGGTGAAGGCGGCGCTCGGCTTGAACGACCGGCGCACGGTTGATCTCAACGAGGTTGACCAGGTCGTCTCCAATCCGCAGTTCATCGCCACGGCGCAGGAGATCGCCGACCGCTCGATCACGCTCGTGCGCGACGAGAAGAAGTTGCTCCCGCTGAGCATCGATCAGAACCGCGGCCAGCATGAGGCGACACCGCCGCGTCTGCTCAACGTCACCTTCACCGACGAGCCGGACCGCGCGATCACGCAGCCGTTTGTCACAGAACTCCGCCGCCGCTTCCCGCAGCTTGAGAGCGTCACCTTCGATCTGCGCGCGACCCAGGAAGACCTCAAGCGGGCGCTCACGCGCTTGGAGGCGGCGAAATATGCGGCGGTTATTTACTCGGTCGCCGTCCGGGCGCAGAGTGGGAAGGGGAACGTCAGCATGCCGGCGGCGGGGCTGCGCCTGGCTGAAGAGTTGATCAAGCGCAACCTGTCGCTCATCGTCGTCTCCCTGGGCAATCCTTACCTGCTCGCGGCAATTCCGAAGGCGCCGACTTATGTCGCGGCTTACAGTTCGGTCCCGGTGAGCCAGCGGGCCGCGGCCCGCGCCCTGCTGGGTGAGATCGAGATCACCGGCAAACTCCCGATCAGCATTCCGGGCTTTTACTCGCGCGGGCACGGCTTGGAGGTGCGGAAGAAGGAGGCGGGGGATTAGGTGAAGGGTGCGCAGTCTGTGGAGTGCTGCGACCTGGCGCAGCTTTGGTAGTCTCTCGGCCTTCGCTGCTAGGGAAAACTACCACAGCGGTGACAGGTGATACTGCTGGCGAATTCAGTCAGGGCGCTGAATCAGTACCGCGAGCGGTAGCGAGCGTGGCTCCCGAACTTGGTTCATGGCGGGAAGCACGCTCGCTACCGCTCGCGGTACTGATTCGCCAGCGGTATCACAGGTCACCGCACTCCATAGGCTGCGGCCAATGTAATAGGCGCAGTAAAGTAGGCCCTGAGGCTAAGCTGGCGGCTTGAATTGGGTGCGACCTGGGAGCGCAGGCATCCTTGCCTGCTTGACTTCGCATTGGGCGCATCCCGGAGACCAGCAGGCAAGGATGCCTGCGCTCCCAGGACTCATATGGCACGAAAATTCAAGATCACACTGACAACGCAAATCTTCATCGGCCTCGCGCTCGGCGTCCTGGTCGGGTTCATCATCCACAAGTTTTTAGATGATTCGCCGGCAACCAAGGCCCAGACGATCGCCTGGATCCGCGTGCTCAGCCGCGTCTTCCTGAACCTGATCAAGGTGATCATCGCGCCGCTGATCTTCTCGACGCTCGTAGTCGGGATCGCCGGGGCGGGGAGCTTCAAGGAGATCGGGCGCATCGGCCTCAAGGCGCTCATCTACTTCGAGGTCGTCACCACGCTCGCGCTCTTCATCGGCCTGGGAGCGGTCAACCTGACCAAACCCGGCAAGGGGGTGGACCTGCCGTCGGAGCCGAGCGCGGAAGCCAGAGAACTCGCCGCGCGGGCGGGCAATGTCACGCCTCAGGATCATATCGTCAATATTTTCCCGACGAGCATCGTCAGGTCGATGCATGACAATGATGTGCTCCAGATCGTCGTCTTCAGCCTGATCTTCGCCATCGCCGTCTCGGCTTTGGGCGAGAAGGGCAAACCGGTGATCCGCTTCTCCGAGGCGCTCGCGGAGGTGATGTTCAAGTTCACCAACTACGTCATGCAGTTCGCGCCCTACGGCGTGGGCGCGGCGATGGCAGTGACGGTCGGGACCAAGGGGCTGGGGGTGCTCAGGAACCTGGCGATGCTGATCCTCACGCTCTACGGGGCGCTGGCCGTCTTCATCATCTTCGTGCTCGGCGCCGTCGCGTTGATCGTTCGCCTGCCAGTCCGCCGCTTCATCAGCCTGGTCAAGGAGCCGATGCTGCTGGCCTTCACCACGACTTCGAGCGAGTCGGCGTTTCCGAAGGCGCTCGAAAACATGGAGCGGCTGGGCGTGCCGCGGCGGATCGTGAGCTTCATCCTGCCGATGGGCTACAGCTTCAACCTCGACGGCTCGACGCTCTATCTCTCGCTCGCCGCGGTCTTCGTCGCCCAGGCCTCGAATCACTCTCTTTCATTCGGGCAGCAGTTGCTCATGCTCTTGACGCTGATGTTGACGACGAAGGGCATCGCCGCCGTGCCCCGCGCTTCACTCGTGGTGCTCTCCGGCACGCTCGCCACTTTCGGCCTGCCGCTCGAAGGCATCGCCGTCATCCTCGGCGTCGATGAACTGATGGATATGGCGCGCACCTCGACCAACGTGCTCGGCAACTGCATGGCCACCGCGGTGGTGGCGCGGTGGGAAGGCGAGTTCAACGATGCGGGCAATGAAGTGATCGAGCCCGTCAACCCGACGCTGCCGCATCACCATCACGGGCCTGTCAAGGCGGCGGAGGCGGATTGAGAAACCTGGGTACGCACGCTTCCAGCGTGCTCGGCCCGCGGGGGAGCGCGATGAAATTGATCGGGCCACGGGTGAGAGGCCAGCACGCTGGAAGCGTGCGTACCCAGGGGCGGCCCGGGCTGCTGGTCTTGTGTCGGTGTAGTCTTCAACAAAGGTAGCTTATGACACTCACTCTTCTGGACTGGACCGTCATCGTCGCTTACTTCCTCTTCAACCTCGGCATCGGCATCTACTATGCCCGCCGGGCGCGAGGAAGCACGAGCGAATTCTTTCTTTCGGGCCGCGACGTGCCGTGGTGGCTAGCGGGCACCTCGATGGTTGCGACGACCTTTGCCGCGGACACGCCGCTGGCGGTGACCGGCTTTGTCGCCAAGAACGGGATCGCGGGCAATTGGCTCTGGTGGAATTTCGTCATGAGCGGGATGATGACCGTCTTCCTCTACGCCCGGCTGTGGCGGCGGGCCGGGGTCATGACCGATGTGGAGTTCGCGGAGTTGCGCTATTCGGGCAAGCCCGCGGCTTTCCTGCGCGGCTTCCGGGCGCTCTATCTGGGCCTGCCCATCAACTGCATTATCTTGGGCTGGGTCAACCTGGCGATGATCAAAATCCTGCGGGTCACGCTCGGCCTCGACGAACGCCAGGCCACCTACATTCTTATCGGCATGCTGCTCTTCACGGCGTTCTACACCACCATCTCCGGGCTGTGGGGCGTGCTCGTGACCGACCTCTTCCAGTTCGTGCTCAAGATGGGCATGGTCATCCTGCTGGCGATTCTGGCGGTCAAGGCCGTCGGCGGGATCGATGCGCTCAAGACGAAGATCACAGCCCTGGATGCGGCGAGCGGGCAGGCCGGGTCGCGCCTGGCGTTCTTCCCCGATCTGGATTCGGTCTGGATGCCGACGATCACGCTCTTCGTCTATTTGGCCGTCAACTGGTGGGCGAGTTGGTATCCGGGGGCCGAGCCGGGCGGCGGCGGCTACGTCGCGCAACGCATCTTCTCGGCCAAGGATGAGCGGCACGGGGTGCTGGCCACGCTCTGGTTCAATATCGCGCACTATGCGCTCAGGCCCTGGCCCTGGATCTTGACGGCGCTGGCTTCGCTCATCTTGTATCCCGACCTGGTCGATAAAGAGTCGGGCTACATCAGGACGCTGATGGACCCAAACATCTTCCCGACATACCTGCGCGGCTTTATGCTGGCCGCGTTTGCCGCCGCCTACATGTCGACCATCGGCACGCAACTGAACTGGGGCGCCTCGTACGTGATCAATGACTTCTATCGCCGCTTCGCCGTGCGCGACGCAGGCGAGCGCCACTACGTCATCGCCTCGCAGGTCGTGACGCTGCTGCTGATGGTGATCTCGATCATCGTCACCTTCAACCTGGGGTCGATCGGCGGGGCCTGGAAGCTGCTCCTGGTGACCGGGGCGGGGACGGGGACAGTGCTGCTGTTGCGCTGGTTCTGGTGGCGGATCAACGCGTGGTCCGAGGTCTCGGCGATGGTGGTGGCCGCGGCAGTCTCACTCTTCTTGCAACTCTACTACAAGTGGGACAGCGACAAGCCGCGGGATTTCGCTTACATCATGCTCGTCACCGTCGCGATCACGACCGTCGCCTGGCTCGCGGTCACCCTGCTGACGGCGCCCGAGCCGCAGGAGAAGCTGATCGATTTCTACCGCAAGGTGCGGCCCGAGGGGCCGGGCTGGCGGCGGATTGCCGCCGAGGCCGGGGTGGCGGCGACGAATGTGAGCGGGGGGCTCGCCGGCCAATTCGGGAATTGGGTGCTGGGCTGCGTGCTGATCTACGCCTCGCTCTTCGGGATCGGCAAAGTCATTTTCAAGGAGTGGGGGACCGGCCTGGTCTACCTCGCCGTGGCGGTTGTGGCTGCCGTCCTCATCTCGCGGAATTTGTCGCGGGCTGGGTGGAAGAGCTTGCCTGCGGACGAGTCGAGCCTTGAGATGAAGGCAAATCCGAGTTTGAGCAGATGATGAAACTCAGTCGATCCAAATCGTCAGGTTGTGTGGCGGCTGTGCCGCCCGATGTGCGGCAAGTCTCTGACTTGCCGGCAGGCTGCCCCGTGAAATCCCACGGGGCTATGCCCCAAAACTTTCGGGGCATAGCCCCTGAGAATTTTAGGAGCACTCGGCCCGGAAGGTCAGAGACCTTCCGCACATCGGGCGGCACAGCCGCAATTTGGGCTCTACTGAGCCCGGTGAGAAAACACGCGATGGTTCCGGCTGCTTGGTTGCTGCTAGTCTCAATCGCTTTCACGCAGACGGGCGGCCCCGTTTACTTACCCACCGCCGCGCCATCAGCCGTCGGCATGTCACCCGCGCAGTTGGCGCACATCGACGAAGCGGTCGAGGCGGAGATCGCTAAGAAGCAACTGCCCGGCGCGGTCGTGCTCGTCGGGCGACAAGGCAAGATCGTCTGGCGGCGGGCTTACGGCCAGCGCGCGGTCGAGCCACAGGTCGAGCCAATGACGGTGGACACGATCTTCGACCTCGCGTCCTTAACGAAAGTAGTCGCGACCGCCACCTCGGTGATGATTCTGGTCGAGCGCGGGCAGGTGCGGCTGGGCGACCCGGTCGCGCGCTACATCCCGGAGTTCGCCGAGATGGGAAAGAAGAACATCACCGTCGAGCAACTCCTCACGCACCGCTCGGGATTGATGCCCGACAACGCCGTCACGGATTATCAGCAAGGGCCGGAGAAGGCGTTGGAGAACATCTGGCGTTTGGCGCCGATTGCCGAAGCCGGGTCGCGGTTCATCTACTCCGATGTGAACTATATCGTGCTCGCGGAACTCGTGCGGCGGGTGAGCGGCAAGCCGATTGACCAGTTCGCGGCTGAGAATATCTTCCGCCCACTCGGGATGCGAGACACCGGCTTCAGGCCCGCCGCGGGCTTGAAGCCTCGCATTGCGCCGACCGAGAAGCGCGGCGGGAAGGTTGCGACCTGCGGCGACGATAAGGGCAGCGAAGGCGAGGAGCATTGGATCCGCGGCGAGGCGCACGACCCGCGCTCTTACCTGATGGGCGGCGTGGCCGGGCACGCCGGGTTGTTTTCAACGGCGGATGACCTGGCGATCTACTGTCAGATGATCCTGGGCCGCGGCGAGTACCAGGGCGTGCGGGTGCTGAGCCCGATGGGCGTGGCGCGGATGACGGAGCCGCGCGTGTCGGGCGGGAATGCGACGGACGGCAATGCCCGCGGCATCGGCTGGGATGTAGTGACGAGCTACTCGGCCAACCGCGGCGATCTCTTTCCCGTCGGGAGCTTCGGCCACACCGGATTTACCGGCACCTCGCTCTGGATCGACCCGCCGAGCGAGACCTTCGTGGTTTTCTTGAGCAATCGCGTCCATCCGCATTGCGACCCGAAGAAGCCCACCGACGTGGGTTCGCTCCGCGGGCGGGTGGCGTCGATTGTTGCGGCCTCGATTATCAAGCCGCCGGTCGGCGACTGGGGGACTGAGCGACGGGGCGACGGGGCGATGGGGCGAGTTGATCTCCTCTCGCCCAGTCCCCCCGTCGCCGTGTCGCCCCGTCGCCCCGTCGCTTCAGCTCTCAACGGCATCGACGTGCTGGAGCGTGATGGCTTCGCCGCGCTCAAAGGTAGACGTGTCGGTTTGATTACTAACCACACGGGGCGCGACCGCGAGGGGCGCAGCACGATCGATCTGCTTAAAGTGGCCCCCGGCGTGACGCTCGTCGCGCTCTTCTCGCCGGAGCACGGCATCCGCGGCGTGATGGACGAGAAGGTGGCCAACTCGGTGGACGAGAAGACCGGGCTGCCGATCTACAGCCTCTACGGCGAGACGCGCCAGCCGACGGCCGACATGCTCAAAGGCATCGACACGCTCGTCTACGACATCCAGGACGTCGGCGCCCGCTTCTACACCTACATCTCGACGCTCGGCCTGGCGCTGGAAGCGGCGGCGAAGCAGAAGCTCCGTTTCGTCGTGCTCGACCGCGTCAACCCGATCAACGGCGTGGAGGTCGAGGGGCCGCTGGCCGACGCAGACAAGCTCTCCTTCACCGCCTACCATCAGTTGCCGGTGCGTCATGGGATGACGGTGGGTGAGCTGGCGCAGCTCTTCAACCTCGAGCGCAGAATCAATGCCGATTTGCAAGTCATCAAAGTCGAGAACTGGCGGCGCGAAGCCTGGTTCGACGAAACGGACCTCGTTTGGGTCAACCCGTCGCCGAACATGCGCAGCTTGACTGAAGCAACGCTCTACCCGGGCGTCTGTCTGCTCGAGCCCACTAACGTCTCGGTCGGGCGCGGCACCGACACTCCGTTCGAGGTCATCGGGGCGCCCTGGCTCGACGGGCGGAAGCTGGCGGCAGCCTTGAGCGGGACGCGCCTCACCGGCGTGCGCTTCGTCCCGGTGCGCTTCACCCCACGCTTGAGCGTCCATCAAGGTGTCGAGTGTGGCGGGGTCAACATCATCATCACCGACCGGTCGCAGTTCGAGCCGGTGACGACGGGCCTTGAGATCGCGGCGCAACTGCGAACGCTTTATCCGAAGGAGTTCGCGGCCGACAAATTCATCCGGCTGCTGGCGAACCAGAAGGTCTTTGAGGCTTTCAAGCTGGGCGCCGAGGCCCGGGCGATGCGCCAGATCTGGGAAACAGACCTGGCCAACTTCCGCGCGATTCGGAGGAAGTATTTGCTGTATTGAAGGTAGGGGTTAGGGACTAGGGGCTAGGGGTTAGGGAAAGAGATTACTAGCCCCTAGCCCCTAGTCCCTAACCCCTAGTAAAGAGTGCTGGCTTTTGAATCGGCGATCAGGTAAGTTATAAGGCGAAGATGGAGCGATGAAGATTGCCCCCTCATCACCCGGCAACTCTCGATTCGCCTGCCGAAGAAGCTGGATTGAAGCCTTAAGCTAGATTGATTCACTGAAGCCAGACTGACATTCGAGAGGCCGAGTCCTCATCGCTGCGATGTCTTGGCTGTGATTGGTTGTATGGTTGCCCCGATGGGCCGCGAGGTAGCGGCAGTCAACGCTTATGAGACGCGCTCTGGTGATCATCACTGCTTACTTGCTCGTGCTGCTGAGCGCCCTGCTGCCGATGCAGCAGACGGCGGCTCCGGCGCCGCCACATCCTCCGGTCGTCATCGCCCCGGCGCCGCCTGAAGAGGTGCGCGCGCTATGGGTGGTGCGCGACACGCTCACCTCACCGGCATCGATCACTGAAATGGTGCGGCGGGCTAAGGCGACGGGCTTCACCACGCTGGTCGTGCAGGTGCGCGGGCGCGGCGATGCTTACTACACTTCGCGCTGGGAGCCGCGCGCGGAGTTGTTGAAGGAGAAGCCCGATTTCGATCCGCTCGCGCTGACCATCAAAGAGGCCCATGCGGTCGGCCTCAAGGTTCATGCCTGGATCAATACTTTCCTGGTCGCCAACACAGATGAGCTGCCGAAGACCGCGGATCACGTGATCTTCAAACATCCGGGGTGGCTGATGGTGCCGCGTTCGATGGCGGGTGAACTCTACCGCCTCGATCCGCAGGCGCCGGGCTACACCGAGCGCATCATCCAGCACGCGCGTGGCAACCGCGGCGAACTCGAAGGACTCTTCCTTTCGCCCGCGCACCCGGCGGTCAAGGAGGAGATCTACGACATCTGGATCGACGTCCTTGAGCGCTACGAGGTGGACGGGCTGCACTTCGATTACGTGCGCTACCCGAACGCGCAGTTCGACTACAGCCACACCTCTCTCGACCGCTTCCGCGCCGAGGTCGAGAAGACGATGGGCGAGAACGAGCGCAAGCTGATGGCGAGGGTGGCGGCGACCGACCCGCTGGTCTATGTGACGACGTTCCCCGAGCGCTTCGCCCAGTTCCAGCGCGACCAGGTGACCGATGTCGTCGAGAGGATCTACCACGGCGTCAAGGCCCGCAAGCCGAACGCCGTGGTTTCGGCCGCCGTCTTCGCCAATGACGAAGACGCCTTCCGCTCGCGCCTCCAGGACTGGAAGCTCTGGCTGCGGCGCGGGATTCTGGACGCCGTCTGCCCGATGGCCTACACGCCCGACACTGAGACTTTCCGCCAGCAGATCGCCATCGCCGTGGGCAATGCCTGGAGCCATCAGGTGTGGGCCGGGATCGGCGCTTACCGGCAGCCGGTCGAAGGGACGCTGGAGAAGATCAGCACGGCGCGGCAACTGGGCGCCCAAGGGTTCATTCTCTTCTCTTACGATTTTGCGGTCCGGCCAGGCGAGCATAACCCGCAGGGAGATTACTTGCAGCGGGTGCGTGATGGCCTCGGCGCTGGGCGACAAGCTGGGATGCGACCATGAGATGAGTTCGGAGTTCGGGGTTTGAATTCTGAACTCACAACTCATCACGATCAATGGTTGGGAGACCTCTATCCCGGCCGCACAAGCACTACCTAACTAAACCAATCTTTGGGAGCACGCCTAATCGCTCCCTGTAGGTTACATCGACCACCAGGAGGCTTATATGTTGTTTCAGCGTATTGCAGCCGCTTTGGCGCTGCTGTTGCTTGTGGCCTGTTTGTGCATCCCCGCCACGGCGCAAACTGTGACGGGCACGCTCAGCGGGACCGTCACCGACGCTACCGGCGCCGTCATCCCTGACCTTCAGGTGACGGCTAAGAATAAAGAGACGAGCCTGACGCGTACGGCTAAGACCAATGCTGAAGGGTATTACTCCATGCCGTTCCTGCCGCTCGGCAGTTATGACGTGACAGTTGAGGCGCAGGGCTTTCAGAAAGTCATCAAGACCGACGTCTTGATCGAGCTGAACAAGAACACTGTCTCGAACTTCAAGCTCGAAGTCTCGACCGTCGGAGCCGCGGTCCAGGTCACGGGCGAGACGCCGCAGATCGAGACGACGACCGGAGAGATCAAGCACTCACTCGACGCCCAGCGGATCCAAGATACGCCGCTCGCCGGCCGCAACTTTATCTCGCTGGTCGAGCAGATTCCCGGTTTTCAGAATGCGCCGTGGATCGGCTCGTCAAATAACCCCACCAACTCCACCGGCTCTTACGCCTCTTTCAACGGCCAAGGGAGCCGCTCCGCCACTTTCCAGATTGACGGCGTCAATAACGATGACTCGTCGGAGAACCAGAACCGCCAGAACGTCAATATCAGCACGATTAAGGAATTCCAGGTGCTCACGAACGCCTATTCGGCCGAGTTCGGCCGCGCCGGCGGGGCGGTCATCCTGGTGCAGACCAAGTCGGGCACCAATCAGTTCCACGGCGATGCCTACGACTTCATTCAGAACGACATCTTCAACGCCAACGGATTCTTCAGTAACCGCGCCGGCATTGCCCGCCAGATCGTGCGCCGCCACCAGTACGGCGGGACCTTTGGCGGCCCCATCTGGCTGCCGCAGAAATTCTTCGGGCCGGCAGCCTTCGATGGCCGAGACCGTCTCTTTTTCTTCATCAGCGGCGAGCGCGTTTCGAACAAAACCAGCTCCACCCTCCGGCGCTTCCGGTTCCTGCCCGGCGAAGTGCCGCGCGCTTGCAACCCCGGTGAAGTGGCCGCTCCGGGCGGCCCGTACTGCGTTGACCCGGCGACGCACCCGAATCTTCAGCGCGACTTGGAATTCATGCGCTCCGTGCAGAGCCTTTTCAATACCCCGGAGATGGCCAGCGCGGTGCCGGACCCGGAAGGGTGCATTGACATGGTGGCTAGCGGCCGGCCCAACCGTTGCGTCCGGAACACCGTCGCCAATATTTTCCCAGACTCTGACTATACGGGGCGCCTGGACTTCAAGGCCACGGAGAAGGACAACCTCACCTTCCGCTACCAGTACAGCCGGCAGATCCGCCATTCGGGCCGGATCATCCTCGGGGACAATTTTGGGATCAACAACAACCGGCAATACAATATGGGGCTGACCGCGACGCACGTCTTCTCGTCGCGGCAGGTCGGAGAATTCCGTTACGGCTTCGGCAACCGCGCCACGTTGCAGGATGTCGTGGACGACAACGCGATCCCGACCATCCGCTTCAGTAACACGCTCTGCAATTCGCCGACCTGCGGCACGGTCATCGGCACCTCCACGAACGTCCCGATCAACCGCCGCCAGCGGGACCATCAGCTCGTCTACAACCACACGCTCAATCTCAGCCGTCACACGCTGAAGATGGGCGTTGACCAGCGCTTCCAGGCACTCGATGACGTGACCGGCGATCGCTCGCGCGGCTTCTGGACCTTCAGCACGCTGGACTCGCTAGCCGCGATCCAAGGTAAGACCGGCTTCACCGGCTGGGAGAACTTCCTGCGCGGCTTCGCCACCAACTACCAGAAGGGTTTCGGCAACCCGACGGCCGAGAACCGCTTCGGCGAGACCAACCTCTACTTCGAGGACAAGTTCGCCCTGCGTCGCAACCTCACGCTCAACCTCGGCCTGCGCTACGAGTACGTCCGGGCGCCGGAGGAGATCAAAGACCGGTTCAAGTACGGCTTCGGCGACGACAAGGACAACCTCGAGCCGCGCTTCAACTTCGCCTGGTCGCCTTCGGCTGAAGGCGGGTGGCTGCACCGGCTCACCGGGGACGCCGGCAAATTCGTCATCCGCGGCGGCTACGGCATCTACCACAGCCGCCTCTTCCAGTCCGTCTTCTCGCAGAATCAGCTCAGCATCCGCACGCAGCCGCCCAACGGGTTCGCCCAGGACTTCAGCGCGCTGTGCCGGAACGAGATTTCAGACCCGTCGTGCGGGTTCGTTTTCACGCCCGGCGTGGCCGCGCGCAGCACGACCTTCACTAACACCGGCGTGCGCGACATCGGCGGGCGCCTGCTCTCGACGCTCCTGATCCCTGACCCGAAACTCCAAATGCCTTACGTCCAGCAGTGGAACCTGACCCTGGAGCGCCAGCTCCCCGGCAACTTCGCCGTCCAGGTCGGCTACAACGGCAACCGCGGCATCGGGCTGCCCTTTTACGATGGTGACAACCAACCCATCTTCCCCATCACCTCGCCCTCGCTGCTGGTCGATGTCGGCGGCGGCAACTTCAAGCCGGTGGTCTTTGACCGCGCCTGCACCAACTTCAACGACCCGATCTGCGTGGTCAGGAACGCCGACGGCACCGTCAACGTGAACTCGAGCGGGTCGCTGCGCAGCTTCAGCGCCCTCAACAGCACAGCCGCGCTCGACCAGAAAGGGATCGTGATTGAGAACGGCGTGCCGCACGGCTACATCTCGATCAGCCAACCGCGCACCAACGAGCGGCGCCCTGACCCGACCTCCATCCGCAACGTCAAGCTCCAGAACTTCACCTGGAGCTACTATCACGCCCTCGTCGCCAAGGTGAGCAAGCGGCTCTCGCACGGCGTCAGCTTCATCGCCACCTACAACTTCAGCAAGGCGATTGATTCCGGCTCGGAGGCGACCTTCACTGGGGTTGACACCAACACGCCGACCACCAAACGGAACGCCGCTGCCTCGCTGCGCGGCCTGAGCGGCTTCCACGCTGCGCACCGCTTCGTCGCCAGCTACACCTACCAGTTGCCTTTCTTCCGCGCGCGGCAGGGCCTGGTCGGGACCGTCCTCGGCGGGTGGAACATCACCGGAGTGACGATCCTTCAGTCAGGCAATCCCTTCACGGTGGTGGCGGGCTATGACGTCAACGCTGACGGGGTGGGTGGCGACCGCCCGCGGGTCGGGGACGTGAGCGTGCTTGGAAGGTCAGTGGACAATGGCCGGCAGACTCCGGGTGGAAGCGGGGTCTCGACGATCTCCGAGACGCAACTGCCCGGCGGCGCTTTCATCCCGGGTCAGGCCGGGACGATCTCGGCGGTCGACCGCGTCTTCGTGCCCGGCGCGAGCGACGATGGGACCGTCGGACGTAACACCTTCTTCGGCGACGGGCTGAACTACACGGACCTGACTGCCTCCAAGGAGTTCAGGTTCAAGGAGCACATCAAACTGGTGCTGCGCATGGAGTTCTACAACGTCTTCAACCAGGTGATGTTTGACGTTCCGGCGCGGACGATCCTGAGCAGCACACCACTCGGACGCATTACGGGGCAGCGCAATCCGGCCAACTTCGTCAATGCCGGCCGCGATAATGGCTCGCGCATGGGGCAGTTGGCGCTCCGGTTGGTATTCTAAAACTTAGAAGGTCGTTTACGAAGAGACACGAAGTTGCACGCAGGCAGTGGCGCGGGCTTCGTGTCTTTCGTGGATGCCTTTCGGTTTATGCTCTTCACGATGCGGGCTGTTTTCTTCGCCGCTTTGCTCGTCACCGCCGCGAGTGCGCAGCAGAGCCAGAATCCGTCGCCGATGGTCGAGCACACGCGGGCGCATCCGCGGCTCAAGCAAGAAACGCTTGCTGGCCGCCGCGAAAAGCTCGAACTCGGCACGCTCTTCATTCCGGCAAGTCTGAAACTGAAACCGAAGCTGCCGCTCTTCATCCATTTTCACGGCGGCACGTGGCTGCCTGAAGTCGCGGCGACGCGCGTGGGAAAGATGGCAGTCATCTCGATTCAGATTGGCTCCGGCTCAAGCGTGTATGCCAAGGCGTTCAGCGAGCCCGAACGTTTCGGCAAACTGCTGGCAGCAGCGGAGGCGAAGGCGGGAGTGAAATTCGAGCCGGTGACGTTGACGGCGTGGAGTGCCGGCTACGGGGCGATTCGCGAGATTTTGAAGGTGCCGCAATCCTACGACCGCGTCGCGCGCGTGCTGTTGATTGATGGATTGCACGCCGGGTATGTGGGCGGCCAGCCCGGCCCGCTCGAATCACAGCTTGAGACGGAGCCGCTGGAGGTTTTTCTCCAGTTCGCCCGCGACGCCGTGGCCGGGAAGAAACAGATGATCATCACCCACTCGGAGATCTTTCCGGGCACCTTTGCGAGCACGACCGAGATGGCTGACTATTTGCTCGGTCAACTGGGGCTCAAGCGGCGGCCGGTGGTGAAGTGGGGGCCGATGCAGACGCAGCAATTGAGCGAGGCGCGGCAGGGCGGGTTCCTGCTCATCGGCTATGCGGGGAACTCGGCCCCCGATCATGTCGATCAGTTGCACTCGCTGCCGGAGTATTTGAAATGGATGAGGTGAGTTACATGTGACGGAAGAGTTATTGGCCGCTCTCCATTTTTTCGGATGATATCTAAATTTTCGGATAGTGGACCGCCGAGGCATCCAATCTAGCCGCTGGATGAACGACGAATCTGGAGGCTAAGCATTGAAATAATTTCGGATAAGTGAGTCGCCTTCCAGGATTAAAAAGCGCGGGGCGAGCACCTCCCAGGTGGAATATAAGTTGCCTCATCGTCATCCATCGTCTTATTGAAGCAAGAGGCTTATCCGTCCCTTGGCCGCCGTTAGCTTGAGCCGTGCATCAGGCGCGCAAACCAGACTGATCAAGGCAGACCTTCAGCGGCGGATTCGATCAGTTCATCAGTGATTATTCACCTTCGGAGGGGGAGAAATGAAATCCGTTTTGTGCGTCATCTCGCTGTGCTGGTTGTTGGCGTCTGTTGCTTTGGCGCAAACCGCCACGGGCCGTATCGTCGGCACGGTGCAGGATGCCACGGGCGCGGTGGTGCCGGGCGCGACCATCACCGCGCTCAATCAAGAGACAGGCGTCACTCATAAGGCCGTGGCCAGCGAGGCCGGCCAGTATACGTTTGAGGCTTTGCAGCCGGGCGTCTACACGATCTCGGCCGAGTTGGCAGGGTTCAAGAAATATGCGACCAGCAAAAACGTGTTGACGGCCAATGACACCGTGACGATCAACATTCCACTGGCGGCCGGGAGCATTGAGGAAGTGGTGCAGGTCGAGGCGACCTACGAAAAGGTCCAGACCAGCCAGTCGGGGAACATCGGGTCGATCATCAACGAGCAGACGCTCACGACGCTCCCCATCGCCGGCCGCAATCCGCTGAACCTGATCGCGATCGAACCGGGCGTGGTACAGGGGGCGAATACCGGCGGCGGCACGCACATCTTCGGGGCGCGGGACCGCGCCATCAACATCACGCTCGACGGGATCGATGTCAACGAGACTTCGGCCGGCACCGCGACGTTTACGCCCGTGCGCACCAACCCCGATTCGTTGCGCGAGTATCGCGTGATCACCTCCAACCCCTCGGCCGAGTTCGGACGCAACAGCGGGGCTCAGGTGGCGCTGATCACTAAGTCCGGGACGAACGAGTTCCACGGCAACCTCTTTGAGTTCCACCGCAACCGTGTGCTCAACGCCAACGAGTGGGAATTGAACCGCCAACACATCGACCGGAGGTTTTTGCTCCGCAATCAGTTCGGCGGGAGCTTTGGCGGCCCGATCTTGAAGAATAAGACTTTCTTCTTCTTCAACACGCAAATTCAGCGTCAGACTCAGACGCTGGAGCAGGTCAATACGGTCTACACCACCCAGGCGCGTCAAGGCATCTTTCGCTACGTCGTCGGCGGGCGCAACTTCCCGGCCGGCTCGGCCACCCCGGCGGTTGATGCCCAGGGGAATGTGCTGCCGGGCGTGGCCATCGGGACCTACAGCGCCGTCACCAATGACCCGCGTGGTTTGGGGTTGGATCAGACGGTGCAGAAAATCATCGCCTTGACGCCACTGCCCAACCGCTTCGATGTCGGCGACGGCCTCAATTTCGCCGGCTTCACTTCGCTCGCGACGCGCACCGACCCGCAACGCGATTTCACCGTCCGCCTCGACCACACTGTGAACGAGCGCCACAGCCTGTTCGGCCGCTACAGTTGGGGCCAGCAGGACACCGTCGGCGACACCACCAACAGCGGCGCCGCCCGCTTCCCGGGCCTGCCGCCGATTGTGAGCACCTTTCGCACGCCCCGCAACTTGGCCGCCGGCTGGCGCTCGAACTGGGGGGCGCAGACGACCAATGAATTGATCGGCGGCTACAACCACTTCCTCTTCGATTTCGCCATCCCGTCGAATATCGATCCGCGGACCACTCCGATTCAGACGGCCGGGCTGGTGACCGACCCGCTCTCGAACTCGTTCGGCAACGCCCGGACCATCAATACCTATCAGGTCTTGGACAATCTCAGTCACGTGCGGGGCGCCCACACCTTCCGCTTCGGGGTGAACCTACGGTTGCAGCAGCACTACGACGTGCGTGGGTCGGTGGCCGGGCTCGACGTCAACCCGGAATACTTTTTGGGCGGGGCGGTCGACCCGACCAGTTTCAAATTGCCGACCGTGTGCAGCTCGACGGTCACGACCGGTTGCATCAACACCAACGACCGGAGCAATCTCCAGAGCTTGATCAATGACTCGCTCGGCAAGTTGCGCCGCGTCGATGTCGGACTGGTGGCGCTGGGGAACAATTACGGGCCGCCGGGCACGCCCTTCAAGTTCGACGCCTGGTTCCCGGAGTACGACCTCTACTTCCAGGATGATTGGAAGGTCCGGCCCAACCTCACGCTGAATCTCGGCCTGCGCTATGAGCCGAAGCCGCAGCCCTTCGCGCGTGGCGATAACAAAATTTTCGTGCCCAACAAACCTTTCGTCTTCGGCGCCCCGCCGGCCACCGACCTCAGGTGGGTCAACGGGGAACTCTACCAGAGCGATCTGAACAACTTGGGGCCGGCGGTGGGCGTGGCCTGGGACCCGTTCAAAAACGGGAAGACGGCCGTGCGGGGGAACTTCCGCCTCGCCTTTGATCGGCTCTCGACCTTCCTCCCCTCGTCGGCGGTCTTCCCGAATGTGCCGGGCATCACGCTGGCGATCATCAATACGACGATCGGTCAGACAGATTACCGTCTCCGTGACGGCATCCCGTCTTTGGCGCCGCCACCTGGATCTGACCCCTTTAACCGCGCGGTGCCGAGTTCGCCGGGTCTACTCTCGCAAGAGCTGCTCGACCCGAATTTTCAGACCCCGAAGACCTACATGTGGTCCCTCGGCATTCAGCGCGAAGTCGGCAAGGGGATCGTCATCGACGTGCAGTACATCGGCCGCGCCGGGCGCAACCTGATCGGCGGGTATGCGCGGAATCAGGTGAAGATCTTTGAGAACGGCTTCCTGGACGCGTTCAAGGCGGCCAAGGGCGGCGGCGAGAGCGCGTTGCTTGACAAGCTGACAGCGCTGCACCCGAACCGCAGCGCGAACGAGTCGGGCGCGACCTTCTTGCGGCGCTTCTTCAGCACGCAGTTGACGAACAACACGGTCGCCTCACTCGCCTCTACCCTGAATAACACGCTGGTCACGGCCGGCGGGGCGCAGAAGAATTTGCCGGATGCGGCCGGGCTCGGGCCGTTCTTCTTCAACGACTATCCGCAAATCCTCGGCGGGATGTCGGTGATTGACAGCAACTCGTTCTCGAATTATCACGCTGGCGTGTTTCAGGTCCGACGCCAATTCCAGCAAGGGGGTGAGTTCCTGGCCAGCTACACCTTCTCAAGGTCGCTCGACGACAAGTCATACGACCCGACTTTCACGCGCATCAGCGGCGGCAACGGGCAGACGGCGCAGAGCACGCCGTTGGATGCGCGGAATCGCGGGCTCTCTTACGGCCGGTCCGATTTTGACCGCACCCATGTCTTCCAACTCAGCGGGCGCTACGAACTTCCCTTCGGCCGCGGCAAGCTTTTCGGCGGCGGGGCGAACAGGTTCGTCGAGCGACTGATCAGCGGGTGGACGGCGACCGGGATTCTGGTCTACCAGAGTGGTCGCCCGTTCACGGTCGTCTCCGGGACGAACTCGTTCAGCAACATCAATAGTTCACGGGCGAATTTCTCGGGCACTAACTTCCACCCGCAGTACCACGACGACCCGGTGACGGGAGTGCCTTTCCTCTTCACGCCGGAGGAGCGGGCGCAGTTCTCCCTGCCGGGTCCGGGCGAGTACGGCAACATCGGGCGCAACGCCTTCCGCCTCCCGCGATTCTTCGACCTGGATGCTTCGCTGATCAAGCGGTTCGCGATCAGAGAGAGAATGAACTTCGAGGTGCATGCGGAAGCCTTCAACCTGACCAATACGCCCTACTACGGCTTCCCCTCCTCCGGCGTCACGGTTCTCAGCTCGGCGACCTTGAGCCGCAACCTGTCGACGGAGAGCGGGGCGCGCGTGATTCAAATAGGAGCTAAGTTGAACTTCTAACTGCGGGGAACGAGTGGGTGGCTTCGGCCCTGAGGGGCCGGCGAGCGGAGGCGAACCCCTCATTGACTCCCACTCGTTGTTCTGCGCCCGAGTTTTGATTGCCGATTTCGAGCGTCTCCGCCGGCGAGTTTCTCTCCGGCGGGGGCGCGGCTGCTGTTCAATGATTGCCGTCCGAGAAGGACTCTGATCTTACTAAAAGGAGAAGCTATGACTCACAGGAAGCTATTCACCCTCGCGTTTCAGATTGCTTGCCTATTCTCGCTGCTGGCGCTGGGCGTCTGGGCACAGACCGGCTCTTCAAGTATCACCGGCACGGTGACTGACAGCTCGGGCGCCGTGGTCCCCGGGGCGAGAGTGACGGCCAAGAACGAAGCGACGGGGGTGACCTATAACCAAACCACCACCGGGGCGGGGCTGTATTCGTTCCCCTCGCTGCCGGTCGGCGCCTACAGCATCACCGTCGAGGTCACCGGATTCAAGACCACCAACAAGACCGGCAACGTGCTCGAAGTCGGCACCCCGCTGGTCGTCGACGTGGCTCTGGAAGTGGGGCAGACCTCGGATGTGGTGACGGTCGAAGGCGGGTATGAAAGGATTCAATCCACCAACGCCACGATCGGGAACGTGGTCGAGCAGAAGGCGATTGAAGCCCTCCCCTTGAACGGCCGCAACCCGCTCTCGCTGATCACGCTGGAGCCGGGGGTGGTCCAGCGCTCGGCCGGCGGCGCCGGATCAGGGGTTCACGTCAACGGCTCGCGCGACCGCGCCTACAACGTGACGATCGACGGGATCGAAGCGAATGAGTCCTCGGTGCCCAATCCGGTCTCGAACCTCTACCGCATCAACCCCGACAATATCCAGGAATACAAGGTCACGACCAACAATGCGACGGCTGAGGAAGGGCGCAACAGCGGCGCTTCGATCTCGATTGTGACGCGCAGTGGGACCAACGAGTACCACGGCACGGTCTACGAGTTCGCCCGCAACACGGCCCTCAATGCGAGCGACTTCTTTGCCAACGCGAAAGGCACGCAGAAACCCGAGGTCAAGCTGCATCAGTACGGAGTGGAAGGCGGCGGCCCGATCATCAAAAACAAAACCTTCTTCTTCGCCAGTTGGCAGGGCCAGAACGTCAAGTTCACCCAGCCGATTGACCAGACCTTCGGCTTCCCGACGCTCTACACGCCGAGCGCGCTCGCGGGCAAATATCGTTACTTCAAAGCCGACCCGAACAATCCGTTCAAGATCAACGGCGTGACGATCACGCGCAACGACCCTTTGCTGGTTGACCGGAAGACCGGCGCTTTGGCCGCCGGCGTGCGCACCTGCGCCAGCGCCACCGACCTCAACTGCGTCGCCACCTACGACATCTTTGCGAACGATCCGCGCCGGATCGGCATCGACCCGGTGATTGCGAAGCTGTTCGGTTCCTACCCGCAACCGAACGATTATGGGGTCGGCGATGGGTTGAACACGGCGACCTATGCGTGGAACCCGCCGACGCAGAACGAAGGGCCACACTACGCGATTCGGATTGACCACACCCTCAACGCGAGGAACTCCATCTATGGCCGCTTCCTCTACGCGGACCAGAACACGCGGCAGGGCGACCCGCTCAACGGACGCCCCCAGGTCTTCCCCGGTTTCCCGCCGCTCGGCGAAGTCTTCCGCGCGACGAAGAACCTGTCACTGGGTTGGCGCTCGCAAATCACCCCGACCATCAACAACGAGTTCATCGTCGGGTTCGCCCGCTTCGTCTTCCTCTTCACCCAGGGCGAAGCCAACCCTGCTTTCCCGAATACTCTGCCGTTCTCGTTCAACCTGGCGAGTGTGCCGTTCATCAACACGCCGCGCACGGCGCGGGCGGTGACGACCCCGCAGTTTCTGGACAATGTGGGCATCCTGCATGGCGCCCATCAGATCGGCGCGGGCATCAACGTGCGCTTCTACGAGCACAACGACCAGCGCGGTCAGCCGGGCGGGATCAACGTCACGCCCTCGATCTCCTTCAGCGCCACCCTCTTGCCGCCGACGATCCCGGGCGGCACCACGACCGGCATCAACTCGACTGACCTGACCCGCCTGCGCAGCACGATCAACGACGTGCTGGGCATCCCGGCGCAACTGAGGCAGGTGTTCATCGGCGATCTGAACAGCGACGCCTTCCTGCCCTTTATTGCCAACGGCAAAGTCTCGCTCTTCGACGTGGGCACGCGCTTGAAGCAATACAACGCTTACGTGCAGGATGAGTGGAAGGTGCGCCAGAACTTGACGATCAACTTCGGCGTGCGCATGGAATTGAACACGCCGCCGAAAGAATCGGCCAAACGTGTTTACATTGCCAACCAGCCCATTGATGGCTCGCAAGGTTTAGTGACCTATGGCGCCGGCAAGAGCTTTTACCAATCCGATCACGATCTCGCGTTCGGCCCGCGCCTGGGGCTAGCGTGGAGCCCCGGCAAGAGCAACAAATTCGTCGTCCGCGCGGGCTACGGCATCGCCTATGACCCGATCTCTTCGTTCCAGGTGACGGCCGTCATGGGGCGCCCGCCGGGATTGGTCACCACCTGTCAGTCAACGGTCGGCACGACGCCGACGGTGGGTTGTGCGGGCGTGCCGGCGGACAAACGCATCGCCGAAGGCTTCCCCCTCGTGCTGCCTGCACCGGCGACCAAGCCGTCATCGTTTCTCACGCTGCCCGGATTGCTGCTCAGCAATGCGTCTCCGGTCGCGGCCTTCGATCCGAATTATCAACTGCCGACGGTGCATCAGTGGAACCTGAGCATGCAGCGTGAACTGCCGTGGGGTTTCGTGGCTCAGGCGGCCTACATCGGCCGTCGCGGCACTCACCTGCAGCGCGCTTACGACATCAACCAGATCGACGCCGGGCCGATCCTGGGCGACTTCCTGAAGATGCAGTCGAACATCGGCAAGAACTGTACGCCCGACGGCACGGCGACGCTCGATACGACCAAGCCGGCGTGCAGCGGCGGGCAATTGATCTCCATCGTCAGCTACCCGACGACGATTGCGAACAGTCCGAAAGGCCCGTTGACGCAAACCTTCGTCAATTCGAGCACCACCGTTACGGACCTGCAACAGAACGGCGCCGGCAACTTCGCCGGACGCATCGAGCAGACGACGCTGGCGCTCAAGCTGCGTCCGAATCAGCAGTTCAGCACGATCACTTACATCGACGCCGGCGGCGATTCCTACTATCACGCGGCGCAGTTCACGCTGCGCAAGCGCTTCGAGAAAGGCCTGCTGTTCGGGATGGCCTACACCTTTGGCAAGTCCATCGACGACCAATCGGTGGACCCGGTGGGCGCCTCCTCCGGCGGCGGTTTGTCGACGACCAACTCGCGCACGCCGACCAACAGTCGTAACTGGAGGGGCGAGCGGGCGCGTTCGGACTTCGACCGGACACATGTGCTCACGGCCAGCGGCGTGTGGGACCTGCCGGCCGGCCAGGGCAAGTGGCTGGACGCCAAGCACGGCCTCCTGAACACAATTGTCGGCGGGTGGAGCCTGAACGGCATCTACACGTTTATGACGGGCGAGCCGTTCTCCGTCACCAGCGGGATCAGGACGGCGAACTTCTCGCACATCTCACGCGCCGATGTCATCAAGCCGGTCGAGGCGAGATTGCAGGATAAAGCCGGGGTCGCCGGGCCGGTGGTCTTCGCCGATGCCAGTGCCTTCGCCATCCCGGCGCCCGGATCGGATGGCGCGGGCCGCAACATCTTCATCTCGCCGAGCTACTGGAACCTCGACCTCGGCATCAACAAGTCGTTCCACTTGAGCGAGCGGTTCAAGCTGGATTTCCGGGCAGAGATGTTCAATGCGCTGAACCATGTCAACTTCGACAACCCGCGGGACGCCTCAACGGGTTCGCCGAACATCCAGTCCACGGTCTTCGGCCAGACCTGCTGCGCGGCGGTGGCCCCGCCCACCACGCAGACGATCATCCAGACGGGTGAGGCTACGCGCGTGATCCAGTTTGCGCTGAAGTTGAAGTTCTAAGTTGGCCGAGCGATGATGGGCGGTGAATGATCACTTGAGTAGGTGATCATTCACCGCTTTCTTGTGGCTTGAAAGTCGTCGCTGAGTGGTTGCGCCCGCCGGAATCTTTTTCTTCTCCGGCCACCCTGGTCGAAAAAAATGAAGAGGAGATTGATTTCCGCTTGACTGTAGCTTGGTCCGGGGTGTATCTTGCGACTTCACAAAAAAGATCGTGGTGATTTAAGGCGACTTGCTCCACGTAAAAAAAAGCGCTAAAGAGCCTGAGGGATTTTCAAAAGCCTCGCGCCAGTTAGCGCGGGGCTTTTGAGTTTTCGCCCGCGATTCCGGATTGACAACTTGAGTGGCGATTTCGGCGAATTGCTCCACTATAAAAACTGCTAAAGAGCTACGGGATCGGCCCTACGCTAACTTTGGCGTAGGGCTTTTTGATTTTCGGGCCGGCGAGCGCCGGCCCGGCACAAGGTAGAGCGATGATTTCTTTCAAGAACCAGGTTGTTCTGATCACCGGCGCTTCACGCGGGATCGGCGCGGCGGCGGCCGTCAAGTTCGCCGAGGCGGGCGCCGCCGGTGTGGTCATCAACTACCGCACGCACCGCGACGCGGCACGGCGGACGGCCGAGGCGGTCGAGCGAGCGGGCGCCACGGCGCTCGTCTTACAGGCTGACATCTCGCGCTCGCCTGAAGCACGGGCGCTGATCAATCAAACGCTTGAACGCTTCCAGCGTCTCGATGTCTTGGTTGCCAATGCGGGCGTCTGGCCGGCCGAGGGGCGTGACATCACCGAACTAGATGAGGAGCAGTGGGCGGAGACGATCCGCGTCAACCTCGACGGCGTCTACCATATTTGCCGTTACGCCGCTCAAGTCTTCAAGCGCCAGCAGCGCGGAAACATCATCACGGTCAGCTCGACGGCCGGGCAGCGCGGCGAGGCGCTGCACTCGGATTATGCCGCCTCCAAAGGCGCGGTGATCAGCTTCACCAAGTCGCTCGCCTCGGAGTTGGGGCGCTCGGGCGTGCGCGTGAACTCGGTCGCCCCGGGTTGGGTGGAGACTGACATGTCGGCCTCGGCGCTCCACCCGGAGGCGGCGCAACTCAAGCAAATTACTGAGGCGATCCCGCTCGGCCGCATTGCCACGGCCGAAGACGTGGCGGGACCGATCCTCTTCCTGGCCTCCGATCTCGCCCGTCACATCACGGGTGAAGTGCTGAATGTGAACGGCGGCTCGGTCTTATGTGGATAAAAGTTGAAAGTTGAAAGTTCAAAGTCGAAAGTTGAAAATCGCTGGCGCTTAAACTTTCAACTTTCGACTTTGAACTTTCAACTTTCAACTTGCTAACAGGAGGGATGAAGATGAGTTTTGTGAAGGGACTGAAGTGTCGTGAGTGCGGGGCGCCTTACCCGGTCGCGCCGCTGGCGATTTGTGAAGAATGCTTCGGGCCGTTGGAAGTGGATTACGACTACGAGGCGATCAAGCGTACGTTGACGCGTGAAGCGATTGCCGCGCGGCCAAAGACGCTGTGGCGTTACCGCGAGCTGCTGCCGCTTGACGGAGAGCCGACCGTCGGGGTGCAGACGGGGTGTACACCGCTCGTGCGCGCCGAGCGGCTGGCCAAGGCCCTCGGCGTGCGCGAGCTGTATATCAAGAATGATGCGGTCTCCCACCCGACGCTCTCGTTCAAAGACCGGGTGGTGGCCGTCGCCCTCTCGAAGGCGCGTGAGTTCGGGTTCGAGGCCGTCGGGTGCGCCTCGACCGGCAACCTCGCCAACTCGGTGGCGGCGAACGCCGCGGCCGCCGGATTACCAGCCTACATCCTCATCCCCGACAACCTCGAGAAGAGCAAAGTCATCGGCACCCAGATCTTCGGCGCCAACGTCATCCCGGTGCGCGGCAGCTACGACGACGTCAACCGCCTGTGCAGCGAGATCGCCGGCCGACACGCTTGGGCGTTTGTCAACGTCAACCTGCGGCCGTTCTACGGCGAAGGCTCGAAGACCTTCGGCTACGAGATCGCCGAGCAACTGGGGTGGCGGGCGCCGGACGCGGTCGTGGTGCCGATGGCCGGCGGCTCGCTGATCACGAAAATTCATAAGGGGCTCAAGGAGCTTCAGCAGTTGGGGTGGATCGAATCCGCCGACACACGCTTCTACGGCGCCCAAGCTACGGGCTGCAACCCAATTGCCGCGGCCGTCAAAGCTGGCACGCGCGACATCCGGCCCGTCAAGCCGCAGACGATCGCTAAATCGCTCGCCATCGGCAACCCGGCCGACGGCTACTTCGCGACCGGCGTGATCATAAACACGGGCGGCTGGTCCGAGGACGCGGGCGACGAAGAGATCGTGGAGGCGATCAAGCTGCTGGCCGAGACCGAGGGCATCTTCGCCGAGACCGCCGGCGGCACCACGCTCGCCGTGGCTCGGAAGCTGATCGCCCAGGGCCGGATCACTCCTAAAGACCGGGTCGTGATCGCGATCACCGGCAACGGCTTGAAGACGCAGGAGGCGCTCACGCTCACGGAACTGAAGTCGATTGAGCCGAAGCTCTCCGCCTTCGAAGAGTTGATCGGCGAGAGGCGAACGGCTCTCGCGGTTGGCTCCTAGCCACCGTCGGGCTGCCGTGTGCAGGCACTCAGGGCTGAAACTTCAGGCTTGAAAGAGAGAGGGAGACTATGGCACAGACAGTGATCATCCCGACGCCGTTGCGCCGGTTTACGAATGGGGTCGAGACCGTGGCCGTGCAGGGGGCGACGGTCGGTGAGATCTTTAACCAGTTGGAAGCGCAATTCCCGGGCATCCGGGCTCGCCTCTGCGAGGAGAACGGCGAACTGCGCCGCTTCATCAATGTCTACGTCGATGGCGAGGACATCCGCTTCCTCGACCGCTTGCAGACGAACGTCGGGGAGCGGGCGGAAGTCTCCATCGTGCCGGCGATTGCCGGGGGGTGAAATTGTTCGACCTGCGCGGACGGATCAGTACCGCGAGCGGTAGCGAGCGTGGCCTCCAACGCTGGGACCATAGTGGAGGCCACGCTCGCTACCGCTCGCGGTACTGACTCGCAGGTTTCCTCTGCGCAATAAAAAAGCCGAAGGGCAGTGTGCCTTCGGCCTCAGACTAGGAGGAGGATGGATGAAAGTTCGGGTTAGCCGCTAGCAGCCCGTTGCCGAGCCGCTAGCGACCGAGCCCTAACGCCAGTAGCCGGCAGCACCTGGCGTACCTTAAGTACATTTGTAATCATCCTATCTTTCCAGGTTTCCCGCCTGGATATTCCTAGAGGGCGCAGCCGTCAGGCAGCGTTCCACCGCCGCCGAGTCGACAATAAAAGTCATCATCCTGCCTGCCAAAACGACGGGGCCTGGCATCCCTTAGCGGTTACCAGGCCCCGTCGTGGCGAATAGCCACTTGGTGTATGCGATTACTAAGACCCCGATGCGAGCGTTACTACGTAGAGTAAATCCTTCTCACCCACATTGCCGAGCACTACTCACATCTGTCCAGGTCTCCCTCACATTAGTTATACACCTACACGCGCGACGGCGTGAAAAGTTCCCGCGGAAAATCGGGCGGTGACGATTTTTGTCAGGCGCCGCACCCCAAGGCCCGCGGAGGCGAGTGTTCGACGGCGGCATCAGGGCTAGTGCTTTCTGAGTCGCCGCGTTTGCAGCACCTCGTCAGTGTGAATCGGGGTGGCATGGTTGAGCACTGTGTGGCCGATCAGGATCAACAACTGGTCATCGCGCCCGCGGAAGCGCCCGGTCAGCGGCCGGTCACCGGTCTGCACGACGACCCCCTCGCGGACCATCTTCCAGAATTGCTTCTGGGTGATCCAGAACTCCTTGCTGTTGTTGCACACGATCAGCGCTGTCTTTTTTACTCGCATATGAATGAGTGCCAGTTTGAGGCTGAGCCGTGAGCCCAGCTCACCGCCCGGGTTATTTGACCGGGTCTATTGTGTCATGTCGCAGATCGGGCGAGCAAGCGAAGAAGCGAGGCGAACGGAGGTAAAGTTGGGGGTCGAGTGGCCCCCGCCGCGGTCGTTCGCCTCTGAGACTTTCAGTTCGCTTCACTCGCGCGCAGTTTGATGTACGGCTGAATGTCCTTCATCAGCGCGGCGAAATCCTCAGGGAGCAGCGACTGCGGGCCGTCCGACCACGCCTGCTCCGGGCAGGGGTGGACTTCGGTCATCAGCCCGTCGGCGCCGACCGCGACCACGGCTTTAGCCAGCGGGCGGATGAGACTGCGTTTGCCGGTGCCGTGGCTCGGGTCGACGATGACGGGCAGGTGGCTCAGCTCGTTCAGGAGCGGGACGGCCGCCAGGTCCAGCGTGTTGCGCGTGGCCGTCTCGAAGGTCCGGATGCCGCGCTCGCACAGCATGACATCAGGGTTGCCGTGCGAGACGATGTATTCGGCCGAGAGCAGAAACTCCTTGATGGTCGCCGAGAGCCCGCGCTTGAGCATGACCGGCTTGCCGACTGCGCCCAGCTTCTTGAGCAAGGCGAAGTTCTGCATGTTCCGCGCCCCGACCTGGAGGATGTCCGCGTATTCGGCCACGACCTCGACATCCGAAGTGTTGACGACCTCGGTGATGACCTTCAGCCCTGTCCGCTCTCGCGCTTCCGCGAGCAGCCTCAGGCCGGCCTCTTCGAGGCCCTGAAAGTCGTAGGGCGAGGTGCGGGGTTTGTACGCCCCGCCGCGCAGGATCTTCGCGCCCGAGGCGACGACCGCCTCGGCCGTGGTCAGCAACTGCTCGCGCGTCTCGACCGAGCAGGGGCCGGCCATGACGACAAAGCCGCCGTCACCCAAGCTGACGTCACCGACCTTGATGACGGACCGCTGTTTCTTGACCTCCCGGCTGACCAGCTTGAAGGGCTGCAAAATGGGGAAGGCGTCCTCGACCCCGTCCGCCGATTTGAGCGACTCGATGTGCTCTTTCTTGTCCCCATGCCCGACCGCGGCGATGACCGTCCGCTCCGCACCGCGAATCAGGTGTGGCGTATAGCCGAACTCGCGGATCCGGTCACAGATGTGGTTGATTTGTTCTTCAGTGGCTCCTGCCTGCATTGCGACGATCATGATGAAATGCTCCTTGGTGAGTGATGAGTGATGGGTGATGAGTGATGAGTATGGCATTCTTTTACTCATCACTCATCACTATCTTTGGGGGCTCGCCGGTAGCAGCCCAAAACCTTGATCTTGGTGGCGAACTCGGCGAGGTGCGCCAGCGCGTTGCGGACGCGGGCCTCGGCCAGGTTGCCGATGAAATCGAGATAGAAACTGTATTCCCACGGGCGGCCGATGAGGGGCCGCGATTCGATCTTGGTCAGGTCAATATCGCGCAGCGCGAAGACGGCCATCGCGCGGTAGAGCGAGCCAGTGCGATTTTCGAGCGCGAAGACGATCGAGGTCTTATCGGCCTCCGGGTCGGGCGGGGCGGCTTCATCTTCACGCGCGAGCAGCAGGAAGCGCGTGAAGTTTTGCCGGTCATCCTCGATCTCCGCGACCAGCACGCGGGCGCCGTAGACCTCCGCGGCCGTCAGACTGGCAATCGCCGCCGCCCCTGCCTCGCGGCTCTCCACCAGCATCTTAACGCTCCCGGCCGTGTCGTAGGCGGCGACGGGCTGGAGCTCGGGGTGAGCCGCCAGAAAGCGCAGGCACTGCCCGAGCGCGACCGGGTGCGAGTAGACGCGCCGCACGTCCTCCAGCCTGGTCTCCGGCAGGCTGATCAGGTTATGAATGATGCGGAGGCTGACCTCCCCTTGGATGCGGAGGTTATGCTTGAGCAGCAGGTCATAGTTCTGGTAGACCGAGCCGAAGAGTGAATTCTCAATCGGCGCGAGGCAATAGTCAGCCCCCCGCTCCTCCGCCAGTGCGAACATCTGCTCGAAGGTCTCGCAGGGCGCGAGTTCGATTTTGTCACCGAGCAGCTTGCGGGCCGCGTCGGCGCTGAAGGCGCCCATCGCTCCCTGGAACGCGACGCGGGGACGATTCCCATTGCTAGTCATAACCCTCATTGGATCGTTGCCTACTAAATTGAAAAGCCCCTCTTTCGAGATGAAAGAGGGGCCGTACCTCAGGCTTTCGGTTCGCGCTTGGCTTAGTCGAAATCACCTCCGGCCCCACTGGGGCTGCTAAAGTAAAAAGCGAAATAGCGGAGGCGAGCGGACAAGCGCGCGGCACGCGCGGCGGCGGCACGATGATTAACCTTTCGAGTTGTGGCCAGTAGATTCATCATCAGCGATAAGATCAACGACAACGCGCGGCATTATCGGCGAAGCCTCGCCCGGTGTCAAGCTCAAAACAGTCTGGGGCTTAGAGTTCAGCATCAGACTCTAGACTCCAGACTCCAGACTATTCAATCGGCAGCCTCTCGCCGAGCACAGTATTGGGCGGCGAGAGGTGAACGTTGAGGAAAGCCTTGACCTCGGCGGCTACCTCGCGCGCAAGTTGGTAATCGAGTGCTGCGCCGTACTGTTGCTGGTCGGCAATCACGCCGTAGGCGTCGAGCCCTAAGCTATTGGCCAGGAAGAGCGCCCGCGGGAGGTGGAACTGCTGCGTCACCAAGACGGCGCGCTCAAGGCCGAAGATCTCGTGGGCGCGCTGACAGGTTTCATAGGTCGAGCGCCCAGCGTAATCCACAATCACGTCACGCGGCGCGACCGCATGGCTGAGCAAGTAGTCCGCCATCGCCTTCGGTTCGTTGTAGCTCGGCGTGCGATTATCGCCGGAGACCAGGATCCGGTCGACCTTATGCGCGCGGTAGAGGGCGATGGCCGTCTTGACCCGGTCTTCGAGCATAGCTGAGAGTTCGCCGCTGCTATAATAACTCGCGCCGAAAACGATGGCGACCCGCGGGCGCTTCCAACTATTGGTCTCCAAGTGCTCAGGCCGCCGGATGCGGCCGTCATAGCGGTGGATGCTGTGACGCACCAAAACCAGACCGGCCAGGACTGCGAGCAGCAGGCCGACTAAAATGAGGATCAGACGACGAGTCATCAGGGACAAAGTCTTATTCAGGCTTTAGGCTCCAGGGCAAGAGATATGAAACTATTTTACGCACACGACTGTCAAGTATTAGTCCGTGGTCAGTGGTCAGTGGTCAGCAGTTGAGAGCCCGCACTGGCCATCTGTTAACAACTGACAAGAGACGAAACGAATGATTGACAACTACTCTCTAAGTGATGATAATAAAATGCCTTGCCGTGCAGACGGGGTTAGGTCGCGTGAGGCAGTTGGGACTCGACCCGCACACTACCCGCCCGGTAAGTCAAGAGCCGACATCTGACTGCCTGCTCGATCCGAGGTTGAAGCCGAGTCGAGAACAGCGATCGCCCCATCGCTGACCAGCACCGAAGAGCGAATCGCCCTACAATCAGCGAGGTTATGATCACACCCCAAGAATTCCCGGTAATCGAACGGAGGGACACAGTGTTCCAAGAGGATAATCAGAATTGGGAAGAGCAACTCCGACAGCGGGCCAATGAACTCCTGGCCCGTCGCTTCGGCTCACTTGAAGCCGAAGTCCGGCGGTTGCAATCCACCGTCAATGAACTCTGCGAGCGGGTGCTGGAGCAAACCCAGCCGACCGTCACGGCGGATGAGGCCGCGAGCTTGGGTGAGCATTTCGCGCAACGCTTGAATGCCACCGCCGACACGGAGCGTGACTTCCAGGCACGGCTCCAGCAGGCGCAGCAGGAAGCCGCCGCGGCGGCACGCCAGGAGGCTGAGACCGAATTTCAAGCCTTGCGCGAGCAGCTTGAGGCTAGCCGCCAAGAGGCCGCCATCTCGGTCGCGCCGGTGGCGGCCACGCCGTTTGCGCACGAGGCCCAGTTTGACTTGCTCCGGACGGCCATCGAAGAGATCGACGCGCAGCGGACGCAGTCGGACGCGCTCAGCACTTTGGTCCACCGGGCCGCGCAGTTCGCGCCCCGCATCGTCTTCTTCGTGGTCAAGAGCGGGAACGCCGTCGGCTGGAAGGCCAGCGGTTTTACCGACGGGTTGAACGACGAGTCCGTCCGCTCGCTCGCCGTGCCGACTCAGGCCAACACGCTGCTGCGCGAAGCCCTCGACTTCCAACACACGGCCGTCGGGACGGCTGACTCACACCCGGAGAACTCGGCGGTCCTCGGCCGCCACGGGACTCCGCCGGCGGCGCGTGCGGTCGCGGTGCCGCTCGTCGTCCGCGGCAAAGCGGCCGCCGTGCTCTACGCTGATTCGGGCACGCAGCCGGGGGAGGCGATCAACACCGAGGCGCTCGAAGCGCTCCTGCGGGTCACGAGCATGGTGATTGAATTGCTGCCCGTGCGCCGCAGCACCGAGCAGGCGCGCCCCGCCGCGCCCGCTGCGCCGCCGCCATCTCCTCCGCCGCCACCGCCCGCCGCGGCCCAAGCGCCGACTACACAGCCCGTCTTCTACGGGGGGATGGGTGAAGCGCCGCCGGCACGCAGCGAGGCTGCCTTCCAGGCTGAGAGCGCGCAAACACAGCCGGCTTTCTCCTTCGCCCCGGCCGAAACGCTGACTCCTCCGGCGGCGCCAGCCGTTGAAGAGCCGAAGCAAGCCGCGGCCACCACGGCCAGTTCAAGCGAGGCTCAGCCGCCCGCGGGCGCGACGGCCCCAGGCGGGGCGAATGAGGCCGAAGTGCGGGCACACAACGACGCCCGCCGCTTTGCCCGGCTCTTGGTTTCGGAGATCAAGCTTTACAACGAAGCGAAGGTGGCTGAGGGCCGCCGCAGCTACGACCTCTACGAGCGCCTGAAGGACGACATTGACCGCAGCCGCCAGATGTACGAAAAAAGAGTCTCGCCCGTGGTTGCGGCCAAGTTCGATTACTTCTATGATGAGCTGGTGCATACGCTCGGTGAGGGCGATTCGGCGAAGCTCGGGCGCGGTTGTCCGGGGCCGACCGTGCCGGTTTAGTCCGTAGTGATGAGTGATGAGTAATGAGTGATGAGTAAAAAGTTGAAAGTTGAAAGTAAAAGGTAAAAAGCGCCAGCACTTTCAACTTTCAACTTTTTACTCATCACTTCTCTTGGTGATCGCGAGCAAGTTACCACCCCTTTATCGCATTACCCCTTTGCCTTTTTCTATTCTTGTCGCGTGGGAGTATAACCTCATGAAAATTGCCGCGAGGTTCTGGCCTGATCTTCATCTGGCTCTTGCCTTGATGTTCCTGCTGGCGGTGGCGCCGGTCGAGGTCGCCGCTGGCGCCCGGACTAAAGCCGGCGCTCAGGCGCAGGAGAAAGCGCGCGCTCAGTTGCGTGCGGCGGTGGCCTCGGGCTCGGAGGCCGAGTTGCAACGCCTCGAGGGTTCTTCCCCCGGGACGGAAGAGGCGGCCCTCGCACGGTTGCTCCGCGGCTACCTGCGGTTGCAGGCCAAAGATTATGCGGCGGCGGCCGCGGCGCTGAATGATGAGACGATCGGTCGCCAGAGCGCGCTCGGCGATTACGCGCTCTATTATCGTGCGCAGGCGCTGCAGGAGGGCGGGCGCCATGAGGAGGCCGAGCGTGAGTTCAGGCGCTTGGCGCAGAATTATCCTACCTCGCTGCTGGCGCGTTCGGCCGCTCTGCAATCGGCCGGGTCGGCGATGCTCCGCGGGGCTTATCAATCGGCGGTTAATGACTTGGGCCGGCTGGTGGAGGTTAACGACGCCACAGCCCTGAAGCTCAAGGCCGACGCCTTGGAGAAATTGGGCCGGACCAGTGAAGTGATCGAGGCGTTGCGGAAGATTTACTTCGACGCGCCCCAGTCGGCTGAGGCCGGTTTAGTCGGCGCGCGGTTGGCCGCGCTCGGCTCTTCCACTGCACCGACCGATGCCGCGATGCAGCGCGAGCGTGCCAATAAGCTCTACCACGCGGGCCTCTACGTGCTCGCTGCGCAGGCCTACAACCAACTGGCGACCCAGTTCCCGTCAGCGGCGAACGATGAGATGTGGCTGCGCGCCGGGATCAGCTATTACAAAGCCAAAGCGTACCCGCAGGCCCAGGCCGCGCTCTCACGCGTCCGTGCGCGCACGCCGAAGGACATGGCCGAAGGGCTCTACTACCTTGGCGCCACCTACCGCGCCTTACGCCAGGAGCCGGCTCTGCTGCAAACGCTCGCCGACCTGCGCCGCACCGCGCCCGAAAGCCCGTTTGTCGGGATGCTGCTCTATGACATCGGCAATTATTACGATAAAGGCGACCAGCCGGCGCAGGCCGCCATTTACTATCAGCAGTTGGTGCGCGAGTTCCCACGAGATGAGCATGCGGACGAAGCGCAATTCTGGCTCGCCTGGCGTGCTCACCAGGCGAAGGACTACCGCAACTCATCGCAGTTGCTCGTCGAGCACCTGGCCAACTACGGCGAGGTGACTGACAACCGCGGCAAGGCCGCTTTCTGGTCGGCCCTCGACTCCGAGCGGGCCGGGGAGAAGGCGCGTGCCCTCACGCTCTACCAGGCGTTGCTGCTGCGTTACGGCGCGGGCTGGTACGGCTATAACGCCGAGCGCCACATCAAAACGCTTGAGCAGGCCGGCGTGACGGGGCAAGAGCCGGAGCCGGATTCTACGCTCGCCCGCGCGGTCGCCAAACTGCAGTCCAACCCGCCGGTGGTCGAGACGCTCAAAGAAGAGGATGTTGAGCGGGTTGAGAAGGCCGAGCAGTTGGCCCTGATCGCGCTCCAGCAGTCGGCGCTCAACGAACTCGAAGCCGCCCGCGCCCACACGCCCGCCTCGCCGCGCGTCAATCTGCGGATCGCACAAATCTTCCAGTCGCGTAACGAGAACTTCGCCGCGATCAATGCCCTCAAGCGCGCTTATCCGAACTACGGCCAGGCGCTGCCTCAGGAGATGACGCGCGAAGTCTGGCAGATCTTCTACCCGCTCAAGTGGTGGAGCACGATTCAGCAAGAAGCGCGGCGTTACAACCTCGACCCTTACTTGGTCGCCGGCTTGATCCGCCAAGAGTCCATCTTCAATCCGCAAGCGCACAGTCGTTCCAACGCCTTCGGGCTGATGCAACTCATCCCCTCGACCGGGCGGGCGGTGGCGCGGAGGTATAGCCTGGGCGGCGGCGTCATCGGCACCGCGGACCTCTATAATCCCACCCTCAACATTCAACTCGGCACAGCCTACGTCTCACAATTGATCGGCGAGTTCGGCCGCTTTGAATATGTGGCCGCGGCCTACAACGGCGGGCCGACGCGGGTCGCCCGCTGGCTGCGCGAACTGCCGCCGGCGGAGATTGAAGATTGGGTCGAGAGCATTCCGCTCAGCGAGACGCGACTCTACGTGCAGGGCGTCTACCGCAACGCGCGGCAAATCCAGCGCCTTTACGATGAGCAGGGCCGCTTCAAGAGCATCGTGCCTGAGCGGTGACAACGCAGTCTGAAGTCTAGAGTCTAGAGTCCGGAGTCTGAAGAGTAGCGCCAGACTCCAGGCTCCAGACTCCAGACTCTGCTTATGAGTTTCGCCCCCTTCAATTTCTCTCGCCTCTTGCTTGTGCTCGCGCTCAGCCTTGCGCTTGGCACTCAGGCCACAGCACAGCGCACATCGACTTCAACAACTGCCAACGCGTCACTGGTCGTGAAGTCGGCGCCCGGAGCCCTCGTCTGGGTTGATGGGGTGCGTTACGGGGCGGTGCCGGCCGGCGGGGAATTGGTGATCAAGACTCTGCGTGCGGGCTTGCATACTGTCCGCCTACGGGTGAAGGGCAAGCGGGAGTTGTCGCAGCCGGTCACGCTCACGACGGGAGCGACTCGCTCGCTCCAACTCGCTCCCTCCGCGCCGGCCGATGAGCCAGAGTTGCGGTTCCAGGAGGCGGAAGAGCTGCGTGAGCGGGGCGATCAAGCAGCCGCGATCAAAGCGTATCGCCAGGCGATCAGACTCCGCGGCGGGCGCTATCCGGCCGCGCGCATCGGGCTCGCGCGGAGCCTGCAAGCGAACGAGGAATATGAGGAAGCTATCGCCGAAGCACAACGCGCCGCGCGTGAGTACAACGGCCCTTTCCCCGAAGCGCACACCGTCATCGCCAACACTCGACGCGCCCAGGGCCTCTATGATGAGGCACTGACCAGCTACCGCACCGCGCTCGCCCAGGCGCACGACTTCTCGCCTGAGGCCCACACGGGAGTCGCTCTCACCTACCAAGAACTGTCGCGCCCCGAAGACACGATCAAACACTTTCGCCTCGCGATCTCCCAGAGCGGTGACGCCGAGCCGGTGATCTATTTTCTGCTGGGCAGCTTGCTCGAAAGGGAGAATCATCCCCGGGAAGCGATTGCTGCTTATGAGAAGTACCTCGGACTGGAGCCGGAGGGTAAGAACGCTTCGGCCGTGCGCTCGGTGCTCAAGCAGTTGCGGCGCGAAGTACAGTAATGAAGTTTATGTCCCGCGACCTGTCAGGTTGCGGCTGTTAGCGCGAAAGGCTCATTGGAATTCAATTGAACTCGTGGCGAAAGTAGCCGCAACCTGACAGGTCGCGGGACACAGTTCTTCTTCGCCTACTTCTTCTTCGCCGCCTCTATCTTTTCAGTCAGCAAAGCCACGAAATCCCCGCGGGGGTTGAAGCCTGCCTGCCGGTATGAGACTTGGCCCTGGTGGTCAAAGATGATCGTCGTCGGGATTGATTCGACCGCGTAGCGCTCGTTGAGGTATTCGGCGTAGGCCACCGGGAGCTTCCATTTTTGCTGCTTCAGAAACGGCTCGACCAGCGCGCGGTCTTCGTCGGTGTTGAGCGCGAGGAAGATGACATCCTTGTCGTCCTTGTACTTCGCCAGCGCTTTCTCAAAAAGCGGCGCCTCGATCTGGCAAGGGCCGCACCAGGTGGCCCAGAAGTTGAGCACGATCACCTTCCCGCGATAATCGGCGAGCTTCACGACTGAACCATCGAGGCGCGTCAACTTGAAAAGGAACGGGTCGGTCACGCCCTCGTTGATATTCGGCGACTCCAACTCGGCGAGGTGGGCCTCACGCGCTCGGGTATGCTCGTCATAAGCTTTGAGCAGGTAATCGCCCAGCCCTGCTTCCGAGCCGTGCTTCGCCGCGTAGAGCTGGCCGAGCTTGCGCCGCACCTCATTGCGCGTCGCCCCTTCGTTCTCGTAGACCGAGAGCACGAACGCCTGCGCATAATAGGCAATCGCCTCATCCATCGCTTTGCGCTTCTCTGCCAACTCGGCCAGCCCGATGGCCGCCCCCGCCAGCCGGGTCGCCTGATAACTCTTGCGCAGATCGGCCTCGGCCTTTTCATGATTGTTGAGGTCGGCCTGGACTTTGCCGCGCAGCAGGTAGACCGAAGCCAAGCTGCGCCCCTTGCGGTCCTTCCACTGCTCGGCATTCAGGCGGACGGGTTTAGGTCCTGAGAGAATCGTCTCGACCTGCGCCACCAATTGGTCGGCATAGCGGAGCGCCTTCAGCAAGTCGCCTTCCCCCCGGCGCTCGCGCAAGAATGAGATGAGCGTCGTGAGCGTCTCCAGGTCGCGCTCATTAGCCGCCACCATCTTCTCGGCGTAAGTGATCGCGCGGTTGTGGTCGCGCAGATCCAGGCTGAGCTTGTAGATCTCCCGCTCGATCTCAGTGCGGCGCTGGCTGTTGGGGTATTTCTTGAGGTAGGTCTCGAGGTTCTCGACCACCTGCTGTGAGCTGCCCGCACTCTGAATGGATTGCTGCAACTCGCGCTCAGAGTCCTGCTCCGATGCGGCCGAGGGGGCTTGATTGGAGGGCGGCTTGTCTTGCGCGGCGGCCGGCAGACAGGTCGCAAGCGAGAGTGCCAGCCCGGACAAAATGACCGTAAATTTCATTCTTGCTCCAGAATCAGATTTGAGTTGAAGGCTAAAGCCAGACCCAGATTTCAATCTCAAATCTCAAATCTCAAATCTCAAATCTCGAAACCAACTGCGCCCATCAGCCGCCCGACGTGACGCTCAGCGCCGCGCTCACGCCGGTAACTGAAGAAGAGGTCGTGGCGGCAGTAGGTGCACAGGCCGCTGTCGTAGATTCTATCCGCACGCAGCCCGCAGTCAATCAACTGCCGGGCATTCGCTTGATTCAAGTCCAGGTGGCCCTTCCCATCCTGCTGCCGGTCCGAGATCAGCCCCTCGGCATAGCTGAATTCGCGCTGGAAGGCATCCAGCACCTCCGGCCCCACCTCGAAGCAGCAGGCGCCGATGGCCGGCCCCAGGGCCGCCCGCAGATCCTCCGGGCGCGAGTCATACTGCTGTTGCATCCGCTCGACGGTTCGTGCGACGATGCGGGCGAGCGTGCCCCGCCACCCGGCGTGGACTGCCGCAAAGGCGTGCGTGCGCTCATCGACGATCAAGACCGGCAGGCAATCGGCCGTCTGCACCGCGAGCAGCGTCCGCGGAATATTCGCCGTCAGCGCGTCACCGGCCGCAGGCTCCCGTCGCGCGTCCTCGGCGTCACGCACCGACCGCACCTCGGCCGAATGAATCTGTTTGGCGGTGACCAGTTGCCACCCGGTGGCGCCGACGGCTTCCAGAAAGCGCCGCCGGTTTTCGAGCACCGCCTCGCGCTGGTCGTGGCTGAAATTGCCGAGGCTCAGCGCCTGCTCCGGCAGCCGGCTGACGCCGCCCAGCCGGGTGCTGAAAGCGTTCTTGAATCCGGCCTGTTCTAGCGGCTCGCAGACGATGAATTCGAGGCCGCGATGCTGGCGGAAGATGAAATTACTCATAGGCAGTAGGCGGTCGGCAGTAAGCAGTAGGCAGTAGTAAGGACCTAACTGATCACTGCCTACTGCCTACTGCTTACTGCTTACTATCAATGATCGTTGGCATCGGCGTAGACATCATCGAAATCTCGCGCCTGGAGCGTGCGATCACGCAACACGGCGCCCGATTCGTCGATCGCGTCTTCACCACCCGCGAGGTCGCCCATTGCGAAGCGACGGCGCGGCGGGCCGAGCGCTACGCCACACGGTTTGCGGCAAAAGAGGCCGCCCGCAAAGCCATCGGCGCCGCCACGCCGGTTGGGGCGCTGGCCTGGCGCGACGTAGAGATCATATCATCAACCGAAGGCGCCCCGCAGCTTGAATTCCACGGCCGGGCGGCCGAGCTGGTTAAAGAGCTGCGGGTCACTCGCACCCACGTCTCCCTCTCTCACGCAATGGAGCAGGCAATCGCCTACGTTATCCTGGAGAGAGAGTAGCAAAGTTTGATAGACTACCGCCGCGCCTTCTTTGCGCCTTGGCGCCTTTGCGAGAGGAAATCTTCTCTTGCCCAGGCACAAATCGACCAGCCCCGATTTACCCCAGGGAGATAAATTTGAAACGTCACGTTTTGATCATTGCCTGTGCCCTGATGTGTGTCGCGTTAGCCGGCGCCCAGGCGCCGCGCGGGATGCAGCCCGAAGACCTCTATGCGCTCAAGGACGTCTCCGACGCCCAGATTTCGCCCGACGGCTCGCAGGTTGTCTTCACCGTGAGCGAGACCAGCGCCGACCGCTCGCGCACCGTCTCGCACCTGTGGATCGTGGCCACGGCAGGCGGCGAGCCGCGGCGCATGCTCAGTGGCGAGGCGAACGAATCCACGCCGCGCTGGTCGCCGGGCGGCAAAGCGATTGCGTTCTATTCGGACCTCGACGGGCAGCAAGCTCTGTGGGTCGTGGCGGCCAATGGGGGCGAGCCGCACCGCGTGGCAAAAGTCTTACGCACCAATTTTCATTTGACTCACGCGGGCGAGAGCTTCACCTGGGCGCCCGACAGCCGCCGGATTGCATTCCTCTCCTCGCCCGAAAACGCGGGCGCGACTCCGGTGGCAAAGTCGGGCACTGGGCCTGGAGATATTCTTGATCGGCTGCGTCGCCCCCTAACGCGTGAAGAGATTGAGAAACTTCCGCCCGAAGTCCGCGACCGCATTCTGCAAGCGCAAGGGACGGCCGCTGCAAATGCTCAACCGCCCCGCCGGGCGACTGTGCCTGAGACAACTGCCTCAGACGACCCACGCGTGATCACGCGCTTGCAGTACAAGTCGCGCACCGCATTTTCTGACCGCCTGCAATCTCACATTTTCATCGCCGATGTGGAGACGGGCCAGGCGCGGCAGCTCACCCAAGGGCCGTACTATGAGCACTCGATCAACTGGTCGCCGAAGGGCGATGAGATCGTCTTCGTCTCGAACCACGAGCCGGACCCCGATGCCGCCAATAACACTGACCTCTTCACGGTCAACGTCGCAAACGGGGCCGTGCGCCAACCGACAAAGACCAAGGGTTGCGAATGGACACCCATCTTTTCGCCTGATGGCAGCGTGATCGCTTACACAGGCACCAAGCGTGAGGTCACGACGATTGACAGTGTGGCTGAAGATACTCATCTCTTCGTGATCCCAGCACAGGGCGGGGAAGCCCGTGAGTTGGATAATAAGTTGGATCGACGTGTGTCTATGGTTAAATGGGGAGACGAAAGTTCGGGGCCGGCCAAAAATGTGATATTTATTGCCGGAGATCATGGAAAAGTGTCGAACTACAGTGCGCTGTCCATTTTCTCTGAGAATGGGGCTCCGCTCGAAGTCTGGGAAGCAGTCTTGTTGAAAACATCCTCGCGGGATGATGGGAAGGCGCAGTTGACCAGCTTTTCATGGAGAGGACTTTTTAAAGTCGCTTTCACGGAAAGCGACGCAACCCATCCTGCCGAGCTGTATATTGAATCTCCTGTCCCTAAAGGAGATTTTATCGACAGCAAACTAAAGCAACTGAGCGCAGCTAATAGTGCATTGCTCAAGGCGCTACAACTCTCCCAGCCGCGCGAGTTCACATTCAAGAACGAAGGGTTCGAGGTACAAGGCTGGCTGGTGCCTCCAATCAACCTCGACGAAAACAAAAAGTATCCAGTCATCCTCTCGATTCACGGTGGCCCGCACGGCATGCACGGCTACGCCTTCAACCCGACAGCACAGATCCTAGCCGCACGCGGCTACGCCGTGTTGCTCGTCAACCCGCGCGGTTCCTCCGGCTACGGCCAAAAATTCTCCGACGGCTGCGTGGGCGACTGGGGCGGGGGCGACTACCGCGATCTGATGAAGGGCGTGGACGAAGCGCTCGCCCGGTTCAAATTCCTCGACGGCAGTCGGATGGGCGTCATGGGCGGGAGCTACGGCGGCTATATGACCAACTGGGTCGTGACCCAGACCGACCGCTTCAAGGCCGCCGTCGCCTCGGCGAGCCTCTCGAACCTGATCAGCTTCTACTCAACCTCGCTCTACCAGGACCTGGTCCACGCCGAGTTTGGCGGCTTCCCGTGGGATAACTACGATAAATTATGGGAGCGCTCGCCGCTTGCACATATCAAGCATGTCAGGACGCCGCTGCTCCTGATCCACGGCGAGCAGGACAACGACGTCCACATCACGCAGGCCGAGGAGATGTTCACGGCGCTACGAGAGCGTGGGGTCGAGGCGGTCCTGGTGCGCTACCCGCGCGAGGGCCACGGGTTCCGTGAGCCGCGCCACCGCTACGACCAACTGGTCCGCACTTTGGAGTGGTTCGACCGGCATCTCCGGTAGTAGAATATGGTCTCCTCGGAACAATGTCCCGCGACCTGTTAGGTTGCGGTGGCCTCGGCAAAGCATTTATTACGGGAACGACCGCAACCTAACAGGTCGCGGGACATTGCTCCGCGTGCTCAGTGTTTCCGGGCCGCTGGACGAGGCAAGTCATGATTGCGAAACCCTACAAGTTAGCCTTAGTCCAACCCGCGGCCGGCGAAGTGCGGCTCGCGACGCGCCTGCTCAGAGCGGTGCTCGTCAAGCTCTTTGCCGAAATCCTGTTTGTCTGTGCGGTGGTGAGCTTCGCTGCCTTCGCCTACTTCAACCCCGCCTTGCGCGGCGAGATTGAAGTCGTGAACTCGGAGCGGGTCGAGGGCTGGGCGTACAACCCGCTCGCGACAGACGAACGGCTCGAAGTGCAACTCTTCATCGACGACCGCTTCGTGGCGGCGACGCGTGCCGACAGGCAGCACGATGGTTTAGTTGCCCGCGCGGGTCGTCAGGTCGATCACTGCTTCAGCTTCACGCTGGCGGGCCAGCCACTCTCTACGGGGAGGCATCGGGCGCAGGTCTACGTGGTGCACGGCACGCCGGGCAGTTCCCGGACCTTGCTCCCAATCACCAAACGAGGGCGACTGTTCGAGGTCAAGAATTAACATGCGAGTCCTGGAGTCAAAGCGACCGGCTAAAGATTACCCGGTCGTGGCCAAAGAGGCGGCTGACGCAGCGCACCTCTCATTGCGGGCGGTAACGGCGCTGGAGGTCGCTTCGGTCATTATCACCGTGCTCGTCACCGCGTGGGCGATTGCGCCCATGCAACTGAATAATCGCTGGCTGGCGTCGGTGCCCGCCCTGCTGGCGTTCGGGATGATGATCAACTCGCACCGGCTGCGTGGCGAGACGCCGCGCGAGTTGGGGTTCACGACCCGGTATTTCGGCCGCGCCCTGTTGCTGCTCTTGGCCCCGATGCTTATTGGCAGCGCTATCCTGATCGGGATCGGCTACCTGGCCGGCTCGCTCCAATTCAGCTACCGCTTCACAGGGTTTCGGTCCTTCCTGCCCTTGTGGGGGCTGATGCAGCAATATGTCCTCCAGGCTTTCATCTATCGCCGCCTGAAGTTCATTCTTGTCGAAGGGCAGGCCCCGGAAGGCGAGCGGGTCTGGCGCACGCGCCTGGCCATCTTTGGGGCGGCGGTGCTCTTTGCCATCGTCCACGCGCCGAACTTGGCGCTGATGGTGCTGACCCTGATCTCCGGCTTGATCTGGTCGTGGGTTTACGAGCGGGCGCCCAATCTCTTCGCGCTCGGCCTCTCACACGGGGTGATGAGCACCATCGCCGTCTCTTCGCTGCCCGCGTGGCTACTGCAAAGCATGAGCGTAGGGTACAAGCATTTCATCTATCAAAATTTCTAAAGCAGTGCTGATAAAGCAGTGCTGAGTGGAAAGTAGAAAGTAGAAAGTGCTCGTCCGCTTTTCACTTTCCACTTTCTACTCAGCACTCGAAACTCACTATATGGCCGACACTTTTATCGAGAAGCGGAAAGAGAATTGGAAGCGGCTGGAGGAGTTGATCGGGCGGGCGCGAGGCGTCCGCGGGTTGCGCCGCCTGGGCCGGGAGGAGGTGCGCGAGTTGGGGCGCCTTTATCGGCGGGCGGCCTCTGACTTGGCCATTGCGCGGGTCGAGTCGCGTGACCAACGGCTCGTCAGCTATCTCAACAGCCTGGTCATTCGCGCGCACGGCGAAATCTACCGCACCGAGTCGAAGGGCCTGCGCGCAATCTTCGACTTCTACCGCTATGAGTTCCCGGCCATCTTCCGGCGCACTTTCCACTACACCTTCGCGGTCTTCGTCGTCTTTCTGGCCATCTCAGTCTTCGCCTTCGTCATGACCTACCGGAATGATGATTTCGCCGACTTTGCTCATGTCGGGCAGGGGCTGGTGCGCGTGATCAAAGAGAACCGGATGTGGACGGACGCGCTCAATGAAATGGCTCCGGTGGGCGCCGCCATGATCATGACGAACAACCTCGGGGTCGGGTTCAAGACCTTCGCCCTGAGCATCCTGCCGGTGGCCGGGACGGTCGGCGCCCTGATGCCTTCGGCGCTCCAGTTCGGCGCGGTCAATGCGCTGATCGTCAAATACCATATGACGCTCAAGCTCTGGTCGTTCGTCGTCGGCCACGGCGTGCTGGAGTTCACGGCGATTTTTATCGCGGGCGGCGCGGGGCTGATGCTCGGGTTGGCGGTGTTAGTGCCGGGCGAGCGCACGCGGCGCGAAGCGCTGCTCGAACGCGGGTCGCTGGCCATCAAGCTGCTCGCCGGCTGTATCCCCTTGCTGATGATCGCGGGCACGATCGAAGGATTTATCTCGCCCACGCCCATCCACCCGGCTTACAAATTCGCCGTCTCGACGGCGACGGCCATCGGCCTTGTGGTCTACCTCCTTAAGCCGGGCCGGCGGAAGGAGGGACGGGGCGACGGGGCGACGGGGTGACTGGGCGACGTCTGTCACTCGCCCCGTCACCCCGTCGCCCCGTCGCCCCGTCGCCCCGTCCCTCCCTCGCTCCCTCGTTTCCACTATTCCTGTGTTATGATGGACTCTGCATGCAGTCAGTATGCTGTGACTCAGTGATGCTTCATATGCCCAAGACCTATCTCACAATCTTGATCAAGAACGACCTGTTCTCCTTCCTGGGCTTGGTCAACGCTCATCTGGTTGACTCAAACCAGACCGCTAAGCCGGTGACGGCGGTGGTTAAGCTGGACCCGCGGGAGGGCGAGCCTTTGCTCAAACAATTCGAGACGAGTGGCGAAGCCATCCACCAATACGAGACCGCCATCGATACCAGCATCGAACGCGGGTGGAGCGTGGTCTACCGTGGGGTGCCGCTGTTCGGCTGAGCAGTTTGGAAGTTGGATCAGTACCGCGAGCGGTAGCGAGCGTGACTTCGGCAGCGATCTACTGGTGGCAGCGACGCTCGCTACCGCTCGCGGTACTGACCTGTGCACGCAACACGCTCTATATTTGCTTGATCACTTCAACCACGAAGGCCGCGCAGTACTCGCCCGCGGCCCGCTGCAGCTCCGGCGCGTTGAACTCAGAATCCGAGATGATCCGAATCGCAAGAAAGCGCGTATTGAAGCCGCGAGCGACGCCCGCCGCAAACGCGCTCTCCATATCTTCCGATGACGTGCCGTAGGTCTTACGCACCCAGAGCAGGCGGTCGACCTCGCGGTTATATTCGAAGGCCGAGCCGATGACGCCCGTTCGCACCCGACCGCGCGTGTACTTGGTGCCGAGCGCCACCCGCCTGGCTGCCTCATCGCCGGGGAAGGCTTTGAACTCTACCGGCTCTTTGCCCTCCAAACGGAGGCGGTGGGACATCGGGCTCCAGCGCGACATCTGACTGCCTTCGCCCGCCCTGGCAGGCGCAGAACGGAAGGCACCGTAATCAACGGCCGACTCGCCGACGACGATGTCGTAGACTTTGAGCTGCGGGTCATTGGCCCCCGCCGTGCCTTGGTTGATGACCAGCCGCGGCCGGAAGGTGAGGATGCCGAGTGTGGTGGCGGCGGCGGCGTTGATCGGGCCGACTTCGGTGCGCGAGATGACCACCGATTTACCGCCGAGCTTGCCGCGCCAGAAGGTCCAGGAGGCCAGTTGGATTTGCTGTTTATCCTCCAATGCGGCGAGCAGTGGCTGCAATTCCCAATCCACCGCGCCCTGCACGAGGATGTCTATGGGGGCTGATGCCTCGGGGCGTGATTGCGCCAAGGTCGTCGGGGAAAGTGGAGTCGGGGAGAAGGTCAGTACACAAACGATCACCAGCCCCCGGATGATTGAGGGGTAGTAGCGCATGATTTTGGATGGCTCCTTAGAAAGTTTATTCCGCCAGTTGCACCCGCTGGTCCAATGCGTCACCCATGATGCGCAGCGCAGTCTCGCTGATCAGCGAACGCCAGAGGCGGCGGTCCTCATCGCCCGCGCCGCTGAGCAGGAGCAGGCGCTTGAGAATCTCGGTGGTGACGGCGACCAGGAACGTGCCGTGGCCTGAAAGCTGGCGCAACTGTTCATTATCGTGCCGCGCCCGCGAGCGGTCCTCCTCCGGCTCGAAGCGAGGAATTTCATGGTCGAGCAGCTCGAAGGCCGCGACCGCCGGTTTCTGGTGTCGCGCCGCGGCAAAGGCGGCGAGCTTGGCGCGCAACTCAGAGTTGAGGTGAAGCTCGATTAAGGGTGAGGTGAGCCGGGCCGGGTTCAGCCGCTCCTTGGATTTGAGCAAACGGGCGGCGACGGCGAGAGCCCCGAACCAATACCCGGCGAAGAGCATCGCAATCACTGGCAGGTCAAGGCCCCCCCATCCTTTGCGCCTCAGGTAGAGGCAAACCAGAAAAATAAAGATGGGGGCGATCCCAAACGTGATGACATACCAGCGCCCGTTGAGTCTGCTTTCGGATGTCTTCCTCTTTTCAGCCATCATCTCCCCGCTCATTGGTGCTCGGTCAAGGTGGCAGTAGCGGCTGTTGATCGCGCTGCCTGCGGCCCCAGCCGTGGCTTCCTCTTGATTGCTGGTCGAGCCATTATAACTTAATTTAACCACCAGCACAGCCCTGATTGAGACTTCGTGTGAAGCCTGGGAGCGCAGGGTCTATTCATGCTCTTGGGAGCGCACGCTTCTAGGGTGCTTCCGCTGCAGTAGGATACGTGGCCCGCAAGGCAATGGCCCGAGCGGAAAGTGGTGAGCACAGTGTTGCAAGGCCCAGGGTTGAACCGATAGCGGCGACGGCCTTTTGATCAGGCCATCCAGTGCGCCACCAGCTAGCCAAAAGAATAGGAGGAGCGAGGTGAAAAGTTTCCCCGTCTCCTCCTGTCAACGGCAACTCAAACTGCGCTATTCTTGCCGCACGTGTTTCGCGCCGATGTCTTCGAGCAACTTCTCGAGCTGGTCAGCATCCTCATCCGATCTGGCCTCGACGCCGAGCAGGATGCCGCCCGCGCGCAACCCGGCGTCGTAAACCTTCGCCCGATGCTCCGGGATGCCGGCGCCCACAAGCAGGCCGATCAAGCCGCCAGTAGCGCCACCTGCGCCCGCGCCGGCAACCGCGGCGGCAATCGGCCCGGCCACGACCAGCCCGATCCCTGGGATTATGATGGTAGTGCCGACGGCGACGATGGCCGCGAGGATGGCACCGATGGCGCCGCCGACTGCGCCGCCGATGCCCGCGCCCTCGGCCGCGTGCGTTTTGGTCTGGATGGCGAACTCTTTGTTCTTGGTCGCGTCAGACATCAGCACGCTGATGTCCTCGCGCGGGTAGCCGCGTTTGATGATCGCGTCGACCGCCGCCTCGGCTGCCGCTCTCGTATTGAAAAACCCGGTGACCAATCTAGCCCTATTCTTAGCCATATGCTTGCTCCTCCAATCTTCAAAGCTGCCTTGAAGGGCAGCGATGGGATGCCCGCACGCGCACGGCCCGGCCATAGCGCCGACGCCGATCACGCGTGACTGGCCTGTCTATAGGGGAATTAGTAATGAGGGAGGCTGATCTATGTTGAAGGAGCGAGACACGCCCTGTCAACCTTTTCCGCCGGGCCGGCGAGTAACCCAGCGGTCATCACGGCGCTAGTTCGACCAAGATAATTGGACACGCCTGCAACGTCCGACCTTCCGGCGGGGAGCAGTGTCCGTGAGGTTGACGTTTAGAGTTCAAGCTTCAGCTTGGTTTTTCGACGGCAAAACCCAGCCCGAAGGCCGCAACTCTAAACCTTGCCCAGCCCGGACAGCCGTGAGCCACTACTCGATAAATTTGACAGAGCCGGTCAAACCCCGCGCACAATTCTTCTCCCCTCCGATGATACGGTTCTGCCGCGGATCTCGCTTATCTGAGTGGGGGGGGCGAAGGTCAGGCGACCACGGCGCCCTCTCGAACACTTCGGCGGCCTCATCGAGCCCCCGGGCGGAAGGTGGCCAAGCGATGAGGCGAGAGAGCGCCCGCCGGAGTGAGATGGCGACGCCCTCAATTTAGGGCAGACAAGGAAAAATGATCAGGCCAGGTCTGTGAGGGGGCCGACTTGAGAGGCAGGCATGAGAGCAGCAGTAAAAATCTGGGTCAGGAACTGTTTGCCTTCGGAGCTGGCCAGCAACGCCTTTGCTTTCCTGCTGGCGTCCGTCATCTACGCACACATCGCAAACTCGGTTTGGGTGACCGTCACTTTCTGGCTCGCGGAAAACCTCGTTTACTACGGAACCGTCGTCATCAACCAGCTCTTCATTTCCCGGAGGCCGGGGGTGGCGAAGACCTTAAAGAACTTCTTGGCCGCCGAAGCGATAGACTTCTGCCTGCGGCCGGCGATCTTATGCTGCGTGCCGCCGACCCCCGCCGGGATGGTCTTCGGCGGGATCGTGGCCGATATCCTCTTCAACCTGACCGTGGTCTTGCTGGCGGGCGAGCACACGATCTCTGACGGCGTGCTGGCGCTGCTGGGTAAAGGCGGCGGCCGACAACCGGCCGGCTTGCCCGCGGGCGCGTGAGTTCACCGAATGTTGGTCGTGGCGCGCAAGTCGTGAAGAGACTGAATTCAACACCAAGGTGAACAGCGGAGCAGAGACAAAGAAGAAAAGACGAATCAAGGCCAATTTGGTTTGGCCTTCCTTCGATCCTTTTCCCCCTCGCTCCTTTGTGTTGAAGAAGCTCCATCCCAAAGCTCACCGGTGCCTCCCAAGGTGTCGCGCCCCGCGCCTACTCGTAGCGCAGCGCCTCGATCGGATCCAGCCGCGCCGCCTTCCACGCCGGCCAGAGGCCGAAGACGAGGCCAATCCCGACGCTGGAGATGAAGCCGGCCACCGGCGCCCAGAGCGGGACGTAAGAAGGCACGATGAGGCGAATCAGCAGCGTCGTCGCCCAGCCGATTCCCAACCCGATCAGGCCGCCCAGGCCGGTCAGCGTCATGGCTTCGATCAGAAACTGCCAGAGGATGTCGCTGCGGCGCCCGCCGATGGCTTTGCGGATGCCGATCTCGCGGGTCCGCTCCGTCACCGAGACGAGCATGATGTTCATGACTCCGATCCCGCCGACCATCAGCCCGACCGACGAGATGGCGATCATCGCAATCGCGACTCCGAAGGTGATCGAGCGGAATGTCTCGATGATCGAATCCGCCGTCGAGATGCCGAAGTTGTTGGGCTCGCCGAAGGGGACGTGGCGGCGGATGCGCAAGAGGTCGGTCACTTGGTCGAGCGCCGCGTTGAGCATCCCCGAGCGGGCCACGGCCAGGATGAAGATGTCTTCGGCGTTCGGCTTCAACTTGTGCGCGGCGTTGAAGGGGATGAAGATGATGTTGTTCTGGTCGTTGCTGCCCTCGCCGCCGCCGAAGAGTTGCTCGCGCTTTTCGAGCACCCCTACGACTCGGAATTCGCGCCCGCCGATGGTGATCGTCTTGTCCAAGGGCGAGCCGTAGGGGAAGAACTGGTCCGCCACCGACGCCCCGACGACGCAGACTTCCTCGCGGCTGTCATTCTCCTGCTTCGTGAAGAAACGCCCCGCAGAGATCACCCAGATGCCGGCGCGCTCGTAATCCGGGAGCGTCCCCTGCATGATCACGGCGGCCGACTCCTTGCCGCCGCCTTTGACGGTGAGCTTGCGGCCGAAATAGTCGTTGGTGATGTTGAGCAAAGGCACGGCCAGGCTGATGGCCGGCAGCTCCCCGATGGCGATGGCGTCGTCGTAGGTCAGGCTCTTGCGCATGCGCTCTTCGCGCGTGGGCGGGCCGAAGCGAACGCCGCGCTCGAATTTGTAAAGGAAGATCGAGTTGGTGCCGAACGATTCGATCTCTTTCGAGACGGCGTAGTCGATGCCGCTGATGATCGAGGCAATCGCCATCACCGTCCAGACGCCGATGACCACGCCGATGATGGTCAGGAACGAGCGCAGCTTGTTGGTGCGCAGCGTGTCGAGGGCCATCAACAGGTTTTCGTAAATGTCACTGCGGATCAGTTTCATAAGTAGGCAGTAGGCGGTAGGCAGTAGGCAGTAGGCAGTGGGTGGTAAACTTTCGGTCCACTTTTTTTCTGCCTACTGCCTACTGCCTACTATTTATTCCGCCCTCAGCGCCACAATCGGATCCAGCAAGGCCGCCTTCCGCGCTGGCAGAATCCCGGCCAGCACGCCGACTCCGCCGGAGAACAACACCGCAATGACGATGGCGGCGATTGAGAGGTAGGTCGGGAAGAAGACGGCCGTCACCACCCGCCCGGCGACCCAGGCCAGGAACACGCCGACGGCCCCGCCGATGCCGGCGAGCACGACCGCCTCGATCAAAAACTGTTTGAGAATATCCCCACGTCGCGCGCCCAGGCTCTTGCGGATGCCGATCTCTTTGGTCCGCTCCGTCACCGAGACGAGCATGATGTTCATGATCACGATCCCACCGACCACCAGTGCGATCGAAGGCACGGCAATCGCGACGATGAAGATCGGGCCGAACAGGCGGTCACGCATGCCCGTGATGGCGTCCGGCGTCATGATGCCGAAATTATCCTTCTCGCCGAAATGGAGTTGGCGACGGGTTCGCAACAGCGCCCGCGCCTCTTCGACCGCCTCCTGGAATTGATCGTCGGACTTGGCGGTGCCGACGATGTAGAAACTGCGCTGGCGGACGAGGGGGCCGAAATTCTTCTCGTAGGTTTTGATCGGGATCGTGATGAAGATGTCTTGCGGGATGCCGAAGACTGTGCCCTTGGCCGCCGCCACGCCGACTACGCGATAAGGCAGGCCGCGGATGGTGATCTCCTGGTTCAGCGCCGAGGTGTTGGGGAAGAGTTTACTCGCCACGTCCGCGCCGATATAGGCGACCGAGAGCGCTGAATCATTCTCGACGGCGGTGAAGTAACGACCGTCGGCGACATCCAGGTTCTCAATATCCACGATGTTGGCCGTCGCGCCGTCCACGTTCACGCTTTCCAAAGTTTCGTTCTCGCGTTTGACGATGGAGGGCGTCCCGATGGCCTTCGCGCCGAGTTTGTCGATCAACGTGGCGCGCGCGAGCAGGTAATCGTAGTCGTCGAAGTTCAAATCTTTGTTGCGCCGCTGTGCCCCGGCAATCGTGTCGGTGTTCTTCCAGTCCTCGAAGCTGAAGCGGCGGATGCTGAAAGATTTCGCCCCGATGCCGGCGATCTTTTCGTCGATGTAAAGGTTGAAGCCCTGGATCAAAGAGACGACGATGACGACCGCCGTCACGCCGATAATCATGCCGAGCAGCGTCAGGGCCGAACGCAGCTTATGCGCCCAGATGGCGGCAAGGGCGAGTTTGAGCGTTTCGGTAATATTCATAGTCACCTATTATGTTCGCGCCAGAGAGTCGGTTGCAGAATAATTCTACACTACTCTCTGCGGCGGCGCGATGAGGCTTGGCAGGCATCTCAACACAAGTCCTATTCCTGTCAGGTTGCGGTTGACTCGGCCAGGGATCCTTTTCGGAAGCAACCGCAACCTGACAGGTCGCGGGACACGAGCGGGAGCTAAGCTGTGAGAGCGCTCCCCGGCCGGTGTTCAAGGTTATGGGATGGGCTGGGGGAGGAGCAGCGGTGGGTCCTCGCCCTGGTCCACCGCTGCTCGGCCGCAGGCGTAGGGAGCCGCCTCAGCACGGGGGAGAAAAGGAAGGGATGAAACTAGCGGGCTAAACTGCCGGTGCTCACTTTTCTTGAGAGCAACCCTTGGATCGTCTCTACGATCCGGTCCAGGTCCCGAGGCTTTTGCAGCACCACGGTGGCCCCCGCCCGGTGGGCCTCCATCAAATAGACGTTGGAGTAGGCCGAGAGGACCACCACCGGGAGGTGCTTCCAAGCTACCACCCCGCGCACCATCTTGATCAACTCGATGCCATTCATCTCCGGCATCATCAAGTCGGTGACCAGCACGTCGTGCTTACGCTGCGCGAGCAACCGCAGGGCGACCAACCCGTTCTGCGCCGGAGTCACGCTGAAGCCTTCCGCCTGCAAGGTCAGTTGCAGCGCCTCCAGCGTCTCCGGATGATCCTCAGCGATCAGCACAGATGTCTTGCCCATGGCGCCTCACTTCTACGGTCAAGCACAATCCATCATCAGCTTGCTGACTGCGCCGCAGATGGACGAGCCCGTTAATGCCCGTGCGTCGCCGGCTCGGGCAAGGCGTCGATGATGGTATCGATCAAGTTGTCCGGGTCGAGCGGCTTGCGGATGGTTGCGGTCGCCCCCGTCACATAGGCCTTCGCCAGGTGGTCACTGCCGTAAGCCGACATCGCGACGATGGGGAGGTCGGCGAGTTCGGCCCGCTCCCTCACGCGGCGGATCAACTCGATGCCATCGACTCGGGGCATCATCAAGTCAGTGAGCAAGAGGTCCGGACGCGCGTGGTCGAGTGCCCGGAGGGCCATCTCTCCGTCTTCGGCCTCGGTCACGTCAAAGCCGGCGCTCTCCAGAATGATGTGAAAGAGGTGGCGCATCTCATCATTATCTTCGGCAATTAAAACTGCGGCTCTCCCCATGAGCTCTCTCTTTCTCAATTGAAAATTGGGGAGGGGGGAGGGGGGCTAATCCAGGGGAAGCTAATGAAACACTCTGCGTCTTAGCCCCAAGGATAGCAAGCCAGGTTCGAGAAAGAAAGGGAGTAGCGGGAAACTAACATTAAAGTTCGAAGGCGCACACAGCGAATTTTGGCTTCAGCGCGGCCACCGGTCACAGGCTATCGGCAGCGGTCCCATCTCACCTTACCCTTTAGAGACCGTCCCCCCGGGTCTGCCGGTGCGCTTGACGAGCGCTTCCTGATTGTGGACGGTGATGCGGTAGTTGTGATCGACCGAGATGTACTTGCGCTGCTTGTAAGCGGCGATGACTTGGTTGACTCGTTCGCGAGTGGCGCCGACCATGTTTGCGATGTCGCTCTGGGTCAGGCGAATGGGGATCAACACGTCGCCGCCGGATGAAGTCCGGCCGTAGAGCTGTGCGAAGGCGAGCAGTTGGCGGGCGACCCGGCCCTCGACATCTTGCCGGGCCAGCGACTGAATCTGTTCGTTGGCCAGGCGGATGCGATTGCAGAGCATGCGAAATAAGTTCTGGTTGATAGCCGGCATCGTGCGCAGGCACTCCTGAAAGGCCGCGCGGTCCATCCAGAAACAGGTGGTCTCCTCCAGGGTCACGACGTTGGCGCTCCGCCCGGCGCAATCCAGCATGCTCATCTCGCCGACGGTCTCGCCCGCCGCGAGCATGGCGATGATCACGTCGGTGCCGTCCGCCTGCTCGACGTGGACCTTGACCGTCCCGCTGAAGATGACATAGATGACCTCGCCCGGCTGTTCCACCATAATGATGTTGGTGCCGGCCGGAAAGGTCTTGCGGTGGAGCAGGTCATTGAGTTTGGCCAACTGCTCGGGCGTCAGGCCGCGGAACAGAGCGATTTCGCCGAGAGTGTTAGGATCGGTGACGACTGACATGGGAGCCCCCCTCCAGCAAGTACGGACTTCAGGCACTTACCAGAATTTTGGCCATAGTAAATCCCAGCCCGCCAATCGTCAAGCTCACCTCACTCCCTAATCGGACAAGCGCGCACAGAACTTTTTTGGTAAGGTGTGGTGCGGCCGGAAGAAGGATGACCAAGTTCATAGGGCTGACGCAGCCCAGTTATTATAGCGGCTTGCGGATGGGGACGACCCCTTCGTGCTCCGAGCGCCTTTGCGCCTTGGGGTGAGACAAGGTCTCTCGCAAAGGTCGCAGACAAGTGAAATCCGCTATACTTCAAGCCCTCACTGCTGACCCGAACGCCACAGTGCGGTGCGAGGCAGCGGTGGCGCGGGGCTACCGAGAGATGAACGCGACGATCTCTGAAGCACAGCAGAGGGCCTTTCTCACAGATCAGGCAGTGATTGTCCGGCTAGGGATGTTACGCACTACGCACGAGGAATGTCCTAGGCCCACGCCTTGGTCAAAAAGGCTGCGGCCAGGGATGCCTCGAAGCATGTCCGGACAGCCGCCGCCGACACTCTGACGACGGATGCTAAAGCTTAATGCTGAGCAATAGGGCACAGAGGCGGTCTGATTGATAGCCGTATGCGTTCAGGTGGTCCAAGCCCCCGACGGCTGGAGACGAGAGCCGATATTGCTTGTTGCCCCTTGCAGCACCACCGCTTCTTCGGCTCCTGCCGCCCGGGGGTCTTCCTGGTGCCGTGGCCGAGAGGCTCGCTTCACGCGAAATTGACATCCGCCGGCGCCTTCCTGTGCAGGAACCGATAGTGTGAAGCTAGGGCGTCGACCATGGTCTCGTGAGCGCAATAATGGAAACCGAACTCGCGGCAAACCTGTTCCACGATGGGCGACAATGCCGGGTAGTGCAGATGGCATATCCTCGGGAACAGATGGTGCTCTATCTGGAAGTTGAGGCTTCCCAGGTACCAGGTGAGCAGCCGGTTCCCCCGGGCGAAGTCAACCGCGGTCTCAACTTGCTGAACCGCCCATTCTGTGTCGATCTGAGCGGTCATTTCGAGAGCTTTCGTGAATCTCGCCTCTTCGACGCAATGCGCCAGTTGAAAAGCAATACTCAGGGTCAACCCCAGCACGAATGAAGTCACGCCATAGAAGACGCCGACGAAAGATGATCTACGGTAAAATAGTGCTCAGACATCCAGCACGAATGAAGTCACGCCATAGAAGACGCCGACCATCCACCACGCGTGCTTCGCGCCGGGGATGACGAACATCAGGCAGAAGGCGAGCGCCTTGCCAACAAGCAACCGCGCCAGTTCCCATCGCCCGGGGGGAGAAACCCGACAGCTTCCGATCCGACCCCGGATCAGATCTCGAAAATCATCAAAGAATTGCCACTTCGCGGCTAGGAAACCGTAAAGGAGCCACAGGTACAGAAACTGAAATCGGTGAATCCCGTTCAGCGGTCGATCCGGAGGCAGGTAGCCCAAAGGTCCTATGTCGATATCTGTGTCAACTCCGATAATGTTGGGGGAATGATGGTGAATCAAGTTATGCTTTATTCTCCACAGGTAAGAGCTGCCACCTATAAGATCCAAGGTCGTGGCCATAAGGGAGTTGATCGCCTTCGAATTCGAGTAGGCTCCGTGGCTGCCATCATGCTGAATGTTGAAGCCAATCCCCGCCACAGCAAGTGCTAAAGAAAGGCACAACGGCAAGGCCTGGTACCAAGCTCTTGCTTGGAAGACCAGTAGCCAGTACGATACGGCACACCAAGAAAGGATCACCGCGGTCTTTATATACATCTGTGGGAGGTCTCGCTGGGGGAGCCCCCTATTTCTGAAATACTCGCCAACCCGACCCTTAAGTGCTTTCTGAAATCCGGTGCTGCGAGCATACTTGACCGTCATAACGATCCAGCGAGGTTTCCCCAAGGCCGGTCGCGCCAGATCCTAGAGTGGAGGCCGGACCCTGGCTCTAAGTACAGCGCGCAGTAAATACGCCACGGGTTACAAATGAATAAAGTCCTGACATACTACAGCCTGACCAATTTTTGCCGAATCAGGAGGACTGTAGCCAGGCCAGGACCTTTGCCCAAGTATGCAATCAATCTCTCTCCGGAACAAGCGGCGCACCTGCAACAACTCAGTGTCTGCTACACCGCGCCGTTCGCCGAAGTCCAACGGGCACGGCTGCTGCTGCTGGCACACCAGCATCCCGACTTGCTGCCAAGTGCAGATTGCCAGACAACTCGGTTGCCGCCTGGACACGGTCAAGTGCTGGCGCCGACGCTGGCAGACCACACCGCGCCTGAAGGACGCGCCGCGTCCTGGTGGCCCGCGCACCTTTACGCCGCTGGAGCGGGCACAGATCATCGCCCTCGCCGGTAGTTCCCCGCGCGAGTCTGGCAAGGCCTGGATGTGCTGGTCGGGCGAAAAACTGGCGCAGGTGGCCGTCGAGCAGCAGTTGGTTGAGCGCATCTCGCCGGGGACGATCCGCCCTTGGCTGCGGCAAGACCAGATCAAACCCTGGCGCTCTCACTCCTGGCAGCACTCGCGAGACCCGCAGTTCCTCGACCAGGCGGCCCCAGTCCTGGACCTCTACCAACAGGCGCCGGAGCTTGCGCCGCAGGGCGAAGCGGTGGTGTGTCGTGACGAGAAGACCTCGATCCAGGCCCGCCAGCGCCTGAGGCGCCACCAAAGCGGCCGCGCCAGGCTTTCCCGTCCAAGTCGCGGATCGGTATCAAAGGATGGGCGCGGTCCAACTCTTCTGCGCGCTGCTGGTCGCCTCGGGGCTGACTTTTGCCCGGACGCGGGCGAGCAGAAAGTTTGTCGATTTCAAAGCCTTCCTGCTGGAGTTTTTTCAGAGCGCGCTGTGTGCAGGGCTGAAAGTCATGCATCTGATTCTCGACCATGGCCCGACACATACGCCCAAACAGCTCGGCGCCTGGATTGCGTCGCTGAAGCTGTCCTTTGAAGTGCGGATTGACTGGTTGCCGACGCACGCCAGTTGGCTCGATCAGGTCGAGATCATCTTCAGCAAGGTGCAACGTGAGGTCCTCACCCCGAACGATTTCCCGAGTACGCTGGCGCTGGAGAAGAATTTGAAGAACTATTTTGAGGATCTCAATCGTCATCCGAAACCGATTCAATGGACCTCCACCAAAACTAAACTGATCGCGAAATTCGGTGTCCCGCAGCCGACAGAACTCGCGGCGTAATTACTGCGGGTAGTACTAAGAGCATTTCTGAAAAGTTCGAGCTTGGTCGCTCACAGCCCCAACGGGGCATGATGTAATAGCCCAGGGCACCGCCCTGGGAACTGTGACCGACCGCCCCGCAAGCCCTGAAGGGGCGTGATCGCTTTCAGGGCTTGCGGGCGCGCACTTTGTTAACCCGGCGCGTTGCGCCGGGCTATCACATTGAGCCCCCTTGGGGCTTCAACCAGAACTTTTCAGAAATGCTCTAACAAGAGACTGGCCCGATTTTTCCGCCCCGCCTACCTGGGACATAAAACGGCGATAGCAGTTGAAGGGCCGGCACCAGGAGACCCGGCGGCCGTCCTCGGCTCCAGAATCAGCTCAGCCGCGGCCAGGGGCCCCCTCTTCTATAGCGGATTACACTTGGACGAGACCCATGACTCACCGCAGAGACGCAGAGATCACACCATCTGCTCTGCGTCAGCTCTGCGAACTCTGCGTCTCTGCGGTCAAGGCAGTGAAATTAGTGGTTCGCATCCATCTGAAAACCGCTATATAACGGCAACGAGGCCTTAAAATGAATTCCATTTCCAGTTCCGGCAGTTTGCATCGCAGTGAGCGATCCGGAGCATCCGCAGGACGTGGGAGGTCTGCAAGGTAGGCTCCGGCAACTGGAGCTCGATTTGCACCCCGTGCACGGCTTCAGGCGTCTGTTCCTCGATGGGCCTTTTGACGATCCTCCCCTGAATCGTCGCACCCCGTCTGATCTGTTCAGTGAAAGCGGCGAGGCCGGCCTGGATTTCTTTCACCCGGTTTTCAGGAACATCTACCAGGCTCCTCTCCTGCTCAGCCGAAAGCCGGAACTCGCTTCTAACAAGCTCCCTCCAGTCCCTCCCCAGGAGATCGGGATCATTGTTGATCTTGTGGATCAACACATCGAAGCTCTGGGCATTGAATTCCGGCTTCGCCTCACATTCGGCAGTAACGGATTCGGGCATCACATCGTACTTGGCGGCGACCATATATTCCTCCTTTGATGGGCTTTAAGTAGAAAGCTATCCTTTCCGACGGCGGACATTTTGCGTCGGGACTAAATCAACGGCCACGTCATAAACTAATTCCGGCGTTTGTTCATTGACGGGCCGCTTCACCAATTTTCCCGTGACTTTCCCACCTTGCTGGATATGTCGGGCCGCTTCGCGAAGGAATTGCTGGATCTTCTTCACCTTGCGCGGAGGCAGGTCTACCAGTCTCTTCTTTTCTTCAGCCGAAAGCAGGAAGTGGCCCCTCACGAGTTCCCGCCAATCTTCTTCCAACAGATCAGGATTGTCGTTGATCTGCTTAATCAAGGCTTGGAGGCTCCTTGTGCTGAATTGGGGTTTCGGTGTCGCCTTCTGGCGCCCAGATCTTGCGGTGACCATAATTTCCTCCCAGGTTTTGACGAAAACTTAAGTTGTCTTGATGAGTTCGGGGTTTGTGTCCAGCACACCAACTTCTAGCACAGCACAAAGAGTAGCGCAGTCACCCAGCCATCTTGTTTCTGTGCCGATCTTTTTTGCTCTGATTTAGATTCACAAACAATCCCGCTTGTCGGATGTGGTTTATGTTCACACCTCTTAAAGCTTAGAATTTGGGCAACCACTTACCCAGTAGCGACATTCGTCTATCAAGCTTCCCAGAACAGCCGCCGGAGCAGCCCTAGAGTGGCCCCCTGGTCAAATCCAAAACTTCTTGTCCTCTTAGTAAGCCTTGCTGTCCCGGTAAGCCTTGATCGTAATCTACTGAGTGATAACTGAATTGCAATAGCTCAGAATCAGAACGAAATAAAGATTGAAAGCAGCGCGAACACTATATCAATCAGTCCCTTGTGTCAAGCTGATGGAGACAGTCTGCCGAGTGATAATTGAATTGTGACAGCCTCATGAAGGCGACTCCACCTTGCCGCGAGGTTTGGACTCGCGGTGAGTTTGAGCACCAGGAAGGAGTCACCAGGACCATCTATTGATGGCGTTGATTTTCACGCTCGGCCGCAGTTCATCTGATGGCGTGACACTCTAGGCGGAGAAATTCACCCCCTGGCGAGGCGATCGCCGGACCGGAGGCGAGCGGTTATAACGCCGGACTTGAAACGCTGCCTCATGAACTGGGGCATCTAAATCGAACCACACAACATTGGGGCGGAGCCATTTACCATCGAGGGCACAGAGGCTTCCAATGTTTGTGCCGCCTCTGTGCCCTGGGTGGTAAGCAGATGTTCCATCGTGCTGTGCTTCGATTTAGGCCGGATTGGGGAGGCGACCGAAATTCGGCAGCGTGCTACCCCTTGTTTTCGCCTGAAATAGTGCTTGAAGTCCAGCTCCCTAGGTTTGCGCCGACCAAGCCCTCGGACTAGCGGCAGTGGTGAGGCTTTGGACTGGAGCAGGCTCCTACTATTTCGGGCGAAAGTAAAGACTAAGGGAGCGCGATCCGCGGCCCGGCGTTCAAGACTCCAATCCCGCTCTCCAGCATCTGCTTGTTGAGGTTCGGTACCGCCTCAGTGATCAGTTTGTTGACTTGTTCGACCACCACGTTCAATTGCTTCGACAGCGCCTCGATCTGTTCGAGCTGGCGCGGGCTCACCGGCGCGGTGTAGCCGTCGAGCGAGTTGAACAACTGGCCGATGCGGATGCCGACCGCTGTTTGAAATGACGGGTCCTGCGGCCCCGCCGACTCCTGCTGTCCCTCACCACCCCCGCCAAACCCGCCGAATGATGGGAAGACCCGGCGCTGAAGCTCGCCCACCTGCCGCGCGAGCGCGGTCGCGGCCGAGTTCACTGCTTCGGGGACGTTCGGCTGTTTCTTGAGCGTGTCTTGCAACGCGGTGAGCTGCGTCCGGAGGTTCTGCAACGAGCGGCGGGCCGCGTCGCTGCTCTTCTGCAACTTGTTCAGCGCGAGCATGGCTTGCAAGCGTGCTTCCTGCTCGGCGGGCGAAAGCTGGATGCGCGGGTCTTCCGTCACGCGCACGGTCTTGGTCGCCTGCTGATTGCCGACTGAAACTTTGACCAGGTATTCGCCGGGCAGCACGCGCGGTCCCCGCGACGCCCCACCGAAGAACCCGCCGCCGCCACCGCCCTGCCCTGCTGGCGGCGGCGGAGTCGGCGGCTGATAGCGCAGGTCCCAAGCGGTGCGGTTGATGCCCGCTTCTTTCGGCCCGGTCAGTTCGCGGATTACTGTCTTGCCGCTCTTATCCAGGACCGTGATCTTGACCTCCTCCTTCGGCTTCGCTTTCAAGTAGTAGTCGATGATTGCGCCGTAGGGCGGGTTGGGCGCGATGAACTTCTTGTGATCGATGAACCCCTTGTGCGAATAGAGCCGGTAGAGTGTCGCGGGCCGCAGATCGAACAGGTGCAGGTCCTCCGCGGCCACCGGCTCGGAGAGTTGTTCGAGCGGGGTGATGTCATCGAGCACCCAGAGGCTGCGCCCGTGCGTCGCCAGGATCAGGTCGTTGTCACGCGGGTGGACGGCGATGTCATAGACCGGCACGGTCGGCAGGTTGGCCTTGAGCGGGAGCCAATTGCGGCCCCGGTCGAACGAGGCAAAGGCCCCGAACTCGGTGCCGACAAAAAGCAGGTTCTGGTTGCGTGGGTGCTCGCGAATGACCTTCACCGGGTGATTGGCGGGCAGAGTGCCGGCCAGGCTCTTCCACGTCTCGCCGAAATCTTCAGTCACGAAGACGTAGGTGGCGAAGTCATTGCTCCGGTGATGGTCGAAGGTCGCGTACGCCCGGCCCTCGGCATTGCGCGAAGCGACGACGCGGCTGACGTAGGCGTTCTTCGCCACGCCCGGCACGCGGTCGATGACGTTCTTCCACGTCTTGCCGCCGTCGCGCGAGACCTGGAGGTTACCGTCGTCGGTGCCGGCATAGAGCACGCCTTCCCTCATCGGCGATTCGGTCACCGTCACGACGTGGCCGTAGGTCGATTGGCCGTCGTGGCGCGAGAGCGTGTTGCGGTCGGGCACTGCGCCCATGATCTCCAGCTTCTCGCGGTCCTGGTTCTTGCTCAGGTCAGGACTCGAAGTCCAGGTGTCGCCGCGGTCCGTGGATTTGAAGAGGCGGTTGCCGCCCAAATAGATCGTGCGGCTGTTGTGCGGCGAGACGAGGATCGGCGTGTTCCAGTCGAAGCGGTAGGGCGCCTCTCCTTCGCCCGGCTCCGGCCTGATTCGTTTGGCCTCGCCCGTTTTCATCTCGCGCCGCGAGACGTTGCCGTTCTGCGACTCGGTGTAGATGATCGTCGGGTCGGTCGGGTCGATCTGGGCATAGAAGCCGTCGCCGCCGGCGATGGTGACCCACTCGTCGTTGCTCGGCCCCAACTCGTTGAGCGTCGCGGTGGGGGCGCACCAACTGTAATTGTCCTGAAGGCCGCCGCAGACCCAGTAGGGCTGGCGCATGTCGAAGCCGATCTCGTAGAACTGGCCGAGCGGGATGTTGTTGACGTGCTCCCAGGTCCGCCCGCGGTCGTAGGAGAAGTGGATGCCGCCGTCGTTGCCGACCAGCATGTGGTTGGAATTGGCCGGGTCGATCCACATCGCGTGGTGGTCGCTGTGGATGCGCGTCACGACATTCGTCTGAAACGTCTTCCCGCCGTCCTCCGAGACGTACATATTGGCGCCCAAGACCCAGAGGCGCTGGTCGTTGTTCGGGTCGATGCGAATCTGGCTGTAGTAGGCCGGGCGCGGGTTGGTATCGCTCATCTTCTTCCACGTCGCGCCCTTGTCTTCGGAGCGGAAGACGCCGCCCTTGGCATTCTCAATCACCGCGTAGACGATGTTCGGGTCGCGGCGATAAAGATCAAGGCCGATGCGCCCGGTGTCGCCTTCCGGCAATCCGTTGGTCAGCTTCGTCCACGTCGCGCCGCCGTCGATGGTTTTGTAGATGCCGCTGTGAGGCCCACCGCCGCTGAAGCCGTAGACCGTGCGACGCCGCTGATAGGCCGCGGCGTAGAGAGTCATCGGGCTCTCGGGGTCGATCGTGATGTCGGTGAAGCCGGTGTCTTCGTTGATGAACTTGACGTTGGCCCAGGTCTTACCGCCGTCGGTCGTCTTGAAGACGCCGCGCTCTTTGTTCGGCCCCCAGAGGTGCCCGCCGGCCGCGACGTAGACGGTGTTCGGGTCACGCGGGTCGACGACGACGCGGCCGATGTGGTGAGTGTCCTTGAGGCCCATGTTCGCCCACGTCTTGCCGCCGTCGAGCGAGCGGTAGACGCCGTTGCCCCACGACGAACTCTGGCGGTTGTTGGCCTCGCCGGTGCCGACCCAGACGATGTTCGGGTCGGACGGGGCGATGGCCACATCACCGATCGAACTCACCGCCTCGTTGTCAAAGACCGGCTCCCACGTCGTCCCGTTATTGGTCGTTTTCCACACCCCGCCCGTGGCCGCCGCGACGTAGATGATGCCGGGTTGGTTCTCGACCACGGCGAAATCATCGATCCGCCCGCCCATGATCGCCGGGCCGATCGAGCGCCACTGCAAGTTCTTATAAATCGATTCGTGCAACCGGCCGTTGGCATCTTGTGCCTGCGCCGAACGGCTGATGGTGAGACCCAGTGGCAGAGCCAGGAGCAACAGGGCCGAACAGACCGCAACCGAGCGTCGGGCCGGGCTGGTGAGCATCCTCGTCATAGAGCCTCCTTGTCAGGTGGTACGGCAACAGAAATGAGAGCACACACTGCCGATGATGGCGAGCAAAGTAACATCCGGGTATCAGAGAGTCAAGGCGCCAGCTTGAGAGGCGGCCAAGGCCACCACGTAGTAACGAATTTATTCGTTTGGCTGAGGGGGCCTACTCTCCAAGTGCAACGAATAAATTCGTTACCACGTAGGCTTGATAGATTTCACTTCTGATCTCCTTTTGCCTGTCCCAACTGATCGCGGATCTCAGCCACCTGCTGGCTGATCGCCTCGAGCTTCGCCAACAACTCAGACTGCATCATCTCCTCCGGGGTCGGTTTTCTGCCGATGAAAGAGATCGCGCCGCCCGGCTCGAGCACCGCCCGCTCCACGTCTTCCAGGCTGGCGAAGCCCTGCCGATGCGCGGCTGACTCCAACTCAGCCCGGGTGAGCATCTCGCGCCTCAGCCGGTCCTCCTTGACCACGCCGCCTTCGATCAGCACGTCCGGGTCGCCTTCGACCAAACGCTCCAGCTTTTCATGCTTGAACATAAAGCGCACGACGATGTAGTTCACCGCGAGCAGCGTCGCCGCCCCGAGCAGTCCGCCCGTCACCGAGTTGTCGTCGCCGATGATCGCGTTCTGCACGGTGTTGGAGAGCGTGAGCAGCACGACCAGGTCGAAAGGGTTGAGTTGCGCCAACTCACGCTTGCCGGCCAGGCGCAGGCCGACGATTAAGAAGACGTAGACCACCAACGGGCGGAGCATCTTCTCGGCCACGGGCAGGCCGAGCGAGAACATATCGTGCCAGATGCTGTGCATAGTCTTGACCTCCTCTTGCCGCTTGTCATTGTTGCCCTGCGATAGTAGCATAACGGCCCCGTCCTTAGTTTCGAGTTTCGAGTCAAGAATGATGGGGGCCGGCATCGAGCCGCCTCTCGACACTGAAGCCCGGCGCGCGCCAACGGGGGCGCGGCTCTCGGCCGGTAGGAGTCAGATCAGTTATGGAACCACAGGTCGCTCAAGAAATCAGTCCGCCGACTCCCGTCCTAGCGGCGCGTTCCCGGCCGACACAGGCGCGCTACTGGGTGATCGTCTTCGCCGTGACGCTGGCGGTCATCACCTACATCGATCGCGTCTGCATCTCGCAAGCCGCCCCGGTGATCAGGCGAGATTTAGGCCTCACGGCTGTGCAGATGGGGTGGGCCTTCTGGGCCTTCACCTGGGCCTATGCGTTGTTCGAGATCCCGGGCGGCTGGCTAGGGGACCGCCTGGGCGCGCGCAAGGTCTTGATGCGCGTCGTCGTCTGGTGGTCGTTCTTCACCGCCGCGACAGGGTGGGTGTGGAGTCATGCCTCACTACTGGTGACGCGGGCGCTATTCGGCGCGGGCGAGGCCGGTTGCTTCCCTAACCTCACGAAGGCGTTCACGACCTGGTTGCCGATGCAGGAGCGCGTCCGCGCCCAAGGCATCATGTGGCTCTCGGCCCGTTGGGGCGGGGCCTTCACGCCGCTACTGGTAGCCGTCATTCTCAACCACCTCTCCTGGCGGCGAGCCTTTGAACTCTTCGGCGCCGTCGGCGTAGTCTGGGCCGTCTTCTTTTACCGCTGGTACCGCGACAACCCGCGTGAACACCCGAGCGTCAACGAGGCGGAGAAGGCGCTCCTGCCGCCGGCCGAGTCGTTGATCGCGGGGCACGGGCCGGTCCCCTGGGGGAAGTTCCTCCGCTCCAAAACGGTCTGGCTGCTCTGGGCGCAGTATATGTGCCTCTCTTACGGCTGGTACTTCTACATCACCTGGCTGCCGACTTACCTGCAAGAGTCGCGCGGGGTGACGCTGACGAAGGGCGCGTTTCTGGCCGGGATGCCCCTGTTTTTCGGCGGCCTCGGGTCGCTCTGTTCCGGCTATCTCTCGACTTACCTGGAGCGACGCACCGGCAACGTCAGGGCCGTGCGCCGGTGGCTGGCCGGCATCGGCTTCTTCGGGGCGTCCTCATGCCTGGTCTTGTCGATCAACATCGCGGACCCGCTCTGGGCGGTGGTCGCTATGGGGCTGGCCAGTTTCTCGAACGACCTGGCCATGCCACCGAGCTGGGGCGCCTGCATGGACGTCGGCGGCAAGTACGTCGGGACGCTCTCCGGCAGCATGAACATGATGGGCAACCTGGCTGGCGGCGTCGGGCCACTGGTGGTCGGCTACATCCTTCAGGCGACCAATCAGAATTGGGCCCTCACCTTCTACGTCTCCGCGACGGTCTATTTCCTCGGGACGTTTTGCTGGATGTTCATCGACCCGGTCACGCCGCTCGATACGGCCCCAGAGTAAAGACCAGACTCGCTTGACAGCCGCTGAGCGAAACACCCTGATTGATAATTCATTGAATTAGGCTTTGACGAACCCCAGAAAATCTTGGTAGTTTCCCGACCTTCACCTTATTAATTCAGCATAGGCCTCCTCAATGCCTCAGGGGCCTATCGGTGCTGTGATCCAGGTGCACACAATCTCCTAAGCATCATCAGAGGAAAGCGTACCCCTTGCTCGGGTTCAGCCCCCCTGCGGCCGAAGCTTATTTTGGCCGACCACAGCACGACTGTCCGCGAGAGGGCAGTCGAGAACCATGAGCTTCGTTATTCACGGAGGAGTCCATCGGTGCTGACAAGCCGGAATCATCCATCCCCGAAATACCTCAAGCAGGCTGTGGCCTGTGGCCTATTGGCCGTCGTCGCCACGCCGTGGGCGGTAGGCTATCAAACAGAGAAAGCTTATGCCGCCGAGAGGGCGGCGACACAGACGCGGGGGGCTGACGGCCTTCAACTGGCTACCGCCGGCGAACGGGCCGCCGATGAAGAACTGAGCAAGGTACCAGATTTAGAAGGCGAGTGGTCGCTGGTGGACGACTTCTCCGGCTCGGGCAGTCAGGCCGGCCCGCGCGGTTTCAGCATCACTCGCGTCGTGCTGGAACCCAACGGCTCATCCGACGGCTATTTCCTCTTCAAGTGGCGCGGCGAGGCCAGGCTCTCTCGCGGCCACTTCAGCCTCAATACCGGCCGCGTCTGGTTCAATACCCATCGCACGGTCAAAGGCAAAACTACCCGCGTGAAATATGACGGCCGCCTCCAACCCGGCAATACCCTTCAGCTTCAGGGCACCGCCGGCCAGATTACGGGTGACAGGCTGGAGTGGCCCTTCCTCGCAACTAAAGAGGCGAAGAAAAGCGGCCCGACGGTCAGCGGCATCGCGACCGAGCCTGCGGCTAACCGGTCAGAGGGGTGGCGGCCGTAGCACACCAACGCCAGCAATTCTACTTGGCGGGCTTTCTGCTTCTTGGCGTGAAACGATGCCGGTCGCCAGCTTGCTTGCTTTGATTGAGTGATGATGACTGGCTACGGACAACTGACCACGGACCGAGGACAAGGAGAGTAAGTTAATGCCATAGCTAAGCGTAGCGAAGCGTTGATACCCTCTAAGCTATCTTCAAGCTTCTTGGCAGGTATACTTAAACTCAGCCTGCTTGGGATCTTCCTTCCCGCTGCTCTTCAATCTTCCCTTCCCAGATGGTAGATGAGCTACCGCCTGCGCAGCTTTGAGAAATATAAGTATTAAGCTCTGGCACTCTCTTTGCGGTTTCCTTCTATTAAGATCTTTGCCCCAGTGAGTGACTTAGAAGCAGACAATTAGCTACCCGTCAGGCGAACCTGCCGTACGAGATGGTTACGGATAGGTAGCTGGTCTGCTCGCTGTCGAAGAGTAATTAAATGCCAAGGCCTGACCTCAGTGCGAGTCTGCGAACTGATTGAGCTTTTGAGGGCCAGGCCATTGATTGGTGCTTGAGTAGATGTGTGGTTTATGCCGTAGGCTACGCGGCAAAGCTGCCTCAATAGTAAAGCGGTGAAAAGGAGATCCTTATGAAAACTGTCACCGGTATTTTTAATTCGCGTGCGGATGCGGAGCGCGCGGTCGAACGTTTGCGGGTCATCGGCCTCGCCAATGACAAGATTAACCTATTAGCTCCCGGGAGGGGTGACAAGCATCTCGAAGCTGTGCTGACGACAGAAACGGAACAGCCCGGGATGGGTAAAGCCCTGGGTGGTGTCGTCGGTGGAGCATTGGGCGCGGCCGGAGGGCTGAGTTTAGGGACGGCCGCCGCCAGTCTGTTTGTGCCGGGTGTTGGTCCCGTCATAGGCATCGGGCTTGCGGCTGCGGCACTGCTAGGTGTCGGCGGCGCAGTCGGCGGCGTGGCGGTAGGTGAAGCTTTGGAAGACTCCATCGCCAAGGGCTTGCCGAGGGACGAGGTATTTGTTTACGAAGACGCGCTGAGGCGGGGCCGCACAGTGGTGGTGGCCTTCCCTGCTGATGACGCACAGGCCGACGCTGCACGGGATGCCTTGAGGCGAGCCGGGGCGGAGAGTGTGGATGCCGCGCGCGAGGAGTGGTGGGTCGGGCTGCGTGACGCCGAGGCAGAACACTATATCGCCCAGGGCCGGGACTTCAAAAAGGATGAGCTGAATTACCGGCGCGGCTTCGAGTCTGCCTTGCAGCTAGAAGCACGGGGCAAGCCGTTTGAGGAAACCAAAGGGTACCTGCGAGAGCGTTACGCGGATTGCTGCGATGAAGAATCTTTCCGTCGCGGGTACGAGCGGGGTCAGGCTTACTACCAGAACTTTGCCAATAAGCTTTCCAGTAAGAAAGGAGGTTGAAGAAGGTGGAAGTCACCAGAGTCACTGTCGATGAAGTGAAAGAGAGGCTGGATCGCGGCGAGCAATTCACCTTTCTCGACACGCGCAACCCAAAAGCCTGGGGCCAATCCAGCGCCAAACTACCAGGGGCGATCCGCGTCCCGGCTGATGAGGTATCGCAACATTTCAAAGAAATCCCCCGCGACCGGACGATCATCACCTATTGTACTTGACCGCATGAGGCATCCAGTGCCCGGGTGGCACAGGAACTCATGGACCGCGGCTTCAAGAATGTGCACCCGCTCTACGGCGGCTTCGATGCCTGGCAGCAAGCTGGTTACCCGGTCGAGCCGAAGGAGCGTGCGGTGGAGCAGTCAGGGTAACGATTATGGCGCTGGCAGTTTGCCAGCCGCCCTTATGAGCGAAGGCAAGTGCCAGGCATTCGCCCCGCATATGCTTGCTGGTAAGGGTGAATACAACCAGCATTCGTGACCTTAGAGTCTAAGCCATGAAATTCGTGCATTCTCTGGCAAAAATTTCCAACACGAAGGGACAAAGGGTCAAAGGAACAAAGAATCAAAACCAATGACAGCCTTTGAATCTTTGACCCTTTGACCCTTCGTGTTTAGTTCCGGCTTGTCCGGGTTAGGTATCAGTACAAGGATAAGGAGGGTTAAGTATGTCAAGTCCTGCAAGTATTGCGAAGCATCCAATCCACCCGATGTTAGTCGCGTTCCCAATCGGGCTCTGGGTCTTCTCATTGATCTGCGATATCATCTTCGCTCTGGGGTGGGGTGGCATCGTCTGGAATGATTTGGCCTTCTACTCCATGGCCGGAGGCATCATCGGCGCCTTGATGGCGGCGGTCCCGGGTTTGGTCGACTTGGTTTCGATCTCTGACAACCAAGTGAAGACGATAGGTATCTGGCACATGGTTGTGAACCTGATCGCCGTTGCCTTGTTCGCGGTCAACCTCTGGCTCCGCACGAAGTACGCGCCGGGCGCGATGCTGCCCATCGCACTCTCGGTTTTGGCGGTCGTCTTGATCAGCATTTCAGGATGGCTTGGTGGTGAGATGGTCTACGTCCATGGAGTGGCGGTCGAGCCGCAACCTGAGACCAGAGTGGAAGAGGTGAGGAAGGATCGGCGCGTGGCTTAACACAGGGCGCTGGTGCGGCGCGGGAAGGCGAGGGTAGTGCCGTCTCCGCCAATCATCTCTCGCCCATTGCCGATTCCCCATTGCCTCTGCTTGCAAGCAGAGGCAATGGGGAACGGGGAGTGGCAATGGTGGGGCAATGCTTCCTCGGCAGATGCTCAATTAAACCTTCGCTTCGTGCCCGCGGCCCGAAGGCGCTATGCATGTGCGTGGGGACGTGAGTCCCGAATCAATGGCCCCGCTCGCTGCCCCTCATCCTCAAGAGCCTGATTTCCGGCTTCCGCCCGCGAAAGCGTAGAATAAAAGCAGCAGGGCAGGGGCATAGAGCGGAAGGTGGATCAGCAGTGAAAGGACTCTTTCCATAACCTCCTCCGGTTAACTCATCGGTCTCCATGCTCCCTCCGGCAGACTCCTCATCCCACCGCCAGAGGATTTCGGTCATGAATTCGAGTAGGAGCTTCATGGTGTAAAGAAGGCGAACGACGGACCGCCTTGAGTTCCTGCCGGGAACCGGAGCGTCGTCGTCCGCCTTAGCGCGTAGCCAAGTCTCGAGTACTGTCCGTGCCCCTTGAGACTCGCTTGCGCACTGTGTTGGGGCAATAGCGTTGACGACGCTCCGGTCAAGCGCTAGTGCAGCCGAATTCCGGTCAGGGATGCGGCTGTTGCCCCGCGATCTCAACCAACCTCGGCGGGGGAGGCGGCCGAAGCCCTCGCGCTCGTCAATGTGATTTGGTTCCGGTCGGCGGCGCTGTCTCTTCACGCAAAAATTCCCGCTTGGCCGCCCGGATGACCATCGCGGTCTTGTCCATCGAGGCGGCCTGCCAGAGGTCTTGCACGATGAACCCTTGCCGCTCCCTCGAATTGATCGCCTGGGCGATCTTGTAGCAGATGTCGAAGCTCGGGACCTCCTCCCCCTCACGCTCGAACTCTTCGAGCAAGGCGAGCGGCAACCGGGTCAAGGCGGCTAGGTCTGCGAGCGAGAGGCCGGCTTTAGCCCGCTTTTCGGCAAGTAGTCGGCCAAAGATCGAAGGTCGCACTTTGGTCTGAGAGTTAAGGTCTGCCACAGCCGGGGCCTCCAGTCTGGCGGCACCTGTCGAAGTCCGGTGTCCACAGCCCGACCTTGGGGGACCCTCCGACCGTGGGGTCGGACAATGGACACCAGACCTCTGACGGGTGAACCTAACGTTTGCTTGGTAACTCCTCTGATGGGTAAAGGTCGGGATTCAGCAATCAGCGTTTCGGCTTCTTCAAGGCTTGTGCGCCTCTATAGGCCTCTAATCGCCGGATGAAAGAGCGAATTGACGCCGCACGCTGATTGCTGAATCCCTGTTTACGACTGACGCTTCACCTAGCTTACAAACCTAGTGCCAATCTCAGCGCTTAGCCGCTATTCCCATTGAAGCAGATGAACTCTCAAGGCTTAGAGTACCAAGGCGGGGTGGGCTGGGTAGATGAGGGTCGGCCCAGAGTGCGCTCTGTCGGGGTAGCGCGTACACATCAAAGCGCCTCAGCCTGAGGGCAGACTCCGAGCGCCGGCTTAACTCTCTGCCCGAGAGCAGATTGCAGATAGAGGACGAAGTTAAGCGGGCGAGGGCACGGCGAGTACCACGTACTCATCCCTTCTCATCACAAGTAGCAACTACTCAGCGGAGGTCTGAGGGCCAGAGGATTGCCGATGGGCTTTCTTCAGAGATTGCCCTTGAGTATCTAGCTCCTCAATCGGCGAGAATCACGCCATCAGCTAAGATCACCCCATCGGCCAAGATCACGCCATCGGCCAAGATCACGCCATCGGCTAAGATTACCCCGTCAGCCAGGATCACGCCGTCGGCTAAGATCACGCCGTCGGCTAAAATTACTCCGTCGGTCAAGATCACTCCGCGGCTCAGCCTGACTTCTGGTGAGAGCAAATTCCGGTCGTTGCGCAGTTGCCCGCCAGCTACGGCGACGGCGTCAGATAAGAGATGGTTGGCTGCGTATGCGCCCTGCCAGTAGGTCATCAAGTCGCTGCCGTAAGCGAAGCAGTAATTCATAATCACGCCCTGGCTCCAGGAGCAAGGCTCTCCGGCAATGACGCTGGCCTGCGAGGCGGGCAGATTCTCGACGAGCATCGGTTGGCCATTACTCAGGCCCTCCGCATCAGGTCTGACCGACCTGGCGACGCGCACGGCCCCTTCCAGGTTCAGTTCGCCCGCGCCTTGTTCGAGGGTATTGAAGCCGGGGAGCGGCTGGGCCGTGTACATCAGAATCGCCTTGACCAGGTTTGGCGTCAGCGTCGGGTTAGCTTGCAGCACCAAGGCTGCGGCCCCTGCCACCAGTGGGGCGGCCATCGAGGTCCCGCTCAAAGACATCAATTGATCGGCCGGCTCGACCGTGTTTCTGGTCATCAGCTCTGGATGAGTGAAGACCAGATTGTTCGGCTGCCGCTGCTCGTAGTTGTAAGAGCTGGCCGCGATCAGCTTGTTGCCCGGCGCGACCAAGTCAGGCTTGATCAGGTTGTCATACTGCCTCACCCCGTTCGCGCTGACGGTGTAGCCGCGGGTCGGCCCGCGCGAGCTGTAGGTCGCCACCTTGTCATCCGACCGCTGATCGGTGCCGAGAGTGTTGACGGCTCCGACCGTGATGACCGAAGGGTCCAGGCCCGGCGAGTCGATCGCCCCGTAAAGCTTTCGCCCCGCGGCGTCCTTGCCACCGTTGCCGGCCGCGCAGACGACGACGATGCCCGCGTCATGCGCCCGGCGCACGGCCAGGCACAGCGGGTCGTTGCGGTAACTGTCATCGGGCTGGGCGCCGAGGCTCAAGTTGATGACGCGAAGGTTGTAGGCGTCCTTGTTGGCGATGCACCAATCGACGGCCGCGATGATGCTGCTCTCCGCTCCTTCTCCATTCTCATCGAGCACGCGCAGGCTGATCAGATTGGCGCCCGGCGCGAGGCCGCGATAGGCCCCCCCGGCGAAGTCCCCATTGCCTGAGACGAGTGAAGCCACGTGGGTCCCGTGCCCGTAAGGGTCGCCCGCGGCGCGCTGTTTGGTGAAGTCCTGCCGGTAGACCACGCCGGGGTGGCCGGGCGCGGCTTTGAGGAGGCCATGCTGTTCATCAATGCCGCTATCGAGAATGGCGATGCCGATGCCTTTGCCGTCCAGAGTCGTGTTACTAACCAACGCCCGCGCTTGTGCCGTGCCGGTCGTGACCTCGACATGGCCGAGCGAGCGGACCGGGCGGTCGAGCGAAATGTAGCTGAAGTCCTCGTCTTCAACCAGAGCGGCCGCACGCCCGAGTGGCAACTCAACCGCCATCAGATTGAGTGAGCCGTAAACCCGCTTGAGACGGGCACCCGCCCCTGTCAACTTGTTCAGGTGCTGACTGCCCAGCGCCCCGTTGACCTGAACGATGAAGGAGCGCCGCTGCAAGAGGGCGACTCTGCCGCGGCGGGCCACCGCTCGATCAATCTCAGTGCTCAGCGCACGCGCGACCTTCGAGCGTGGTTCGACGCGCTGCGGCCCCTTGGTGGCCGCGCTGAGCTGATCGCCCGCGCAGACGGTCAGGGCCAGGCAGGCGAGCAAAAAAACGCGGATAAAGCGGTAGGCAGTATGCAGTAGGCAGTAGGCAGTCAGTAACTGCCTACTGCTTACTGCATACTGCCTACTGCTCACTGCCTGCTGTCCCGAGCGCATTGGGCTCATCACACTTCACCTTTCGTCCATAATTTGGCGGAGAATGGCCGCGACGTAGCGCTGCCGGGCAGATCGCCAGCCTCGTTTGTATTCCCACCCTGAAGAGATGGGGCGGATTAACTAGCGGGGCGGATCACCTGTCCAGCCGGCGGGGCGAATTGCTTCACCGCAGCGCCCGGTGCGGGCACGCCTTTCCGTCTCAGTGGTGATGATCTCGCTAGACTCCTTCGTGAGGAGAGTCGAATCCCTACGCAGCAGGATCGATTTGAAGGCTAGTCAATTATCTTTTGGGCTGTTTGCGAAGGATCCCCGGGTTGGGTTCCTTTGAGGTCGAGTCTGTCAGAGCTACAGACTACATCGGCAGGCGGTATTCTAGGGGTTATGACCGAATTGTCAATCTATTTTTTGGGCCGGCCGTCAGCTATTACTACGGCGTTCAGAGGCTGGTATTTTCCCGCCAGGTATGTTGATCTACAGCGATGAAGATCGATCAACCATCGCCATCACTGAGGAGGCAATGAAATGCTGTCACAAGATCTTGCATACGCGGGGCGGACGCTGCGAAAGAGCCCGGTGTTTGCGGCGACCGCCGCGCTGACCATCGCACTCGGGATCGGCGCGACCACCGCCATTTTCAGCGTCACGAACGCCGTGCTGCTGCGGCCGCTGCCCTATCAGGACCCGGAGCGGCTGGTCTTGGCCTGTGGAGACATGAGAAAGCGTAGCGTTACGGACTTCCCTTTTTCGAACGCCGACTTCTTCGATTTGCGAGACGGGGCGAAGGCCACCTTCGAGGACCTTGCGGCCGTCAATACGGGCCGCACGATCTGGACGAGGGAGGATGGCACTCCGGAGCAGGTCCGCGTGGCGAGGGTCACGCCGAACTTCTTCCGGCTGCTCGGGGCCAAGCTCGTGTTGGGCCGCGATTTTTCGGACGCGGACGGCCAACCGCCGCCGCCGCAAGCCGGCGGTTCGCCGAATGCGCAAGCTCCGCAACGCCTGCCGACCATCGCGATTCTGAGCTACGAGTTCTGGCAGCGCCGTTACGGCGGGGACACGGCGATCCTGGGCCGCAGCATCAGCGGCGGCGGCCCCCAAATCGTGGGCGTGCTGGCGCCGGGCTTCGAGTTGCTCTTTCCGCCCCACCTGAACATGGAACGCTTGCCGGATGCCTGGCTCGCGGCACGCCTGGCTTACGACAATGCCAACCGAAACACCGTTTCCCTCCGGCTGATCGGTCGTTTGAAAGACGGCGCGACGCTGGAGCAAGCGCAGGCCCAAGCCGAGGTCGTCGCGGCGGAGATCAGAAAGAGTGACGCGATCAAGGAGACCTCTGGCTTCCACATCCGGCTGGAGCCGATGCACAAGTACCTGGTCGCGGAGGCCCGACCTGCGATCCTCTCACTGATGGGCGCGGTGATCTTCCTGCTGCTCATTGCGTGTGCCAACGTAGCCAACCTCCTGCTGGTGCGGGCGTCCTTGCGCGAGCGTGAGCTTGCGGTACGCAGTGCGCTCGGCGCGAGCCGGTGGCGCCTCGTGCGCCAGATGTTGGCCGAAGCCCTGCTGCTCGCGGGGCTAGGGTCGCTCCTCGGCCTGGGCCTGGCCTGGCTCGGCATCCATGAACTGCTCCGCATTGCGCCCGCGAATCTGCCGCGCCTCGCATCGATTGCCATCGACCCTGTCGTGCTCGCGTTCACGGCGCTCGCCGGGTTGGCGGCGGCGGCAATCTTCGGCATGGCGCCAGCGCTGCGCGCCTCGCGACCGGACGTGATGCAGGTTCTGCGCGCAAGCGGGCGCACGGCTGGCCTCGGGGGCGGCCGGCTGCTGCGCCACAGCGTAGTGATCGCGGAGGTCGCGCTCTCCTTCGTGTTACTCATCGGCTCGGGCCTGATGTTCCGCAGCTTCCTCGCCTTGCAGCGCATCGACCCGGGCTACGACCCGCATGGTCTGCTCACCTTCTTGCTGCTCGGCGGTCGAGGCGGGCCTCAGCCGCAGCAGCGCGCCGCATTCATGCGCGAGATCGAAGGCCGGTTGCGGGCGCTGCCGGGCGTCGAAAGCGTGACGGTCTCCAGTCCGTTCCCGCTCGCGGGAGGATTCAGTCCGATCCGCTGGAGCACCGAAGCCGCGCTCGCCGACCCGACCAAATTTCAGGCCGTCAATAACCAAACCGTGCTCCCGGGTTACTTCGAAACGCTCCGCACGCCGCTCATCGCGGGACGCGCGTTCACGGAGGCGGACAATGCGCCCGAGCGGAATGGAGTGATCATCGACCAGTTGCTCGCGGCAAAGGCCTTCCCGAACCAGTCCGCCGTGGGCAAGCGCATCCTCATCCGCGTCCGCACCCCAGAGCCGGAATGGGTCGAGGTGATCGGCGTCGTCGCGCATCAGCGCCAGACTTCTCTGGCTGAGGCAGGGCGCGAACAGATCTACTTCACCGACGGCTTCTTAGGGCACGGCGCCGCCGCGCGGTGGGCCGTCCGCACAGCGGGCGATCCGGCGAAGTATGCCGGAGTGATCCGCGCGGAGATCGCCAAGCTCGACCCGCATCTCTTGATCACCGAAATGCAGCCGATGGCAACGCTCGTGGAGCGGGCGCAGGCGGGGACACGCTTTTCGCTCCTGCTCATCGGAGTGCTGGCGGTGATTGCGGCACTGCTGGCGGGCGTGGGGCTCTACGGCGTGTTGTCGACCGTGGTGCGGCAGCGCACGGCGGAGATCGGTGTCCGAATGGCCCTCGGCGCGACGCCCGGGAGCATCTTCATACTGGTGGTCGGACACGGACTGCGCCTCAGCGCGGCCGGCATCGCGGTCGGCTTGGTCGCGGCTTTCGGCCTCACGCGCGTGATGAGCAGCATGCTCGTCGGCGTCAAAGCGACCGATCCCGCGACGTTCGCGGCCATCGCGGCGCTCTTCTTGATCATTGCCGCCGTCGCGTCATGGCTGCCGGCGCGCCGCGCGGCAGGTCTCGACCCGACTATCGCGCTGCGGGAGGAGTGAAATTCTTCGGTGATGATCTACTTGATAATTGAGCTTAATCCAGGCGGCGAGAAGCAGACCCGACCTTCAAGTGTCCGCCTCTGGGATCGCATTTCCCAGAAGCGGAGATCGGCTACATTGACGAATTGACCGCCCAAATTCGGACTTGATGCAATCGCCCTCACACGCCGTGCGATTGTGAGGCGATTGGGCCGGGGCTTGTAAAGACCAGTGGCAGGCGGCGGGGGCACTGGTAATGAAAAAAATCATTGGACATAGCCTTGCCTGATACGTATACTCTGATGCCGAAGCCATATCGCAATACGGACTTCATCGAGCAATTTGGGTCTAGGGAATAGGTAGAGTTCACTGCCGGCTCGTTGAACTCAGCAGTGTTCCTCAGTCAGGTCGGGCAGCAGTCGTCGGTAAAGCCCAATGCCGTGAGTTTCAGGATGAAGTTGAATCTGCGGATCGTCCTGTTTCCCCACCATTGAGTTAATCAGTTCGGCCGATCTTCGCTGCTTGGCTCGCAATCTCGTCTGAGGCAGCCTAGTACAATGTAGTCTCATCTCTGTGAGGAGGATCATCAGAGCATGCCTCCAGTGTTTGGTCGGAACTTTCCCAATCCGCATCCGTACGATAATGTCATCGCCACTTGGCGGAGTTCCACGGAACCCGAAGACCACGCTATGGCTCGCAACCTGATGCACGACCACCGGGTAAGTCAAGAGCGGGAGAGGGCATTCGATAAACTTGTCCCTCCTTCTCCAACTGCACGTAATCTACAGCATGCGATCGTGGACTATTTCAAAACCAAAGTTCGAACCAGAAAGCTTCCGCATTACGTTTACACTGCCCTTAACGCAACAAATCTATTGACCGGCCAAGGTCCATCTCATCCTGTCATCAATAAGGACCTCAAGCTCGTTCGAGTTCTTGATCTCAACCGGCTGGGACTGGTCTACCAATGGGCAATGAATTGGAGGAATAAGAAGAGAGAGTGGAAGAGAAGTTTTGCCAAATTCCCCACCGCTCCGAATGATGATCAGATCGCCAAGTGGCTAGATGACGAGATCGGTGGAGGTTCAGAAAAACAGCAGGAACAACTAGTCGCGACGGTGCTTGACATGATAAATACCTATAGTCCAAAGCATCCCTTCCAGCCGACCTGGGCGACTACGTGGTCGGCCTTCGAGCCGCACGAGCGGCTCGGCCCAGACCGATGGCTACAAGTGCTAGGCATGGCAAACCCGTCATCCCGCTGGGTGATGCTATTAAGGTATACTGTGCGCGAGGCGGGAACAATTGCCCGGCCAACCTTGCTTGATGCCGGATGGTACGCGGACCATTTCCCATCGCCCCCTCAGGCGCCGCTGGTTGTCGGCGGGCATCCTATGGACCTGAGAATTTCCCCGAGAGCGACTCATCTGCTGCCGGAGTATATTCATAAGCAGATTCAGCATTCTCTAAAGCACTGGACAGACATTGGTGGTAAAATTGGCCGGACGACAGCCCCCAATCCTGCATCCTTGGCAGACCAGAGGAGAACACATCACGAACTGCTTACGCGCGTTTATGGGCCGGGCGTTCATACCTGGATGGACAATCCAATGTGAGTTAGGCAAAATATAGTTTTATTGCAAGGGAGCTGAATATGGCTGATGAGATGGAAGACAAATTAGTCCTGCGGATGAGAAGAATGCTCGGCGAATGGCTCGCACGCGAGGACTGGGAGCCGCGGCAATTAATAGATTGGCTGCAAGGGTATGACCTGCCTCCCGTCGGTCATGATGAGGAACCATACCTGTGGCTGTTGCGCGGCCTGCCGATAGCGAACGAGCGGCATCAGGCGGAAACCCGGTTGGCGTGCCGCGTGGCAAAAGTTCTCGAAGGCAAGCCCGATAAGAGCAGCCCAGGGACTCGGCCTGATGAAGTGCTCTATAATCTTTTTATGCTCGCGGCCGGATTAGGTTGCCCCCATCAACTCACCAATCCGTTGTACGAAATTTTTGAGCGAGGCGTACTGAAGGGTAAATGGCTGGGTGTGGACTTGCGTCAGGCCTTGCAAGCTGCGCTGATCCTGAATCAACTTGATAACCGGCTGCAACCGGTGTGGGAATCGATGGTCGAAAGAGGCGAGCACGATTTTTTGCCGGGTAATGAGTACGATGGACTTGAAGGACTGAGGCTGATGCCCGAGTCGGAAGCAACGCTCGGCGAGCCGGCACTCGATGCAATTGGCAAGGCGCTGAGGAACATGGCGTCGCATCTTAACCAGGAACCTGATCGTCGTCAACAATTCCGTTCTCTTATCGCGAAGGTGCTTGAAACATATCCTGGACGACCTAGTTGGAATATTGATCTCGTGCAACAGGCAGACAAATACCAATGGCCAGTTTGGGCAGTCGAGTGTTTACCCAGCCTATATATTCCTCTTAAAGATCAACTCTGTGAATCTGACAGGGCAATGGTTTGGCATTACATTCTTGCTTGTGTCCCAGAATCTCATAAATACGAGGTCATAACCGAATTATGCGAGGGGTATGTCTTAGATGTAAAGATGTCAGAAGAAGTTAGCAATTTTGTTCAATTCATCGCCCCGGTATTTGAACAGGCGCGGCTCAATAATCCATATTCTAGCGATCGGTCGGTAATCGCAGTAGTTGCGGGAGCAATGTCTCAGGTTGAGTTATTGGCGACTATACAAGATGCCCACGAAGCAATTACAGCAATTAGGCAGGCGCGACGAAGAATTCTTGGACGCGCTGGTGTCGAGCCTGATCTAGACGCACTTGGTGAAGCCATACAGAAAATTGCTGAGTGGTGCGAATCAGAGCGTAATCGGGAATACCGAGCTCGTATCCTCATTAAGGCGGCAATTCAAATATATCCGATGCTAGACCTCAAGCGACAGGCTAAGGAAAGACGTTGGCCTTCATCAGCGGTAGCGTTGCTGAAAAAAGTCGCGTAGCTTTACTGTTTGCCACGCTGGGTCAGGTCGCGAATCCGATATATGAGAGATGTGAGGTCTGATTCCTTGCGCAGATAAGTTATATTGCCTGATAGTTGTTGGAGTTCAGATTCTAAATCGTAAGGCTCCAAAACAGTATAAAAAATTACTGGGATGTCTTTCGTTCTCTCGTCATTTGCTAGAAGCTTTTGACACCTCAGACCGGCGCGATAGAATCCTCCCTCCTTCACTTCCTCGGGAGGTAGCTGAAGATTTGGGTCTGGGTTTGCCCATCGCAGCATTATATCCATTACGATCACATCAGGCGTGGCCCCTGCAATATAGTCTAAGCGGGAGCGAAACTCAAGCTCTGTATTAATGTAATAAATCGTGATACCGGGAAGCGCTCTTTCTAGATTCCTTTGAATCCAATCCGCTTGAAGATAGTCATCCTCGACGACTAAAACTTTCATGAGATCCTCATTATTCCTTTGAGCCAGGAAATATCAGCTTAACCTTGGTTAAATTCTCTACTGTAGTAGGGATAATAATTAGCTCACCACCATGCGCCTTCATGACATTATCCACAATCCATAATCCTATGCCTGATCCCTCTCCAGTTGTTGCTTCCGCAAGGTCCCCTCTCCAGCCTCTCTCAACGCATCGTCCTACTTCGCTCGAATGGATAGGTAATCCTTCACTAACGACTGAAACATGAAATTGCTCTGTCTCTGTTAGTCCCCCATAAATATCTACTCTCGTTCTAGGGAAGCTATATTTACCTGCATTATCTAAAAGATTAGTGATGGCCTGTTCAGCCAGGTCATAATCTACATTGATCTCGATTGTACGAAGCACATCAAAAGAGGCTTGATCTACGTGGAAGGTAATATTATGCCTGGGGTCGGTCATGAGTTCATTATTCGCAGCCGCCTCAATGAGCATCCTAACGAGATAGTCATGGTGTAATCGTTTTAGATTAGGTTGGATTGGTTCTTCATGAGCAAGCTTGGCAAAAAGCCCTGTACTCATTGCCACTCGCTTGGCTTTCCCACACAGGCTGTGAAGCGCTTGCAAATTTGATCTAAGCCTCTCGTCAAACACCTCATCTCTTAAGATCGCTTGTACCCTTGCGTGAGCCTGGATGATCGGACTCTTCACTTGATGTCCAAGATCCTGGAATGCTTGTGTCTGTCGTTCTCGAACTTTCTCTAGTACGACTATATTCTTGCTCAGCTCAGCTTCTGCTCTCCGAAGTCTGCGTATAGTGGTAGCTAGATAATGATACAGACCGAGTTGCTGCCCAAGTAACTCGGCAATTGCTTCGGCATGCTTAGGGAAATTACGCCCTCCGGTCCCCCGGATATCAAGAACACCAAATTTCTCCTCCTCAACACTGATCGGGGCAATAAGCATGCGCTCGGTACCAGGAAATGTTTCGGAATAGTAGTGATCTTGGTGAACATCATACAAAACGTAAAGCCGTCCCGTTTGAAAGACGTATGCTCCAGCGGAGCCAGGCTTACCACGCACTGGAAATCGGCGCTGTCTGCGTTTCTGAATCTCCTCCTCGCTGCCATCGTCCCACGCTTTACCATAGGTCTTGGCAACATAAAGTTCATGTGTTTTCTCATCAAGCAGACGAACGTCTATGATCTCTGCGCCTCTGATCACTCTACTGGTTACTCGCAAGGCTTCATCAAAGATGCGAAGTTCATCCGGCATTTCTCGGGTCAGTTCATTATGGACAAACCTATTCAACCGGTTGACGCTTTCAACCAAGGCTCGCCACGATTCATTCTCCTGCTGCATCTCACGCCGGGTTAACCAATTGTTCCAATACTGACCGATCTGGGCGGCGACGAGCTTCAGAAGGCCAAGTTCACGCTCGGCAAAGTAATATGGTCCTTTCTTTGCTGTGCAGCAGCGAATGACACCGAGTACCTTTTCGCCCATTAAGATCGGAGCCGCCATAAAGCTTAAAGGTGGCAGCTCTTCATCAGAATTTAGTCTGAGAAAGTCACGAACCCTCAATTTAAACTCGAGCGAGTCTTTCCAGGTGATCCCCGGGTATTCCTTATGGATAACTTTTTTGTCCTGTTCAAAGTGTGCCAGATCAAAGATTCTTACCGGCGTGCTGTGACTAAGCACCCAACCTGTAAGCCCCTGTCTGGGGCTTCTCTGATAAGTTTTCTTCCTGAAAGGCCCACGCCAAGTCGTGGTCATGAGATCAAAAGTACCAGGCGCTTCAAGTCTATCTTCCAAAAAAATTGAGGTCTCAATGCATTGAAATGTAAGACTGACTGAGTCACAAATCGCTTGAAAGACTTTCCTTATCTCTTCTTTGGGGAGAGGCGCATCCGGCGCCAGGAGTTCAGCCTGATGTAGGGTTTCATTAATGCTTTGGATTAATCCCAGACTTACTTTATCTCGGATGGTTTGATAGAGCGTTGGGATCAAGGAGGCCAATTCTTCGACCCTAGCGATCTCCCTTTCGCCGAAAGGCACAGAAGCGTTTCTGTAGACATTGACCGCGCCTTTTGTATCACGAAAATTGACCGGAACAGAACAAAAGGTCTTAACAGGAGTTCTCTGCAGAACCGGATGTTTCATAAAAACCCGCTGATCTTGCCTGACATCTTTCACACTAATGGTCTGCTGCTTCATGACCGCCTCGCCGACGATGGAGGCGAGTGGGAGGTCATGCAAGGCAAGCCTCCAATTGTCCCGAAACCAATCGGCCAAGATGAAGAAGTGCCCACTTGGCGGGTTGCTCTGAAGGTTGGAGCTTGGTGCGAGTTCCCAGAGAATGCAGCCATCCGCAGCTACTGCCTCCGCGACGCTTCTGAGCATCTCGGACAGACCTGAGAGGCTGCTCTGTCCAAGCGCTGTCGCAACCAGAGCCTTAACATGGAAGCTCACCTCACTCTGCTTGGCCGTTAGGTCCACCATGCCGCGATTATCACGCTAAAACGGCTAATTCGCAAATCGAAAGTTGGCGCGTGGTGCAGTTCCCAAGACTATGGCCAAGCTCTTTTGACTCGGCGCCAGACGCCTAATACAATCGGCCTATGAAGGCCAAAGCGAAAAACACGAAGGCTGTCAGGCTCTATCTGCCCAGCGGCCTGTATCAGCGCGTCGCACAGGCGGCACAAGCCGCCAGGTATGGGGTCACAGAGGTAATCCTCTCCACGTTGGAGACCAGGCTCCCGTCACTGCCTGAGGACCTGCCCCCCGCACTGGCCGCCGATTTGGCCCGCTGGTCGGTGCTTGATGACGAAGCGTTGCGGGCCATCGCCAATGCTTTCCTCCCGGCGAAACAACAGCGCCGCTTCACCACTCTCCTGCGCAAGGCTGAAGCTGGGAAGCTCAACCCTCGCGAACGGACAGAGTGGGAGACGCTCCGGCAGGAGTATCTGCGCTTCTCGCAAAATAAAGCCAAAGCGCAATTCCTCCTCCTGCGGCGTGACGGAATAAACCTATGATACTGTAGCGGCCAATTTCCCAAGGAGGTCAACAGGGATGCCAGCGATTGCCAACACACTGATTGAGCTTGATGAGCAGGGAGTCGCCTGGGTCAGCGGCACGCAGGTCAAGGTCATTGAAGTGGCGCTCGATAAGCTCGCGCACGGATCAAGCCCGGAAGAGATGCACTTTCAATACCCGCATCTCTCGCTGGCGCAGATTCACGCGGCGCTGGCTTATTACTATGAGCATCAAACTGAATTAGACGCCGAGATCCAGCGGCGTTGGCAGGGAGCCAACGAATTCGCCGCGCGAGAGGCTGCTTCACCGCTCCAGCAACGGTTACGGGAATTGAGGGGGCAGAGGTGAGCGTCGGCCTCTATGTGGTGTCCATGTGCAGAACCGGCCGGCCGACACTTTATTCGTACCTGAGCGCCACCATCGGATCGATGCGGGCAGCTTTGCGCGCCGGGAGGTAGCCGCCGAGCAGCGCTACGCCGCCCAAGAGGAGCACGGCCGCGGCAAACACCAGCGGGTCACTCGCCCTGACGCCGAACAGCAGTGATTCCGTGACCCGGCCGACCGCAAAGGCGAGCGGCACGCCGACAATCAGCCCCACCAGCGCCAGCCACACCACTTCTCGCAAAATCAGCCAGGAGACGCTGCCCTGCGTGGCGCCGAGCGCCATGCGGATGCCGATCTCGCGGGTGCGGCGCGTGACGGTGTAGGCCATCACCCCGTACAAGCCGACCGCCGCCAGCGTCGCGGCCAGCAGCCCGAAACAGACCGAAAGGAACGTCAAGAACCTGTCCCCGAACACCGACTCGTCCACTTGCTGCTGGAGAGTCTTCAACTCCGAGATCGGGAGATTGCCGTCGCGCCGCTGAACTTCGCGCCGCAGCGCCGGGGCCAGGGAGTTCAGGTCCTGTTGCGTGCGGAGGTAAAACGTGACCGCTCCCAAGTCTGGCCTTTGGGCATAAGGGATATAAACGAAGGGCCGCTTTTCCTCGCGAACCCCGGCGTGCTTGCTGTCTTTGACCACACCGATAATCGCAATGTCTGGGCGGACAGCGTTGCCGGAGCCGAAGGTGAACCGGCCCCCGATGGGGCTACGATTGGCGAAGAAACGCTGCGCCATCGTCTCATTGATGATGGCCACCTTCGGACTGCCGGCGGTATCCGCCGAGGTGAATTCCCGCCCCACCAGCATCGGAATACCCATCGTGGCGAAGTAGCTCGGCCCGATCATGTTTTTGAAGACGTGCATGTCTTCGTTCTCCTGCGCCTGATAGCCCAACACCGTCAGGTTCGAACCCGCGTTGCTATCAGTGAAGACAGAGACGGCGGCAGCGCTCACAGACTGCACGCCAGGGAGCAAAGCCAAGCGCTCGCGAAGCTCATCAAAGAAGGCGATGGTGCGCTGCGGAGTGTAGCCATTCAGGGCGGGCGCCATGGAAAAAGTAACCACGTGGTCGGGGCGCATTCCGAGATCGAGCCGTTTCAGATTGTTGAGACTGCGGGCGAAGAGCCCCGCCCCGACCAACAGCACTGTCGTCAGGACGATCTGCGAGACCACGAGCGCCTTGCGAAAGCGCACGTGTGACAAGCTGCCGGAAACACTCGAGCCTTGCTCTCTCAACGTGCCTTCCAGGTTCAGCCGCGTAGCCCGCACTGCCGGCGCCAAGCCGAACAGCAAGCCAGTGAGGACCGAAAGCGCGAGGTTGAAAGCCATGACGCGAAGATCCAGGCTGGCCGAAAGGCCCAAGGCTCCGACACTCGGCGGGATCGACGCGACCAATCCACTGATCGTCCAGGCGGCGACCATCAACCCGACGCTCCCACCAATCAAGGAGAGCAGGAGACTTTCAATCAGGAACTGCCGCACCAGGCGCCACCGCCCGGCGCCCAACGCCAGGCGCACGGCGATCTCCCGCTGCCGTGCGGCGCCGCGCGCAATCAGCAGGTTTGCGACATTCGCGCAAGCGATCAGCAGCACCAACCCGACCATGCCCATCAGCACCAGCAGTGGCTCCTTGGTCTCCTTTTGGAGAATCTGCCGACCTTTTGCGCCTGGATCAAGCAGCATCCTCCTCTCCAGGAAGCGTTGCCGAACCTCGGCCGACCACCCCGTCATCAGCGGCAGCTCTTCTTCGAGGATGGAGCGATAGATCGGACGTAAGATCTCTTCGGCCTGCGGGCGAGAGAGGCCCGGTTTCAGCCGACCGATGATCGCCAGCCAATGGTCTTTGTGATTATCCAGCCCGTTCCAGTTCGGAGTGATCTGAGCCTTCATCGTCATGGGGATGAACACCTCAGGCATCTCTCCAACCTGGACCCCATAAAAGCCGGCTCGCGCGACGCCAATCACCGTCATCGGCGTCCCGTTCACCACCAGCGTCTTGTTCAGCATCGTCGGATCGGCGCCCAAGCGGCGGGTCCAATAGCCGTGGCTCAAGACGACGACCGGATGCGCGCCGGGGAGGCGATCATCGTCGTTGGTGAAGACGCGCCCCAAGGCCGCACGCACGCCGAGCACATCAAAATAGTTGCCGGACACCAACTCGCCGCGAGCGCGCTCCGTCTGTCCTTCGCCAGCGACACTCAAAGAAACCGCATACCGGGCCAGGAGTCCTGAGAAGACGTTATTGCGATCCCGCAGGTCCTTGTACAGTGGGTAAGAGAATGAAGCGGCATCATCGCCATCGCTCGACACATGCCCCGTCTTCGGCCCCGGTGAACGCAACACGACCAACTCTTCCGGCTTTTGGACGGGGAGAAGACGCAGCAGAATCTGATCGGTGAGGGAGAAGATCGCCGTGTTGGCGCCGATGCCCAGGGCCAGCGTCATGACGGCGACGAGAGTGAAGCCGGGATGTGTGCGCAGATGACGAATGCCATAGCGCAGGTCTTGCCATAAGGTTTCCATCACCCCTCCTTTAATGGTAGGCAGTAGGCAGTAAGTAGTAAGTAGTAAGTAGTAAGTAGTAAGTAGTAAGTGTCAGGGTTCACGACATCGTGGACTATTCTTAATTGAGAACAAGGCTCACGACATCGTGGACTCTGAAGTTAAAAAAATGACATTCGATGCGAGGAGAATAGCTGAAACGCCGATTTGATGGGCATTCCAGCCATCTCTCGCAGTTCAAGTGATGCAAGTTCAAATCTCTCGTTTTTCACTGAAACTGCGCAATGCTTGGTAGTCGGGGTGTGCACGGGCGCCTTTCAAATTATCTTCAAGATCTCGATCTTGCGTGTGCGTCGTTGAAATTCGGGCTTGAGTTTGTGCACCTGCTCATCAATCTCGTAGACGGACTGCTTGACCAATCTGGGTTGCGCTCGCTCGCTACGACGATAATAGATGGAGAGTGCCTCTCTGCCCGTCTCGAGCGTCGCCCAAACGTATTGGCCGATCAAGCTTTTGGAAACCTGCCATGGCTCTTTGAGAATGTTGATTCCCCCTTGCGCGTCAACCTGACGGATGAAGTGCAACCGTCCGACTGTCAACGGCAACGCTGCCGGAATTTGTGCGCTCTGTCGGCGCGACAGTTTTGGGCAATCCAGTTGCTTGGCAGCTTGCTTGACTGTCAACCCGCCCAGCTCGGGCGGATCGTAGTTCTCGTACCAGGCGAAGAACTTCGGTGCCTTGCGTTCGAGATCACGTCGCGAACTGAAATGGTTCTTGTTCCAGAAGCTCTTGGCCCAAATGCCATGAACTCTTTCGACGACATGGTTCCGCTTTGCTTCCCCAGGCGGGATGAAGATCAGTTCCGGGCCGAGATACAAAGCCAGTCGCACAAATCGTCCGAAGAGGCGCTCGGTGCGCCCCAGACCCGTGAAGCCGGCATCATTATCGCTTTGCCAAAAGTCCGGGATGCCCAGTTGCGAGCAGGCCTCGAGCAAGTGTTGACAGGATGCCTCGGTGGTCTTGTCGTGAGACAGCGTTTGCGCCAAAGCGTGTGACTGATGATCAATCGTGTGATAGACAAAGACCTTCTCGCCGCCTGTGAGATAACGCGCGGTCCAATCACAACCGAAGATGACCAAATCGTCTCCCAGCTTCGGCGCCGGATAATATGCCTCTTTGCCATGGTCTGATGGGGACCCAATCAGGTCGGCCTGTCTGAGCCAGCGTTTGATGGTCGATTGTGAGGGCGGCGATTTCATCAAACGGCGACGCAACAGTTCTTGTTGAATCTCACGCGCGTTGATCAAGCCGGAGGTAGCCTTCTCCAAACGCTGGCGCACGCGCACCACCAAATTGACCACGCCAGATGGATACTGGTGTGGAGAGTGAGATGGGGCTTTCGACAAGCTATCGAGCGCTGCCCAACCGTCCTGGTCGTAACGTTTCTTCCATTTGAAGAGCCAGGATCGTGAGCGCGGGATCACCGCCAGAATTTCAGCGGGAGATTTTCCCTTGTCAAAGAACTTGAAGGCCAAACGGCGATAACGAATTTCTTCGGGGTTTTTCTCGTTCATCAGACCACGTTAAAGGTCATGATGAATGAAGACGAAACCCAATATTGATAGGGCTTTTGGCTTTTCAGTCCACGATGTCGTGAGCCTTATGCCCAATTAAACAGTCCACGATGTCGTGAGCCTTTTGTGTGCACGATGTCGTGAACCCTGACACTTACTACTTACTACTTACTACTTACTGCTTACTACTATTCCATCTCTCTCACGCGTGGTCTGGCAATCAGGAGGTAGCTGATGAAGAGGACGATGATTGAGCCGCCGGCAGCCAACGCCAGTTGTATCCCGTGGTAGCCGTGCCGTGGCCCGACCAGGTCAGCGGCAGTGCCAATCAGGAGGCTGCCAATCGGCGGAAGGCCGAGGAAGGCCAGGGAGTACATGCTCATCACTCGCCCGCGCATCTCGTCCACGACGAGCGTCTGAAGCAGCGTGTTGACCGTCGTCGTAATGCTCACCATCGCCCCGCCGACTACGGCCAAGCACAAGAGTGACCGCACGAAGCTGTGTGAGAGCGCAAAGACGATGATCACCAGCCCGAGCAGCAGCGTGCCGCCGAGCAACAACCGGCCCCGCCCGCGAACATTCTCCGACGACGCCAGCCCCAAGGCGCTGAGCACCGCCCCGGTCCCCATCGCCGCCATCAAATACGAGAGGCCGCGCACGTTCGTGCCCAAGACGTCACGCGCGAAGATCGGCAGGAAGGTAAGGTAGGGCAGCCCGAAGACGCTCGTCATTGCCGCAATGCTCAGCAGCGCCAGCACCCGTGGCCGCCCGCGCACATACCGCAACCCGGCGACCAACTGTCGCAACACATCGCGCCCACTCCTCCCCTCAACGCGCCGCCGCGGGGGGAACTGCATCAGCCCGAGCGCCAGAATGACGGCGAGAAAACTCAGACCATTGAGGTAGAAGCAACCCGCCGCGCCGACGGCGCCATACAGAAAACCGCCAATCGTGGGGCCGACGATGCGCGAGAGGTTGAACTGCGTCGAGTTGAGCGCGACGGCGCTCATCAAGTCTTCACGCCCCACCATATCGAGCGTCAGCGCCTGATAAGTCGGTGACGCCAAAGTCGAGGCGAAGCCGTTGACGAATGAGATCGCGATCACGTGCCAGATGTCGATGACCTGGAGCCAGACGAGCGTCCCCAGCGTAAAAGCGCAGACCATCTGCACCGTCTGCGTCACCATCAACAGCTTGCGCCGGTCGAAGAGGTCGGCATAGACGCCGCTGAAGAGCGCAAAGGTCAACTGCGGAAATGAACCGGCGAAGGCCACGAACCCGATCAGAAACGGCGAAGGCGTCAGCTCGCGCACCAACCACCCTTGCGCGATGATCTGCATCCAGGTGCCGATGTTCGAGAGGAAAGAGCCGGTCCAGAAGAGTTGATAATTCCGGTGGCGGAGCGCACGGAAGGTGGCGCCGCGCCGCGATTGGATGATCTCAACCGCAGGCTCAATCTCGGCGTTCTCAACAACGCTATCCTCCCTCACAGCTTCTGGTCTCGGCATAGCAACTCGACTCGAAGTTAGGGATTGTCGAATTTGAGGGCAGGGAAGTCAAGCGGCAGCAGAGAGACCTTCGGTATGCGTCTGGCGCTCGAGCTTGTGGGCGACGATAAGCAGCCGTGAGGAGTTGAAGTCTCACGCGGAGGTTTCGGAAAACCGGGTCTTTTGGTATATTAAGGGCCTTGCGGAGTAATGACAACTATCAAGGGGGGGCTGTTGGGGGATACCCGCGGCCCTTTTGAGTTTTGAGGATTGGCCGGAAGCCTCTATATTTAGTCACATCAGCCGTCAGCCGAGAACCCTGTTAGACGTGCTCCTTGAGAGTTTACAAAGACACATGACAGAACTATAAAATGAATCTATGTTATTGCCCGGTGGCACACACGCAGTTGTTGATATAAGAAAGCTGCGCGACTACTGCTTAAATCCAGATGGTCCACGAGGGAGCGGCAAAGCGCGAGTATTCGCGGCAGCACTTGGAATCACGGCGACAGATGCGGAAGAGTTGAGAAAGACACTGCTGGAAGTCGCGCGGGCAGGCGAAGCTAGAATTGGCGAACTCGATATGTATGGGCAACGCTACACTGTGGATTTTGAGATGGGGACGCCTACGGGCAAAGCGATAGTGCGTAGCGGATGGATCATTTTGCATAATGAGAGTGTGCCTCGGTTGACTACTTGCTATATTCTAAAGAGGAAACGGAAGTGAAAAAAAGAAAGATAAAGTTGCTTGATACAGTCGCCCTGCTTGAAGATTTGCCGGAGCGCAAGCTTAAGCGAGGTGAAGTCGGGACCGTAGTTGAAATTCTTGCACCTGATGCTTATGAAGTTGAGTTTTGCGATGATGAAGGACGAACATACGCGCAGTTTGCCTTGCGCACCGACCAGATTATCGTCCTTCACAATCAGGGCGAGGCATTAAAGATCGTAGCTTGAAATATGGGTTGAGACCACACGCCTAACATCGTTTGTTCGCGCCAAGCAAAGCCCGAAACGTCGGGATTAGGAGTGATCCTATGAAATTCGTTGATGTTACCCAGTGGGTGAGAGATTGAGTTCTCAAGTCCCACCTGATTAACGCCTAGCCAGCAGGTCAGTA